>Ga0307515_10021600_pt1 | contig 11401 bp, 10 predicted proteins | sample 17_EM_MG_FD_194513 | JGI IMG/M metagenome (GOLD analysis project Ga0307515, IMG submission 194513) | Populus trichocarpa ectomycorrhiza microbial communities from riparian zone in the Pacific Northwest, United States - 17_EM | ecosystem: Host-associated > Plants > Roots > Unclassified | place... | reverse complement strand
CCTGGCGACCCGTTACGGACGGCTCGGCGCACCGGGCAAGGTGAGCACGAAGCGGATGGACCCGGTGAAGGGCGCCAGGAAGGCGGCGAGCCTGGTGGCGGCCAAGACCGACGCGGGGTACCGCGAGATCCCGTAGTCCTTCAGCCGAGCGCGGCCACGACGGCGGCGGTGAACTCCTCCGTCGTGGACGCGCCGCCCAGGTCGGGTGTGCGGACGCGGCCGTCGGCGAGGGTCGCGGCGATCGCGGCGACGACCTCCGCGCCCGCCTCGGGATGGCCGAGGTGGTCGAGCATCATGGCCGCCGACCAGATCGCGCCGACAGGGTTGGCCACACCGCGCCCGGCGATGTCGGGCGCGGAGCCGTGCACGGGCTCGAACATCGACGGGAACTCGCGCTCCGGGTTGAGGTTCGCCGAAGGGGCCATGCCGATGCTGCCGGTGACGGCGGCGGTGAGGTCGCTGAGGATGTCGCCGAAGAGGTTCGAGCCGACGATCACGTCGAAGCGCCCGGGGTCGAGGACCACCTTGGCGCACAGCGCGTCGATGTGCTCGCGGGTGACCTCCACTGTGGAGCGAGCGGCCCGTGCGCGCTCGACTCTCTCCACAACGACCTCGTCCCAGAACGGCATGGTGTGGACGATGCCGTTCGACTTGGTCGCCGAGACCAGCCGCCCCGAGCGCTTCGAGGCCAGATCCAGGGCGTAGTCGACGATCCGGGTGACGCCCGGCCGCGTGAAGACGGACTCCTGGACGGCCATCTCGTCGGGGAAGCCGCGCGACAGGCGTCCGCCGATCTCGCTGTACTCGCCCTCGACGTTCTCGCGCACCACGACGAGGTCGATGGGCGCGTCCGTCCGCAGTGGACCGTCGACGCCCGGGAACAGCCGCGCCGGGCGGAGGTTGACGTACTGGCGGAACGCGCGCCGGATCGGGATGAGCAGCCCCCACAGGGACACGTGGTCGGGCACGCGCGGGTCACCGACGGCGCCGAGGAAGACCGCGTCGAACGACCGCAGCCGCTCGATCCCGTCGGGCGGCATCATGGTGCCGTCGCGGAGATAACCGGCGCACGACCAGTCGAACTCGACGTAGTCGAAGGACACGGCGTGGCGGGCGGTGACGGCGTCGAGGACCGCGCGGGCGGCCGGGACCACCTCGCGCCCGATCCCGTCGCCCGGGATGACGGCGATGCGGTGACTGGTCATGATCCCGATTCAAGCAACCGGGAGGCGGTCCGGTCCAAGACGAGGAGGTGATGGGACTGATAGGCAGGGCCTATCGGTCCTGTTCAGCGTGCGCTTCCAGCGCCACCGCCAGGAACTCCGCCGCCGCGGGTGTCAGCGGTCCGTCGCGGCTGACCAGCGCCAGGTCGAGCCAGGCGGGCGGGTCGAGGTCGAGCACCACCGCGCCGGCGCGTTCGGCGAGGGGCCGCCAGGCCTCGGCGAGGATGCCGACGCCGATTCCCTTGAGCACCAGGGGAAGCACGGCCTCGCGGTGTTCGGACTCGACGGCGATGGCCACGTCGGGGACGGCGGCGCGGATCTCCTCGGCGAGGCGGCGGATGCCGGTCCCCTCCTCTCCGACGATGAGGCAGTGGCCGGACAGGGCCGCGCGCGGGAGCGGGCCGTCGGGGCGCAGCGGACCGTCGGGCGGCGCGACGAGGACGAACCTCTGCCGTCCCAGGGGATGCAGCCGCAGGTCGGCGGCGACCGGGAGGCGCCACGCCGACAGCAGCCCGAGCTCGGTCGCGCCGGTACGGACCGCGGCGAGGACCGCGCCGGCGACCGGCGCCGCGCGCACGGTCACGCGAACGGCCGGGTGGCGCCGCGTGTAGGCGAGGATCATCGTGCTGAGCGGTTCGACGGCGGGCGAGGGCATCGACGCGACGGCCACCTCGCCGGACCGCAGACCTTGGACCGCGTCGACGCTCGCGCGGGCCACGTCGAGGGCCCGGACCGCGCGGCGCGCGGGTTCGACGAGCGCCTCGCCGGACTCGGTGAGGACGACGCGCCTGCCGATGCGGTGGAAGAGACGGCCGCCGAGGTCGCGTTCGAGGGTCCGGATCGCCTGGGACAGCGAGGGCTGGGCGAGGAAGAGCGCCCGGGCGGCGCGATTGAAGCCGCCGTTGTCGACGACGGCCAGAAAGTATTCAAGTTGCCGAACGTCCATGGCCGGCTCCCGTAGGTCGGCGAACCGGGCGTGGGCTGCCCGATCCATAGGCGCAACCTAGCAGTCTGGTAGCCAACCCGCATTGGACCGGATTGTCTCCGGAGGTCTTGAATGGTGCACACGTGCCACCTGTGGCATGGGTCACCGTAGCCGTAGTCCACAAGGGAGTGACGACCATGGCCGCCGAGGAGCAGCGTACCGACGTCGACAAAGCCCTACTGGGCCACGCGACCTACCGCAGTCTGGGCGAGCAGGTGCTCTCGCCGGCCGAGGAGCGTTTTGAGAAGGGCCGCCGGACCACGGGTCTGTGGCTGGCGCCGGTGATCGCGGTCGCCTTCGCGCTGATCCCCTTCGACCTGGCGCCGCGCCAGCACGTGCTGGCCGCGATCCTGCTGGGCGTGGTGGTCATGTGGGTGACCGAGCCGGTGCCGATCCCGGTCGGCGGGCTCATCGGCGTCGGCGCGATCGTCCTGTTCGGGGTCGCTCCGGCGACGGACGCGCTGAAACCGTTCGGATCCTCGACGGTGTTCACCTTCATCGGCGCCTTCATCCTCGCGCAGGCGATGCTGAAGCACGGGGTGGCGCGGAGGTTCGCGTTCTTCATCCTGTCGCTGCCGGGGATCGGGAAGTCGACCTTCCGGGTCATCATCGCCTTCGGGGCCATCACCTGCCTGCTGTCGGCGTTCGTGTCGAACACCGCGACGGTGGCGATGCTGCTGCCGACCGCGCTCGGGCTGCTCGCGGTGATCGCCAAGATGCTCCAGAGCCGCGGACTCGTCGCGCAGAACTTCGACCCGCTGCGCCTGCGCGTCGGCGCGGCCCTGGTCCTCATGCTCGCCTACGGCGCCAGCGTCGGCGGGCTCCTCACGCCGGTCGGCAGCCCGCCGAACCTGATCGGGCGCGGCCTGATCGAGGAGGCGACCGGGCACAAGATCTCCTTCGCGCAGTGGACGGCGACCGCGCTTCCCCTGTGCGCCATCATGTTCGTCATCCTCGCCGTGGTCCTGCTGCTGCTCAACAAGCCCGAGATCCGCAAGATCGAGGGCGTCGAGGAGTACGTGGCCGCCGAGCGCACCAAGCTGGGCAGGATGACCCGGGCGGAGAAGAACACGCTGATCGCGTTCACCGTCACCGTCGTCCTGTGGATCTTCCCCGGCGTCATCGCGCTCTTCGCGGGCACGGAATCCGCCCTTTACGACACGGTCAGCGCGCGCCTCAACGAAGGCACGGTCGCGGTCCTCGGCGCCTCGCTGCTGTTCCTGCTGCCGACCGAGTGGCGCAAGCGCGAGTTCACGCTGCGCTGGAGCGACGCCGCGCGGATCGACTGGGGCACGATCGTGCTGTTCGGCACGGGCATCATCTTCGGCTCGCTGCTGGAGTCGACGGGCCTCGCCGAGACGATCGGCGCGGGCGCCTCGAACGCGCTCGGCCTGTCGAGCGTCTTCACGATCACGGCCTTCGCGATCGCGCTGGCGATCCTGGTGTCGGAGACGACGAGCAACACCGCCGCGGCGGCCGTCGTCGTACCGATCATCATCCCGATCGCGATGGCGGCGGGGGTGAACCCGCTCGTGCCGGCGCTGGCGGCGACCTTCGCGGCCTCCTTCGGCTTCATGCTCCCGGTCTCCACACCGCAGAACGCGATCGCCTACGGCTCGGGGGCGGTGTCGATCACGAACATGATCCGCTCCGGCGCGAGCTTCGACCTGCTCGGCGGGCTGCTGCTGCTGGTCGGGCTGCCGGCGATGGTGGCGGTGACGGGGATCGGGGGGTAGGGGTACCTACCCCCGCCCCTCCCGCGCGGCGATGATCCGGGCGCAGGTGCGCTCCAGTGCGTCGTTGAGCATGTCGAGGTCGCCGGGTGAGAGGCCGTCGAGGAACAGCTCGCGGACGCGCGCGAGGTGGTCGGGCGCGGCCTTCTCCAGCAGTTCGCGGCCCGCGTCGGTGAGGGTGACGTAGGTGCTGCGGGCGTCGTCGGGGCACTTGACGCGCTCGACGAGGCCGCGCTCGACGAGCTGGCCGATCTGGTAGGTGGCCGCGCTCTTGACCGTGACGAGATCGGCGGCGAGGTCGGTCATGCGCACGTTGCCGGTCTCGGTGCCGGGATCGGCGAGCCGCACGAGGATCTCGTACTGGGTGTGCGAGAGGTCGTGGGCGGCCTTGAGCTCGCGGTCGAGCCGCTGCTCAAGGCGCTGGCTGGTGCGGAAGAACTGCGACCAGGCGCGCGCCTGGGGTTCGGTCAGCCAGCGTTCCTCGACGCTCATCGTGTCCTCCGTCACTTCATGTTGTTCGAATTTGAACTAAGGGCTAGCGTTCCGATCGTTCAGATTCGAACCAACTGATGGAAGGCTACCCGATGAGCGAGAACGTCCGTGTCGCGATCGCATACCACTCCGGTTCCGGCCACACCCGCCGTCTCGCCGAGCACGTCCGCGTCGGCGCGCTGAGCGTCCCCGGCACGGGTGCCGAGCTCGTCTCGGTCGAGAAGCCCGACGACGGCACGTGGGACACCCTCGGCGCCGCCGACGCGATCGTCTTCGGCTCGCCGACCTACATGGGCTCGGTCAGCGCCGCCTTCCAGGCCTTCGCCGAGGCGTCCAGCAAGGTCTGGGCCGTGCGCGGCTGGCAGGACAAGCTCGCCGCCGGGTTCACCGCGAGCGGCGGCATGAGCGGCGACAAGCTCAACACCCTCCAGCGGATGTCGCTCCTCGCCGCCCAGCACGGCATGAACTGGATCAACCTCGGGCTCGGCCCGGGCTGGCACACGACCTACGAGACGGAGTTCGACCGCAACCGCCTCGGCTTCTTCATCGGGGTCGGCGCGCAGACCTTCAACGACGTGCCGGCCGAGGGCATGAACCCCGGCGACCTGGAGACCGGCGAGGTCCTCGGCGCCCGCGTGGCCGAGGCGGCCCGGGTGGTCCGGGCCGGACGGCTGGTCGACGCCTGACCGAGTGATCACCCTCGCCGTCCCAGCACCCGCCGGGCCGCCAGTCCGCCCGACAGCAGGACCATCGGTACGCCGACGCCCGGCTGCACCCCGGCGCCGCAGCGGACCACGTTGGCAAGGCCGCGCACCCGCGTCCCGGGCCGGAACGGGCCGGTCTGGCCGAAGGTGTGGGCAAGCGAGAACGGCGTACCGGCGTCGTAGCCCCGCCCCGCCCAGTCTGCCGGGGTCGTCACGAGACGGACGGCGTCGCGGTCGAGCGGCAGGCCGCGCTTGTCGAGCACGCCGAGAAGTTCCTCGGCGTAGGCGTCACCCCGGGCCCGCCAGTCCAAGCTCCCCAGGTTCGGGGTGGGCGCAAGGACGTAGAGGGTTCCCGCGTCGGCGGAGTCCGTGCGGCCCGGGTTGGTGACCAGCAGCGAAGGGTCCCGCATGACCCGGCCGCCGCCGATGATGTCGTCGAAGGTCCGGTCCCAGGCCCTGCCGAAGTAGATGTTGTGGTGCGCCAGGCCGTCGGGGACCTCGACGCCGCCGAGCTGGACCACCGCGCACGACGGCGAGTGGCGCAGACGCCGTCGCGGACGGGGGCGGCCGAGGAGCCGCAGGGCGGTGCCCTCGTCGGTGGCGAGCACGACGTCGCCGGCCGGATACCGCTCTCCGTCAACGGTGGTCGCGCCGACGGCCCGGTCCCCGCGAAGCTCCACCGCGGAGACCTCGGTGCCGTAGTGGATCCGCACGCCGGCGTCGGTCGCCGCGGCTGCCATGGCCACTGGGATCCGGTGAATGCCGCCTTCGGGGTACCAGACGCCCGCGATCGCGTCCAGGTAGGAGATCACGGCGTAGAGGGCGAGCGCCCGGCGGGGCGCGAGTCCTATGTAGAGGGACTGGAAGGAGAACAGCCGCCGCAGCCGCTCGTCGGCGAAGTGGCGGTCGACCAGGGGCGCGAGCCTTCCGAAGCCGCCGCGGGCGACGAGGCCGAACAGGTTTGCGGTGACCAGGTCGCGCGGGGAGTCGAGGTTGCGGTCGATGAAGTCGTCGATCTGCAGGCGGTACAGCTGGGCGACGTGGGCGGCGTAGCGGCGGTAGCCGTCGGCGTCGGCGGGTCCGCATTCGCCGCGCAGGTATTCGGCCATGTCCTCGGGGTCGGCGCGGACGTCGAGGGGTGCCGTGTCGGGGAAGAAGCCGCGGGAGGCGGGGTCGAGTCTGCGGAGGGTGAGCCTGTCGGAGGTGCGTTCGCCGACGGCGGCGAAGGTGCGGTCGAGGATGTCGGGCGCGGTCAGGACAGTGGGGCCGGTGTCGAAGCGCCAGTCGCCGACGCGCTCCTCCCCCGCGAGCCCGCCCGGCCTCGTCCCGCGCTCCAGGATCGTCACCTCGCGGCCGGCGCCGGCGAGGTGCATCGCGCACGCCAGGCCGGACAGCCCGGCGCCGACGATGACGACGGGCGCGCTCACCGGCGGGCGCACGCGCGGCCGATCTCGCGCAGGGCCACGCCGAGGCGGCGGTGCGCCGGGACGCTCGCGCGGCGTTCGAGAACGCGGTGGCCGTCGCGGCGGACGGCGGTGAGGATGTCGCGGTACAGCGTGTACGCGGCCCGGACGCACGGCCGCGAGCCCGTGTCGAGCATCGCGATGCCGGGCGCGGCGGCGCGGTAGTGGGTCTCGGCGCGCTCCATCTCGAACTCCACCAGTGCCTTGACGGCATCGGTGGTGCGGCGGGCGCGCAGGTCGGCGACGGTGACCCCGAAGGCGTCGAGGTCGGCGCGGGGCAGGTAGACGCGGCCGCGGTCGAGGTCCTCGCCGACGTCGCGGATGAAGTTGGTGAGCTGGAAGGCGTGGCCCAGCTCGCGTGCGGGCGGCTCCGCCGCGACCGGGTCGGCGCTGCCGAGGATGGGCAGCATGAGGCTGCCGATCGCCGCCGCCGAGCCCGCCATGTAGGCGAGCAGGTCGTCGTAGGTGTCGTAGTCGGTGACGGTCAGGTCGGCGGCCATGCTCGCGAGGAAGGCGTCGAACTCGGCCACCGGCAGGCCGAAGCGGGTGACCGTGTCGAGGATCGCGGGGAGGATCGGGTCGCCCGAGGGCGCCTCGCCGCGCAGGCCGGCGAGGAAGCCGTCCGACCACGCGCGCAGGGCGTCGGCGCGCTCCTCGGGGGTGTCGCCGGGGCGGGTGTCGACGATGTCGTCGGCGTAGCGGGCGAAGCCGTAGAGGGCGTGCACGTGCGGGCGGATCGCGCCCGGCAGGAGCCTGGTCGCCAGGTAGTACGTGCGGCCGTGTCTGCGGTGGAGGCGGCGGCAGTGCGCGTACGACTCGGCGAGCGCTGGCTCGGTTCCGGTGGGCGCGATCACGCCCGGCAGCGTAACAGTGGAGGTCAGAGGGGCATGTGCGCGGCGAGGAAGTCCCCGACGGCGTCACGCACCTTCTTGTCCTCGGGGCTCGCGTCGGGGGCGAGGAAGTCGACGCCGTGGCTGGAGCCGCTGACGAGGAGGAGCGTCGCGTCGGTGGCTTCGGGGGTGGCGTCGGCGAACTTCCCGGCGTTGTCCCCGAACTGGGCGTCGCCGTCGGCGGCGGCGTAGAGGACGGGGACGGTCAGGTTCGCCACGGCGGCGAGGGCGTCGGTGCCGTCGTAGAAGGTCGGCGCGGACAGGGCGATGACGCCGTCGACGGGCGGTGTGGTCTGCGCGGCGGCGGCGAGGACGGCCGTGCCGCCCATGGACGCGCCGATGAGGGTGACGGCGGTGGCGCCTTCCGCGCGCAGGTAAGCGGCGGCCTCGGTGACGGCGACGTGGTGGTCTTCGGTCGCGTCGCGGGAGGAGGCGACGCGGGGTGCGTCGACGGCCAGCGCGCGGTATCCCTGCTCGGCGAGTTCCATGGCGTACGGGGCCCACTGGCAGAGGTCGCCGTTGGACTGGTGGAGCAGGACGAGTGCCTTGTCGCCGTCGCCGAAGGACAGGCCGCCGATCGCCCCGCCGGGGCCGAACCGGACGGGCGTCGCCCCTTCGGTCTCGTCGGCGCAGGTCAGGCCGGGCTCGTTGACCGGGGCCGGGGGTGGGGCGGTGTATGTGTCGTCGGCGGCCGGTTCGCCGCCGGAGCAGGCGCCGAGGGCGAGGGCGGCGGTCGCGGCGAGGGCCGACAGGAGCACGCGGGTGCGTGACATGGGCTTTCCCGTTCGTGAGACGTGTTGGGGTTTCGTCTCGGGGGCGGCCTTGACGTTGCGGCGATCCTACCGGGCAGAGAGACGGGACCCGTCGCGACCGAGGGGGTGGGTGCGACGGGTCCCGGGCGGTACCTGGGCTAACAGTGTTCGGAGGGGCTGTTATACGAGGCACCGCCGGTGGAGCCGCCCCACTTGACGCAGGAAGGGGCGGACCGTTTGACCGGTCCGGCGTAGTAGCCGTAATTGCCGGAGTCGGTTGTTCTTGTCGCTCCCGACGGCTCCAGGTACGCCGCCGTCGCGGTGGCCGATCCCTTGTTGGTGAACTTCAGGGTGACCACGCAGTTGTTGCTCGTGCTCGCGTTCCACAGCAGCACGACGTTGCCCTGCCCGGCGAGGCGGGCGGAGTCGTTGACCCGGAAGCCCGCGCCGCAGACTTCGGCGGGGTCGTAGGACGTCGCGCAGTTGTTGGACGTGACGTTGGCGCTGGGGTAGGGGAAGGTCGAGCCGTTGAAGACGGGCTTGACCGTGTTGTTGGGATAGTTCGTGCCGTACCGGACCTCGAAGTGCAGGTGCGGCGAGATGTTGTTGCCGGGTGCGCTGGTGTTGCCGAGCGCGCCGATGACCTGGCCGCGGTCGACGTATTCGCCGACCTTCACCGCGAGGGCGCTCAGGTGGGCGTAGTAGCTGGTGTAGCTGCCACCGTGGTCGATCTTGACGAGGTTGCCGTAGCGGTTGCCGGTCTGGAAGGAGGCGATCGCGACGGTTCCGGCCGCGGCGGCGAGCACGGTGTCACCGAGGTCCGCGGTCGCGGTGCCACCGCGGTTGAAGTCGATCTCCCAGCCCACGTGCGCACTGGAGTTGCTGTTGTTGCCGTTCCACGTCTGTCCACAAGGGAACGGGAGCTGCATCGCCGGTGCGGCGAGGACGCCGATGTCGCTGACGCCGGCCGAAGCGGGGGCCGCGGCCGTCAGCACGCCGGCGACGAGCGTTCCGATCATTGCCAAAGCGGTGAACAGCCGTCTGGTTCTGGGCAAGGCCGGTCCTCCATCTCTTGAAAGCACTCAGTCGAGCCACCGGGGTTTCCCCCGGCGGGTACCGTGACCAGCTATCCACGAGTCGCTACAAAATTGATACAACCTCAAGGTCAAGACTTCCGGCGCCGAAGGGATCGACATGCGCTGCGAGTTCGCCGTTCTCGGGCCGCTGTACGTGCGGGCCGACGGCCGGGCCCTCGCGCTCGGCGGGGACAAGCCGCGCCGCCTGCTGGCGAGCCTCCTGCTGGCCGCGGGCGAACCGGTCTCCGCCGACCGCCTCATCGACGTGCTGTGGCCGGAGCGGGCGCCCAGGTCGGCGCTGGCGAACCTCCGCACCTACATCAGCTCGCTGCGGACGGTGCTCGGGCCGCGGATCAGCTACCGGGACAACGGATACCTCATCGAGCTGTCTCCGGGCGAGCTCGACGCCGACGAGTTCGACGCGCTGCTGTCGGCCGCCCGGCATCACGCGAGCGCGCCCGAGCGGGCGCTCGACTGCTACAACCGCGCGCTGGCGCTGTGGCGGGGGGCGCCGCTGTCCGACCTGGAGTGCCCATCGTGGACGCCGGTGGTCTCGCGGCTCACCGAGACGCGCCTGACGGCCATCAGTGAGCGGGCGGAGTTGCAGCTGATGCTGGGCCGTGCCGCCGAGGCCGTCGCCGAATTGCGCGCGGCGACCACCGAGTACCCGTTGCAGGAAAGCCTGTGGTGCCTGCTGATGCGGGCCCTCGACGGCGCCGGGCGCCACGCCGAGGCGATGGCCGCCTACGGGACGGTCCGGCGGCTCCTGGCTACCGAGCTGGGCGTCGAACCGGGGCCCGAGCTGGCCGACGCGCACCGACGCCTGCTCGACAGTCCGCAGTCGACGGACGCGCCGACCGACGTGCGCACCGCCGCGCTGCACCGGGTCTGCGACCGGCGCCTCGCGCTCGTGCAGACCGCCGTGGACCTGTTGCACGCCAGCATCTTCGCCACCGGCGAGCGCTCGCAGGCGACCGTGCCGGAGTCGGTCCTGGTGCGGGTCACGGCCGACCCGATCGCCTGGCTGGACGCCCATCGCGAGGCCCTCGTGTCGCTGATCGCCCGCGCGGCGGCGGTCGGGCTGGCCCGGCCCGCGTGGCGGCTGGCGGCCTCGCTGGTGCCGTACTTCGACCTGGGCGGGCACCTGGTGGCCTGGCGGCGCTGCGTGCACATCGCCCTGTCGGCGGCGCGCCGCTGCGGCGACACCAACGGTGAGACGACCATGCTGCGCGGTCTCGGCCAGCTCTACGTCTACACCGACCAGTTCCCCGCCGCGACCGAGGCGTTCACCGCCGCCCGCCGGCTGTGCCTGGCGCTCGGCGACGAGAGCGGGGCGGCGCTGTCGACGGCCGGGCTCGCCGCCGTCGCGCGGTTCACCGACCGACCGGAGGAGGCCGACTCCCTGTTCCGACAGGCGCTGACGGTGTTCGTCGCGCAGGGCGACAGGCACCGCGAGGCCTACATCCGGTGGGCGCTGGCCGGAACCCTGCTGGCGCGCGAACACTTCACGCAGGCCCGGGAGCAGTTGCGGCACTCGCTCCAGCTGGCCCGGGCCGTCGGCGACGACCACCGTGAGGCGCACGTGTGGCAGCGGCTCGGCGAGCTCCAGATCCGGGCGGGCCTGTCCGAGGCCGCGGCGGAACCGCTGCGGCGGGCCCTGGAGCTGTTCGACCGCATCGGGGACGCCGAGGGCGCGGCGTCGGTGCGGCGGAGCCTTGCTGCCTTAACGCCTCAGGCCGCGGCGAGGCGCCTGCGTCCCAGCATTCCGTAGGACACCTGCCAGGCCACCACGACCGCGAGGAGCAGCGCCGTCAGCCATCCGTCGATGTGCGCGCCGAGGATCCCGATCGCGATCGGCGCGAGCACGCACGGCAGACCCCAGCCCAGCAGCCACTGCCACGGCGCCTTCGCCATGAGCGCGAGCACTCCCGTCGCGGCGAAGTGCACGGCCAGTCCCCCGCAGAGCAGCCATCGCGTGCCCGTCGGCAGCTCGCCGTGGGCGTGCGCGGCGACGGCGCCGAAGCCCGCCGCGATCGCGGTGATGCTGGCGGTGGCGATGAAGTGGCCGGGAAGGGTGACCCTC
>Ga0307515_10021599_pt1 | contig 11401 bp, 6 predicted proteins | sample 17_EM_MG_FD_194513 | JGI IMG/M metagenome (GOLD analysis project Ga0307515, IMG submission 194513) | Populus trichocarpa ectomycorrhiza microbial communities from riparian zone in the Pacific Northwest, United States - 17_EM | ecosystem: Host-associated > Plants > Roots > Unclassified | place... | reverse complement strand
CTTCGCCTCCGAGGTGAGCCGCGTGGCCCGCGAGGTGGGCACGGAAGGCAAGCTCGGCGGCCAGGCGCAGGTGCCCGGCGTGGCCGGTACCTGGAAGGACCTGACCGACAACGTGAACTCGATGGCATCCAACCTGACCGGCCAGGTGCGCAACATCGCCGACGTGACCATCGCGGTGGCCAACGGCGACCTGTCCAAGAAGATCACCGTGGACGTGCGCGGCGAGATCCTGCAGCTGAAGGAAACCATCAACACGATGGTGGAGCAACTGCGCTCCTTTGCGTCGGAAGTGACGCGCGTGGCCCGTGAGGTGGGCACCGAAGGGCGCCTGGGCGTGCAGGCCGTGGTGCCCGGCGTGGCCGGCACCTGGAAGGACCTGACCGACTCGGTCAACACCATGGGTGCCAACCTGACCGCTCAGGTGCGCAACATCGCCGAGGTGACGACGGCCGTGGCGCGCGGCGACCTGAACCGCAAGATCACGGTGGACGTCAGCGGCGAAATCCTCGAGCTGAAGAACACCATCAACACCATGGTCGACCAGCTCAACGCCTTCGCTGGGGAAGTGACCCGGGTGGCCCGCGAGGTGGGTACCGAAGGCAAGCTCGGTGGTCAGGCCAAGGTGGCCGGCGTGGGCGGCACCTGGAAGGACCTGACCGACAACGTCAACTTCATGGCCTCCAACTTGACCGAGCAGGTGCGCGGCATCGTCAAGGTCGTGACGGCCGTGGCCAACGGCAACCTGACCCAGCGCCTGACCGTGCAGGCCAAGGGCGAGGTGGCGGCGCTGGCCGACACCATCAACAACATGACCGACACGCTGGCCACCTTTGCCGAGCAGGTGACCAACGTGGCCCGCGAAGTGGGCGTGGACGGGCGCCTGGGCGGCCAGGCCCACGTGCCGGGTGCGGCCGGCACGTGGAAGGACCTGACCGGCAACGTGAACCTGCTGGCCGCCAACCTGACGACCCAGGTGCGCGCCATCGCCGAGGTGGCCACCGCCGTGACCCAGGGCGACCTGACGCGCGCCATCCAGGTGGACGCCAAGGGCGAGGTGTCCGAGCTCAAAGACAACATCAACACGATGATCTCCAACCTGCGCGAGACCACCGAGCGCAACCGCGAGCAGGACTGGCTGAAGACCAACCTCGCCAAGTTCACCGGCATGCTGCAGGGTCAGCGCGAGCTGCAGACGGTCAGCCAGATGCTGCTGACCGAGCTGGCGCCGCTGGTACAGGCCCACCAGGGCACCATCTATCACCTGGCCGGCGCTCAAGGGCTCGAGCAGCCGCGGCTGCGCCTGCTGGCCAGCTACGCGCAGTCCGGCAGCGTGGAGCTGATGCCCGCCATCGAGTTGGGTGAAGGCCTCGTCGGCCAATGCGCGCTGGAAAAGCGCAGCGTGCTGCTGGCGGACATCGCGTCCGATTTCGTCGCCATTTCCTCCAGCCTCGGCCGTGCGGCGCGCGTCAGCGTCATCGTGCTGCCGGTGCTGTTTGAGGGCCAGACCAAGGCCGTCATCGAGCTGGCCACGCTGCAGTCCTTCAGCAGTGGCTCGCTGGCCTTCCTGGAACTGCTGACGCAGAGCATCGGCGCGGTGTTCAACACCATCGAGGCGACCATGCGCACCGAGTCGCTGCTGTCGCAGTCGCAGCAGCTGACGGTGGAGCTGCAGTCGCGCCAGAGCGAGCTGCAGGAGACCAACGAACAGCTCGGCACCAAGGCGCGCCTGCTGGCCGAGCAGAACGAGGAGGTCGAGCGCAAGAACGCCGAGGTCGAGCAGGCCCGCCACGCGTTGGAAGACCAGGCGGCCGAGCTGGCGCTGACGTCCAAGTACAAGAGCGAGTTCCTGGCCAATATGAGCCATGAGCTGCGCACGCCGCTGAACTCCATCCTCATCCTGAGCCAGCAGCTGGCCGTCAACAACGACGGCAACCTCAGCACCAAACAGACCGAGTTCGCGCGCAACATCAACTCGTCGGGCTCCGATCTGTTGCACCTCATCAACGACATCCTGGACCTGTCCAAGATCGAATCCGGCACCGTCACCGTCGAGATCGAAGACATCCCCTTCGCGTCCCTGCGCGACAGCATCGACCGCAACTTCAGCCAGGTCGCCGAGGCCAAGAACCTGCCGCTGCGCCTGCTGTTCGCCGACGACCTGCCGCGCAGCATGGAGAGCGACGCCAAGCGCCTGCAGCAGATCCTGAAGAACCTGCTGTCCAACGCCGTGAAGTTCACGGCGCATGGCCATGTGGAGCTGCGCGTCAGCATCGCGCGGGAAGGCTGGAGCGTCGACCACCCGCTGCTGTCCAACGCGCCGCAGGTGCTGGCCTTCGCGGTGGAGGACACCGGCATCGGCGTCGCGCCCGACAAGCAGCGCCTCATCTTCGAGGCCTTCCAGCAGGCTGACGCCGGCACCTCGCGCAAATACGGCGGCACGGGCCTGGGCCTGGCCATCAGCCGCGAGCTGGCGACGCTGCTGGGCGGCGAGATCAAGCTCGTCAGCCGCCATGGCGAGGGCAGCACCTTCACGCTGTTCCTGCCGCTGCAGTTCATGGGCGCCGACAGCGCCCGCGCGCCGCGCCCGCAGGTCACGCCTGACACCACGCTGCACATGCGCGCCACCGTGCCGCTGGTGCGCGAGACCCAGGTGCCCGACGACCGCGACAGCATCGTCGACGGCGACTCGGTGCTGCTCATCATCGAGGACGACCCTCACTACGCCCGCATCGTGCTGGGCCTGGCGCGCGACCGCGGCTTCAAGGGCCTCGTCGCGCTCAAGGGCGGCGCGGGCCTGGAGCTGGCGCGGCGCTTCCGGCCGACGGCCATCTCGCTGGATATCTTCCTGCCCGACATGCTGGGCTGGACGGTGCTCAACCAGCTCAAGCTCGACCCGTCGACCCGCCACATCCCAGTGCAGATCTTCAGCGTCGCCGAGGAGGACCGCAACCACGGCCTGGCGCACGGGGCCTTCTCCTACCTGGTCAAGTCGTCCACCAGCGAGGGCATGGAGGCCGCGCTGGACCGCATCCGCGACTTCACCGTGCCGCGCACGCGCCGCCTGCTGGTGGTGGAAGACAACGAGATCGAGCGCAGCGCCATCATCGAGCTGCTGGGCCACCAGGACATCGAGCTCGTCGCCGTCGGCACCGGCGCCGAGGCGCTGCAACTGCTGCAGGAGCAGCGCTTCGACTGCATGGTGCTGGACCTGCGCCTGCCCGACGTCAGTGGCTTCGGCCTGCTGCAGCAACTGCACGCCGACCCGGCGCTGGCCACCGTACCGGTCGTCGTCTTCACCGGCAAGGATCTTTCCGACGCCGAGCGCAAGCAGCTGCGCACGTTGGCCAAGAGCGTCGTGCTGAAGGACGTGCAGAGCCCCGAGCGGCTGCTGGACGAGACGGCACTGTTCCTGCACCGCGTGGTGACCGAGCTGCCGCAGGACAAGCAGGACGTGTTGCAGAAGCTGCATGGCGCCGCCGAGATGCTGCGCGGCCGCCGCGTGCTGGTGGTGGACGACGACGCGCGCAACATCTTTGCGCTGACGACGCTGCTGGAGAACCAGGACATGCAGGTCATGACCGCCACCAGCGGCCGCACCGCCATCGACATCGTGCAGCAGACGCCCGACCTCGACCTCGTGCTGATGGACATCATGATGCCCGACATGGACGGCTACGAGACCATGCGCGAAATCCGCTCACACGCCGAGTTCCGCAACCTGCCCATGCTCGCCCTGACAGCCAAGGCCATGAAGGGTGACCGCGAGAAATGCCTGGAGGCCGGCGCCAGTGACTACATCTCCAAGCCGGTCAACACCGCGCAGCTGCTGTCGCTGATGCGCGTCTGGCTGCACCGCTGATGGCCGTGGCAACCGATCCCATCACACTGAGCAGCGGCGAGCTGCCGCCGACGAACATCCTCATCGTCGACGACGAGCCGGCCAACCTGCTCGTGCTGGAGAGCGTGCTCGACGACCCCGGCTACCGCGTCATCCGCGCCCAGTCGGCCGACCAGGCGTTGCGCGCGCTGATGGCCTACGAATTCGCCGTCATGGTGCTGGACATCCAGCTGCCCGACATGAACGGCATCGAGCTGGCGCAGATGATCAAGGAGCGCAAGAAGACGGCGCACCTGCCCATCATCTTCCTGACGGCCTATTTCGATCAGGACCAACACCGCCTGCAGGGCTATGGCACCGGCGCGGTGGACTACCTCAGCAAGCCGGTGAACCCGGCCATCCTGCGCTCCAAGGTGGCGGTGTTTGCGGAGCTGCACCGCAAGACGCTGGAGGTCCAGCGCGCCAACATCGCGCTGCTGGCCGAAGTGGAAGAGCGCCGCCGCGCCGAGGAGCGCCTGCGCGAGCTCAACGAGACGCTGGAGCGGCGTGTGCGCGAACGCTCCGAGGCGCTGCTGCTGGCCGACCGCAAGCTGCAGGCCATGATGAGCAGCATTACCGACGGTCTGCTCCTCATCGAGCACGACGGCTGCATCGGCTACGCCAACGAGCAGGGTGCGCTGCTGCTGGGGCGGCACGCGGAAGAGCTGATTGGTCAGCGCTTCGAGGGCATCGTCGGCGACGGCATGCTGGACACTGAGTTCGGCCGCGCCACGACCGGGCGCCAGGCCGTGTCCTTCGAGGCCCTGGTTGACGGCGGCGTGGAGCGCTGGCTGCAGTTCCACTGTTATCCGTCCGACGACGGCCTGTCGGTCTACTTCCACGACATCACCGACCGCCGCGAGCTGCAGGTGCGCCGCGACCAGTTGCTGGCCGCCGAGCAGGCCGCGCGAAGCGCCTCCGAGCACGCCGCGCATGCCAAGGAGCAGTTTATTGCCGCCGTCAGCCACGAGTTGCGCACGCCGCTGGCGGCAATAGTCGGCTGGGCGAATGTGCTCAGCCAGCCCGGTGTCGAGGCGACCACGCTGCAGCGCGGCGTCCAGGCCATTGCGCGCAACGCGCAGGCGCAGTCCTTCCTGGTGTCCGACCTGCTGGAGATGAGTCGCATCATTGCCGGCAAGCTGCGCCTGGATCTGCAGCTCGTCGATCTCAACGAGATCGTGCATGGCGCCGCAGAGACGGCCCGGCCCACCGCGCAGTCGCGCCGGCACGCCATCGTGCTGCAGGCTGCCGCCGAGCCCGCCGAGGTGCTGGGTGACGCAAGCCGGCTCACGCAGATCGTCATGAACCTCGTCACCAATGCGATGAAGTTCACGCCGGCCGGCGGCACCATCACGCTCGCCACAACGGTGCAGGAGACGACGGTCGAGGTCAGCGTCAGCGACACCGGCCAGGGCATTGCCCAGGAGTTCATGCCGCGTCTGTTCGACCGCTTCAGCCAGGCCGACGACAGCGCCGCGCGCGTGCACGGCGGCCTGGGGCTGGGCCTGTCCATCGTCAAGAACCTGACCGAACTGCATGGCGGCGAGGTGTTTGCGCGCAGCGAAGGCCCGGGCCAGGGCGCCGCCTTCGTCGTGCGCTTCCCGCGCGCCAGCCACGCGGCCATGCCTCGCGAAAAGCCTTGCAGCCATGAGCTGGTCGTAGACGACGGCAGCGGCGGCGACGCCTCGGTCGCCGGGCTGCGCCTGCTGGTGGTGGACGACCACGCCGACGTGCTGGAGGCGCATGCGCGTTTGCTGTCGGAGCAGGGTGCCGTGGTCACGACGGCGCAGTCTGCGCAGGCGGCCCTCGCGCTGCTGGCCGTGCACCGCTTCGATGTGCTGCTCAGCGACCTCGGCATGCCCGAGCTGGATGGCTACGGCCTGATCCGCCGCGTCCGCCATGACCTCGGTCTGGACGCCGACACCCTGCCGGCCCTGGCCGTCACCGCCTTCGTTCGCACGGAGGATCGAGACGCCGCGCTGGACGCGGGCTACCAGCGCTGCATGCAGAAGCCCGTGTCGCCCGTCGAGTTCGTGCGCACGGTGGCGAAGCTCGGGCGGCGCGCGGACCGGCCGCTGCGCGCCCTTTTCGTGGAGGACAACGACGACCTGCGTGAGCAAATCACCTGGATGCTGGAGGAGGAAGGCCTGAAGGTGCAGTCCTTCGCGGGCGCCGAGGAGGCGCTGGCCTGCTACGTGCCGGAGGACGTGGACCTCGTCATCACCGACGTGAGCCTGTCCGGCATGTCGGGTGTGGAGTTCGCCCGAGCCATCCTGCGACGCGCGCCGGATGCCTGGGTGGTGTTTTCATCGGGCTACCCGATGGGCAACGACTTGAGCGATTTCGGCCCGCATGTGCGCGCCCTGCTCAAGCCGTTTGATTTTGCTGACGTCCGTCGCCTGATCGACGAGGTACGTCCAGGCTAGACTGAAGTTCTGCTGCATTCGCAGCCCCCAAACAGCCTGTTCTCCCTATGAGGCAGGCTGTTTTTGTTGGCTTAATCGTCCTCTATTTGTAGCCATGTAAATGGCTTGAATTCTAATTTGCAATGGACTATCAATGTAGCCATGCACATCGAATTCATCCCCAACCGTGGCTCCACGCCCACCGTGCTGCTGCGGGAATCCTTCAGGGACGGCCCGCGCGTTTGCAAACGCACCCTGGCCAATCTCTCCAGCCTGCCCCTTGCGCAGATCGAAATCATCCGCGCGGCCTTGCGTGGCGAGTCCATGGCGCCCGTCGCGCAGACGCTGGAGATCACGCGCTCACGCCCGCACGGCCATGTGCAAGCGGTCTCGCTGGCCATGCAGCGCCTTGGCGTGCCCGCATTGCTGGGGGCCAAGTCTTGCCCTGAACGAGACCGTGTGTTGGCCATGATCGCCTCGCGCATCATCGAGCCCTGCCCGAAGCTGGCCACCGCGCGCTGGTGGCACTCCAGCACCCTGGCCGAAGACTTCGCCGTGGCCGACGCAGACGAAGACGACCTGTACGCCGCCATGGACTGGTTGCTGGAGCGCCAGGATGCAATTCAGAAGAAGCTCGGCCGCCGGCATCTGCGCGAGGACGGCCTGGTGCTCTATGACTTGTCGTCGAGCTACTTCGAGGGCGTCACCTGCCCTCTGGCCCGCCGGGGCTACAGCCGCGACGGCAAGCCCGGCAGCCTGCAGGTGAACTACGGCTTGCTGACGGACTCGCGCGGCTGCCCGGTGGCGGTGTCGGTGCACGAGGGCAATACGTCCGACAGCCTGACCTTCATGCCAGCGGTGCACAAGCTGCGCGAGGATCTGGGCGTGCAGCGGATGGTGATGGTGGGCGACCGCGGCATGGTGTCAGCCAAGGCCATTGCCGAGTTGCGTGAGATGCCGGGCATGGGCTGGATCACCGCGCTCAAGACGGGTTCGATCCGTACGCTGGTTGAGGGCGGGGTCTTGCAGATGGATCTGTTCGACGAGCGCAACCTGCTGGAGATCGGTTCGCCCGACTATCCTGGCGAGCGACTGGTGGCATGTCGCAATCCGGCGCTGGCCAAGCTGCGCGCACACAAGCGCGAGGATCTGCTGGCGGCCACCGAGCGCAATCTGGACAAGCTCAATGCCCGTGTGCAGGCCGGCAAGCTCACCGGCGCGGACGAGATCGGCTTGCGCGTGGGCAAGGTCATCAACCAGTACAAGGTGTCCAAGCACTTCGAGCTGGACATCACAGACGCGGCGCTGAGCTGGAGCCGCAAGACCGACAGCATCAAGGCCGAGGCGGCGCTGGATGGCCTGTACATCATCCGCACCTCGCTGCAGGCCGAGCAGATGGACAGCGCGAGTTGCGTGCGCAGCTACAAGTTGCTGGCGCAGGTGGAGCGGGCCTTCCGCTCGATCAAGACGATGGATCTGAAGGTGCGGCCCATCCATCACCGGCTGGAGCGCCGGGTGCGGGCGCACATCTTCCTGTGCATGCTGGCGTACTACGTGGAGTGGCACATGCGCGAGGCGTGGCGCGAGTTGATGTTCGCCGACACGGAGCAAGCCGCCAAGGCCACGCGCGACCCGGTGGCGCCGGCTCAGCGCAGCGTGTCAGCCCAAGTGAAGGCCGCCACACGCGAACTGCCTGACGGCGAGCCCGTGCACAGCTGGCGCACCCTGATGCAGGAACTCGCCACCCTGGCGCGCAACACCTGCCGCACGCCGCTCTCCGGGCCCGACGCCCCCTGCTTCCAGATCAACACGCAGGCCAACCCGACTCAGAAAAAGGCGCTCGACCTCATACAGGCCATCCACTTGTAGACAGAACGAACCGCTCTGATTCTCGCTAAGCGATTGAATCAGATAGGAAATTCGTTCTGAGGGCGGGGGAACTTCAGGCTAGAGGCCACTTCGGCGCCGTGGCGCCGGGAAACTTGCTTAAGCGCCGATGGCGTTGGCGGCAGCGCGGCGGCTCATGAAGTCGGCGAACTGGGCCACGACGGCGACGACCGAGAAGGCCAGAGTGATGATGATCAGTTCCATTTTTTTCCCTTTGTTGATTGTTGAAACAGCTTCAGTATAAGGGTTTTCACCAGTTCTACGGGGGTTAACCCTGTAATCAGAAGGGGTGACATGGCACCGTCATGGTGATCGGGGCCGGTGCTCTATATCAACTGGATATAGCGCAAGCGAAAGAAACAATATTTCAGAACTAGATGGCCCTCCTAAGCTCGTGGCGTTCCTGAACGAGCCATGAGCCCATGCGAATCACGAAGCTGACGACCTACCGAGTGCCTCCGCGGTGGATGTTCCTGAAGATTGAGACCGACGAGGGCGTCGTCGGTTGGGGCGAGCCGGTCATCGAAGGGCGCGCACGCACCGTCGAGGCGGCCGTGCACGAGCTGTCGGAATACCTGGTCGGCCAGGACCCGTCGCGCATCAACGACCTGTGGCAGGTCATGTATCGCGCCGGCTTCTACCGTGGCGGCCCCATCCTGATGAGCGCCATCGCCGGCATCGACCAGGCGCTGTGGGACATCAAGGGCAAGGTCATGGGCCAGCCGGTCTATGAGTTGCTGGGCGGCCTGGTGCGCGACAAGATGAAGGTCTATTCCTGGGTCGGTGGCGACCGCCCGGCCGACGTCATCCGCGACATCAAGCGCCTGCGCGAAGGCGGCTTCGACACCTTCAAGATGAACGGCACCGAGGAGCTGGCCATCGTCGACAGCGCCCGCAAGGTGGACGAGGCCGTCGCCCGCATCGCCGAGATCCGCGAAGCCTTCGGTCATGACATCGAGTTCGGCATCGACTTCCATGGCCGCGTGGCTGGACCCATGGCCAAGCCGCTGCTGCGCGCGCTGGAGCCCTACCGCCCGCTGTTCGTCGAGGAGCCGGTGCTGGCCGAGCAGGCCGAGCAATACCCGCGCCTGGCCGAGTACACCAGCATCCCGCTGGCGGCCGGCGAGCGCATGTTCTCGCGCTTCGACTTCAAGCGCGTCTTCCAGGCCGGTGGCATCTCCATCGTGCAGCCCGACCTGTCGCATGCCGGTGGCATCACCGAGTGCTTCAAGATCGCGTCCATGGCCGAGGCCTACGACGTCGCCTTCGCGCCGCACTGCCCGCTGGGCCCGGTGGCGCTGGCGTCCTGCCTGGCGGTGGACTTCGTGTCCCACAACGCCGTGCTGCAGGAGCAGAGCATGGGCATCCACTACAACAAGGGTGCCGAGCTGCTGGACTTCGTGACGAACAAGGACGACTTCCGCATCGAGAACGGCTTCATCAACCCGCTGCGCAAGCCGGGCCTGGGCGTCGAGATCGACGAGGAGCGTGTCATCGAGGCCAGCAAGACTGCGTCCGACTGGCGCAACCCGGTCTGGCGCCACGCCGACGGCTCTGTGGCCGAGTGGTGATGGCGCAAGCACGCCTGATTGCGTTGGACTGGGGCAGCACGCGGCTGCGTGCCTTCCTGCTCGGCGCCGGCGGCGAGGTGCTGGAAACGCGCCAGTCCAACGACGGCGCGGCCACGCTGAGCGGTGCCGACGCCTATGCCGGCGCGCTGTCCGCCCTGGTGGGCGACTGGCGTGCCGATCACCCTGGCGTCAAGCTGCTGGCCTGCGGCATGGTCGGCAGCCAGTACGGCTGGCGCGAGGCGGCCTATGTGCGTTGCCCGGCGGACGCCGCTGCGCTGGCCAGCCAGGTGCTGAAGCTCGATGAGAGCCTGAGCATCATCCCGGGCTTGGTTGACGACGCAGCCCAGCCCGACGTCATGCGCGGCGAGGAGACGCAGATCGTCGGCGCGCTGGCGCTGCACCCCGAGCTGGCCGACGAGGCCTGCCTGGTGCTGCCGGGCACGCATTCCAAATGGGCGCGCGTCAGCGGCGGCAAGGTCACGGGTTTTGCGACCCACATGACCGGCGAGCTGTTCGCGCTGCTGCGCCAGCATTCCGTGCTGGCCCGCCTGATGCCGGCGGATGGCAGCTCGCCGATGTCGCCCGAGGCCTTCCTGAAAGGCGTGGACGCCGCGCGGAAAGAGGGCGGTCTTGGCCACCAGCTGTTCGCCGTGCGCACGCTGGGCCTGTTCAGGCAGCTGGGCGCCGAGCAGTTGCCCGACTACCTCTCTGGCCTGCTGATCGGCCACGAAATCGCCAGCGAGTTGCGTGCCGTTACGCCGGAGCGCATCGCCCTTGTCGGCGACCCGGCCCTGTGCGCACGTTATGCACAAGCGCTGGCGCACCTCGGTCATGCGGCGCCGCTACAGCTCGACAACACCGCGCCTGCCGGCCTGTGGCAGCTGGCGCAAACGATGAACCTCACCTGAACATGCTCGACGCAGCCCTGAAACACCTCCCTCTCGTCGCCATCCTGCGCGGCGTCAAGCCCGAGGAGGTCGAAGCGATTGCCGATGCGCTCTACGCCGAAGGCTTTCGTGTCATCGAGGTGCCGCTGAACTCGCCCAATGCGCTGGACTCCATCGCCCGCCTTGCGCGCCGCATGCCGGCGGACGCCGTCGTCGGCGCCGGCACGGTGCTGAGCGTACAGGCCGTGGCCGACGTGCAGGCTGCGGGTGGCAAGGTCATCGTCATGCCGCATGCCGACGTGGAAGTCATCCGCGCGGCCAAGGCCCGTGGTCTGTTCTGCGTGCCCGGTGCGGCGACGCCGACCGAAGCCTTCGCCGCCGTCAATGCCGGCGCCGACGCGGTCAAGCTGTTCCCGGCCGAGCTGGTGACGCCCACCATCGTCAAAGCCATGCGCGCCGTGCTGCCCAAGGAGCTGCGCTTGCTGCCCGTGGGCGGCATCACGCCGGACAACATGACGCCTTACGTCAAGGCCGGCGCCGCCGGCTTCGGCCTGGGCTCGGCGCTGTACAGCCCGGGCCTGTCGGCGGCGGAAGTCGCACAGCGCGCACGAGCCTTCGTGCAAGCCTGGCGCGCGCTCTGATTCGATAAAAAACAAAACATCCCGGAGACAACCATGAACCGCATCCGCTCGCTGACCGCGGCGCTGGGGGGGGGGGGGGACACCCCCCCCCCCACCCCCCCCCCCCCCACACCCCCACCACGCCCCCCCGGGG
>Ga0307515_10021598_pt1 | contig 11401 bp, 14 predicted proteins | sample 17_EM_MG_FD_194513 | JGI IMG/M metagenome (GOLD analysis project Ga0307515, IMG submission 194513) | Populus trichocarpa ectomycorrhiza microbial communities from riparian zone in the Pacific Northwest, United States - 17_EM | ecosystem: Host-associated > Plants > Roots > Unclassified | place... | reverse complement strand
GAAGAGCCTTTCGAACTCCTGTGGAGGGAGGAAAGACTCTGCGGATGATCCGGTCCCCATCTGATCATCGTAGCTTCCAGGTTCGAAATATTGGTTATCCAAATACGGCCGGAAGTCGAATTCGACGTGCGCGTTTCCAGGATCTGGTGTTGTCCCACTGATAGCGTTCGTAGCGGGTATTATAGGAGTGACTGACTGGGCGGGGGTGGGGTTAGGGGCAGGGAAGGGAGAGGGTCCTTGGAGCGAGTTGGCGGCTTCAAGCAATTCCGACGCATTCTCCAATGGGTCGGTGAGCAGTTGCGACAATGCGGTCCCAATCGACCATTTCGCCTTTTCTTGCAATCTCATCAAGAACGGCTACCCAAAGGTCAAAATTATCAAAGGATATCGAGACAATTACATACCAGGGCCGTGCGTGCCCTAGGAGCGTACGGCGCAGCCTTCTTATACAATCTGACCGTCAGTTCCAAATCCTCCAAAACGTACCCGGGTGCCAAGAACGGAGCACGGATTGCAAGTGAACCCAGCATAACCGCTGCGCCGAAGATATGTGTAAATTTGGGCCAAAAGCGGGAGAACACTTCGATCCAGGGTTCGAAATACGTTGCAAACGATCGAATGAGGAACGAGCAACAACATAAAGTCACTGCGAGCGACTTGTGGTATGGACTGAGCATGGGGTTCAGGGGGTACTCCATCAGAGCCGAGATAAAGAAAGATCGATGAACAAACAAAAAGCCTGTGTGTGTAGTTCGCTCAGTGGGCAAGTTGGGGTGGCTACAAGGCCTTACCTAACGGCCGAATGCTTGTCAAAGTCCACTCCTTAAGTCGGCGTCCTGGAGTCGGAACATCCAGTTCGCCGGCCGTCGGGTAATACTTCGCGGGAAGGTCTGTCGTGAGGAGCATTGCATCCAGGGCAAGAGCCTCCGAGTATGTCATCGGTTTCGCTTTGCTACCAGCCTCGAGCAGCGGCCAGACGATGTCCCTCGCAACGGTATACCGCCAAGTTGCAACTAGACCTCACAAGCTCAGCTGGCCACGGACCAAAAAATATGTTGGATTGCCTACAGTCTTTTTGTACGACACCGTTCTCATCAGTTGGGAAATCTTCCGGTATCGGGAATTTCGTGTCAAGTTCTGCCGGAGAAATGCTGGCAGGTCTTCCAAGAAACATTGACTAAAGAGCACGTCATTAGGGGTTTCAGCCGAGTCGTGATCCCAACCCACCCGCAGCCAGTCCTGATAAACAAGTTCCCAGAAGACCCTACGGCGTGTCTCCGCAACTTGAGGAGAAAATTTTTCGCCAGGATCTCGGTCTGAAATGACGTTATTGAATAGTTATCCCGGGTTGAGAGCTTACGACATACGCAAGCCAATCTGTCGCGAGATCGTTAGTCGGTTGGGCGTATCTACTCGCAAAGGCAAACCTTCGTTGCAAGTTTCACTGCCATACTACCGTAGAACCAGTCTCCATCCGATTGCTCCTTTTCTGTAGCCACGGACTGAAGTTGTGAAAACAGAGCGATAGCTTGGACGCTTTCCAGATCATTGGAGGCCCCAAGGCACCGTAGGTTAAGACATTGAGTTCCTAAGCGGAAATAGGTCCTAGCCGTCCCGTTGTCCGACGGAACGGAGTGATCGAAGGTCGCGGCGATCGCAAAGGTAAGGTAGATCACGGCGAGTAGATGAGGTCGGCGTCGCAGATGGTTGACACGATCCGCGTTATCGTAAACCTTGGCGAATATTTCCTCAACCATCTCCTGTCGGCTAAAAGCACGGAAGAACCAAGGGAAGTCGAGATATATTTCACAAAGCTGAACAGCCCGAGGTCGAGGTGGAAGGCAGGCAACCAGACTATTATAAAGGTGTTCCGGGACCATTGCAGGATTAACTCCCACAGCCTTGAGTTGCATCTGTGCGATAAGAGCATCGTAGTCCGCATCCTCGAGGTTGAAAGACGGTTGACTAGATGATTCGTTCGACATGCTGGGACATACTGCGGCTTCTGGTGGGTGGATTATGGCTGGGGTTATGCGACGTAGGTCCCCTGAGATGCGGGTCAACGCCAACGCAGATTCAAGTTCCTGGGTGCGAATTGCCATGTCGCTTATGGTCCTTTGTAACTCTTCGATCTTATCCAGGAGTTGCCTGTGAGGCGGTAAGCGGTGAAGGAATTGTTTGACCCCAACCAACATACTTGGAACCTTGGTCCTCCTCGTCAACGGTCCCGGTCTGCACATCTGGTATTGGGTCGAAAATACAGATTCAGACACTGCTAGCACATCGCGGCGGCAACTCGTACCATTTGGACACAGATAGGCACAATTTTTTCTCGTACAGGCTCCGCAGGGGACCTGCTAAGAATTGAGCTTTTTTTCAACGTCAACAGAAAACTGTAGCCACGAACCTTCCGATCGCACTTGACCCGACATCTTTCCGCAAGACGTATTAAAAGTCGCGCAAACAAAAAGATCATGGACAGTTACCTTCTGCATTCAGCACACGAAACCTCTCCCTTGTTCCGTAGCTCGCGAATGCTGTCTTTTGATAAGCCCTTGAGGGCGATCCTATTGCCCGCTTTTCCCTCGAGCGTTCCTGACGATGGTGGCATGTTGTAGGAATCGCGGTATTCCGAGTTGGAGGTCTGGGTGTCGCCGGGTGGTTGTGGAATAGGGCCAAGCGCAATGGAAGGCGGTTCGGAGCGGTCATCACGTGCCTCCAGCTTTGATTCCTTCAGATCGGCGGTCATGACGAGCAGACTGAAGCGGAAGCTCAACGATCTCGGCGTCGACACCTCCAGTTCCAAAGCAAACGAATCCTTCTGTCTCGTAAGTCACTTAACACCGGCTCTCGAACGCCCGACTGTCAACCAACTGCCCAGATAGGGACGCCCTTACCTCCACTAGAGAAGTCGAGGGATACTGGAGAGTTCGTACCACTATGGAAGCAGGATGTACGTGCCTTGCGAGTTATTTATCCGTATCAAAGTGGCTAACCAACCGATATCAGGTCCGAGATGAGAAAGGTCGAAGGCGGTTGCACGGGGCTTTCACTGGAGGGTTCTCTGCTGGATACTTTAATACAGTGGGATCGAAGGAAGGCATGTAATCTTATGCCCTTCATTGGCTGCACGCTCAACTATCGATTAGGATGGGCACCGTCGACTTTCAAGTCATCGCGTGCGGATCGAGCCCAACAGAAAACTGCAAGACCGGAGGATTTTATGGATGAGGAAGACCTGGCAGAGCTTCGTGACAGTCAAATGCTAGTCCTCCAGAACGAAGAGGTAGACATCGCAGGCAAGTATGCAGGCGACCTTGCCTCCAGATCCCTTGATTTGGACGACGAACAAGAGTGCGTTCAGTCGATTCCTGGTTATTCCCCTTCTCATATTCCTCTTAGTTCAATGTCTCTGGCGCTGGAAAAGGCCCTCCTTCCAACACCCAAAGATTCACCTGCTGTGAAAATCCTGATGAAAATGGGATGGCGTCATGGACAGGGTATCGGACCGCGGCTCACATGGCGGCAGAAGAAGCTTCAAGATGCCCAGGCTAAATCTACGCGTATATTGACACTCGATGACTTGAAGCTCGATCCTCACGAGGAAGATGAGGAAGCTCAAAAGTACACGTATCCTCGCGTGGATACACCTCTTACTGTCGTCCCGCGCAAAGATAACGCCCACGGTCTGGGATACAACCCTGGTCTAAATTTAAATGATGCCATCGGGAATGACCGCGACTCTAAACCCTCTGGTCCACGGATATCAGGTAGGCTCAGTAACTATTCAAATTTGGCCGATGCTCATACTACATCTAGCTGGCTTTGGTTTAGGCGCGCTGAACGAAGCCGATGAAGACGATATCGATATTTATGACTCTGTGCGCTCCTCGCGGCGGAACCTTACCGCCTATGAAGCTGGAGACGAAAACCGTCGTTCCCGTTCAATCGGTCAAAAGAACGTCCCAGGATCTCAAATGAACGCATCCAGAGTGAGTCTTCCTAGACCCATCCCCAACCATCACCATTATTCACTCCGCCCTCAGTCCAGAAACATTCCCCTACAACAGTTCAGAAATGGAGAACCGGTTCTGGCAGAGTTTGTGCTCGCAGACGCTCCAGTAACTGACGATAGATGGCACGTTTTGGCATTGGCTCATTGGCTGAGGGACTAACGTGTCGATAGGTATCCCCTGGAGGACGCCCCACCGGGCTGGAAGCCCGACCCAAACCGAGTATGGGACAAATACAATAAGGAGAACGAACCATCCGCGCCCGTTCCGATCCCTGGGAACAAGGGCAATCTCACCATCGACCAAGTCAGTGGGCCGTTGATTCCTCATTTTACCATCCGAGAGAGCTTATCGTTCCGTGTGATCTATAGAGGGGTCAAGCACTGGGAGAGACTCCCCTCCCTTCCAAAACTCGCTCCGTTTTTGATTACCTATCACAGAAGGATCGAGAACGACTGAAGAACTTCGTTCCCCCAAAAAAGGGTCCTGAAGAACCGACGCCCGTTATAACCCCCCTCGTATCTCCCGAAAAACCTGTCACACCCAGACCATTTGTCTATCCGCGCATAGAACCTTCGGTGGCGAAGGCTGCGTTATTAGGTTTCAAACCCTTCACCTCTGACCCTGTCAAACAAGTCCGCTATGCCGCCTACCTCAAATCCCAATCTGATGCTGTTAGCGACGAGGACCGATTACAACTGAAACAAAAATCCGGACAGGATCTCGAGCATTTCCAACTGGAATTAGAGGAATACGCTCAGGCTGCGACAGTTTTCAAGCCCCTCTCTGGAGCGATGGCCGGCAGGTTTACAACCGCGAAAGCCGTAGAGCAGGGGCCAGCCGTCATTGAAGGTTTACATACGCCTTCACATAGCGCTCCGCCAGAAAGGAATACGCCCGAGACGAAGATGGAGGAACCTGAAAACGCCAAAACGCACGCTGTCAAACACGGGATGTACGGTGTTTTGACGAGGGAAACCTCTGCCTGGGTTCCCGCGAGGTTGTTGTGCAAACGGTTCGGAGTCAAAGAACCGGAGATCGAAGCCCAGGAGGAAGGACCTGGCCCGAACTCGAAGGCCCACAACGAGTGGGAGCCAGAAGCTGTCTCCGCTGAAGCAGAGTTGGTGGGCGCCGGGTCGGGTGGTGCCTCTTTATCTGTTGCAACTTCTCAAGGTACCGGCGGGGATGATCGTCCGAAGCGCAGGGACCTCGACAATATCGGACTCGGAGAAGACGAGGCTCAGGGAGCTGATGTCCTCACGTATCAGAAACCCGAACGGAGTATTTTCAAGGCTATTTTCGCGAGCGACGAAGAAGACTCGGATGATGATGAAGACCAGGTCAATGTCGATGCCGCCGGTCCACAAGATACCTCCGTCCCAGCCCCGTCAGGCGCTCCCGCACAACATTTGAAGGAAGACGTCCAGATGGATGTCGACGATGGCCCCGTGGACCTTGCGACGTTCAAACCCAAATTCGTGCCCCGGACTGCACGTACCACTGACGATAACCCCCCTCCGAAGAAACGGAAGAAAGACAAGGACAAAAGGAAGAGAGGGAAGGTTCTGGTTTCCTTCGACGTGGAAGAGGATGGAGAAGATACTCCTTCGGCATCGAAAACCAAGGATAAGGACAAGGATAGGGAGAGGAGGAAGAAGCGGAGGTCGAAAGAGAAGGACTCCGGGAAGGATGGGGACAGGAAGGAGAGGCGGAAAGAAGAGATTGATGACGGCGATGAAATGTGGGTGGAGAAGGTCGTACCGGAGGTTGTTCAGAAGATGAATTTCGACTCATCAGCCGAACCCCCAAGGGAGAAGGAGGAGATGGGGAGGCTCAGTAAAAGGATGCGGGCGGAGGACTTCATGTGAACCCTGCTTCTCCTCGCTTCGTCTTATGGCTGGCGTGTTGTAGGTTCTTCGTATTTCCAATCCACGGTCTCGCCCTCGAAGGCTACGCCTGATTCTTTAGAATGCCACTGATGCCCTTCGATTTCGCGCACAAACCGCGACAGGAGTAGACGTGAGACCTTAGCAGCCTGAGAGGCCAAGGGTGCGCCACAGACGAGGGACGGTTCGTCATTACTCCCGTTCCCCTTTTCCAAAGCTCTTCGGAGTCTTCTGCCAGTGGCCCAGGGCGCGTCAGCGCTACGAACCCCCCGTCATCCCCCCCCACCACGCCATTATTGATAGATGAACGATACTTTGACTCCCATGTGATCGATTACATCGAAGAATTGAGTGAACTCGAGTTTATCCCCATCGGCAAACGCGGTTTTGAGCAGAGTTCTTCGATTATCAACGCTAGTACGCGACGACCCCGACCGATCGAGCTGTCCGAGTGGACTAGATTGGTAAATCTCCGATGTACAACCGCCGTGCATGAGGAGCCTCGACCCCACTCGAGACGCGTACGGGCATCATCCCCAATGCGCGGAGTTTGGGACCAACCGCAATCATGATTCTCCCCGTCGCCTCATCCAGGTCCGTGAACTTCACCACATCCCGTGGACGTCGAGGGCGATCGTCAGAATTGAGACCCGGTATTGGGGCGCGAAGTCGTCTCGTGATATCTGGTCTCCCCAGTACCCCTGTGTTTAACACGACCTCGCCCCGCCGTTCGACGCCAATACCAATCCCCTTCCGACCCCGGAGCTTGAGATATTTCCCTTCGCAATAAGCGGGTCGCCCCATCGACCTGTGATGATCCACGACCACGGGAAACCCGGATTCGTCCACGTCGAATTCGAGCGTGTGCGTGGCCCGGTCCCCTTGAATCCAGAGCGCAGGATATGGAGATTCCGTCTTGTAGAGGGTACCGCGACATTTGGAAACGGAGTCCCCCGACCAATCCCAAACTGGAAAAAGCGTGGTATCGTTCTCCACGGCCCTGAGTTCTGGGACGTGGTATAGCCAGATTCCAAGGTTGTTGGTCACTATGAGACCGTATTTTGACACAACGAAAAACCGCATCTCGGGAGCGCCGTAGTTCTGGGTTGTATGTGTAAGCTGAGCTGGCCTGGTGAGGGTGGATTAACATACCCAGGGGAGTGACAGATTAAAGTGTTTCGTGACCGATTTTGGGCCAGGTTCTGATACGACGGTGATCCGCAAGATCTCCTCGGAGCCCTCACAGATGAAGAACACCCTGTCTTTGATCACCAAGATTTCCCACAGATACGCGTCATCCTCGAAGTCGCGGTGTATCGGTTGTTTTCTCTGGATGACTTGAGAGACAGGGTCGATGAGAAAAACCGAAGGGCTGGCGGCCGAGCGATCATCAGCATCGATCAGTACTTTCAGAGGCGGCAGGGGTTGCAACGTACTCTCCCCAGTGGGCGGACTGCACCAATACAAGCACGGGACAACCGTAGGATGTTTCTGTGAGGAGCCCACTCCAGTAATTTGGGCGGTTGTTCCCGTTCGTCTCTCTGTGCCTCGTAACCTCCCGTACTGCCAGTTCGCCTGTAACAACTGATCTTTCGATCCTATTCAGACCGACGTCCCCGTTAACGTAGAGAAGAACGACGAATTCTCCGCCAGGAATCAAGTGGGCGTCCACGAAGTCGGTATCCGTTTCGAACGAACACAGCGTCAGATCTCCCGGACGGCGTTTGATCCAAAGAAACTCCACCATGGCGCAAGATATGGTCCAACTCTTGAGTTCCGCTTTCGACGGGGTCGTTCCGGGCGGGATGGGTATTTGGAGGTTTTCGGCCTGGTGTAGCCAAACCTGATGCTCATCTGTCATCTGGTGCAACCATTTGCAAGTCTGGTATAGGATAGAAATTAGATACGCCAGACGACGGATATGATCAGAGTCATCCACGCACAGATGAGAGGTTTAAGATGTCGACAACGTCGCATTCGCTGAAGACCCGGAACAGTATGTCTGGCGGGAGGTCGATAAACGGTTCTGTGTTCTGACTCATCGAACCCGATATCGGTGGTGATGGTACTTAGTTGTGATTTGAAGGAGCAACCTGCATCAAGAAAATGACGGATCGAAAAGCATGCGAGTACAAGGCTTTCATGCGGTTACATTCCCAAAAGCCTCCTAAAATCGCGGCCGGTTTCTCTAGGCGTATCTATTGAACGACTGTCGGTAATGTGTCCATAGAATCACCGCCTGGTTGCTTAGGGTTAGTAATGTGTGTGGGAGTGAAGACCAGCTCCGTCGAGGTGTCTGGAAGCGCATGGATACACGCCCAATTCACTGCAGCACCCTTTTCCGGAAGCCACCGGAAGGCGGAACCCCGGAAAATGAGGGAGGAGGTTTGGCAGATCCAGCTTAGACCGGAGCGGCGAAAAGTTTGGGCGCAGAAATTGGGGGTTGGGGAAAGATATTCGGACGCGGCGCGAACGGACCCACCTGGAAGGGCAAAAGTTTGTTCGGACAGAGTGAAAAATCAATTATTCTGCTTGGCCCTCTCTGCTCAGTTTCTACGTACAGCTTTCAGTTATATACGAAATCAATACGAGACGAGTTGGGCGGCCAAGGACGAGAAGTTATGTCCACCCCCCCTGAGACGGGAAAGATGCAGAGGAAAAAAAAAAGAACATGGCGCCCGGGCCGGGGTTCTTGTTTTTGATGGGGAAGTGACGAGGACTTGTATTCTGGTCCTTCGAATTCTAGTAAATCCCAGTGCTTCAACTCTCCCATCCACCCTCTGTGGTAGGACATGGTGACCGGCGAGGAGAATGCGAAACCGGTCAATGTCGACCCTCGATGGTGCGTTTACAGATGCAGAATCGATTGCAAGGACCAACGAACTGACTTCGTCCCACAGCATCCAAGAGGCCCTCCGGATGTACCTACCACCGATCAAGAACGACGACCCCCAGTTTGATTTCTACACCATGTACAAACGAGAGACAATGGAATACGACACCGAGTACATGCAAAAGTACAACGAGGGTCTCAACACTTCGTGTGTTTCCGCCTTACTTGTCACCGCAGCGTATAGCGTTGACCCGCATTCCCAGGCTGGTCTGTTCTCTGCGGTCAGCTCTGCCTTCGTCATCGACATCCAGTCCAAGCTCCAGCCGGATCCCAACGAACGGTCAGAAGCCTACCTCCGCGCGATGCGTCCACACAAACGGTGGGGACAAGGATGATTTCTGCGTCTATAACAGAAAACATGGGATCGGATGGTTTGAACACCGCTGAAGAACCTAGCCGGGTAAAAATGTACGCAAAGTACATGAAATTCCGACTTTGGTCCGTTGAAAAATCACTCCGGGGGTCTCCATGATACCGCCCGCGAAAAGCCTGTCCCAGTATGGCAAATGGCGAGGCGGGTGGCCAGAATACTAGCCTCTAGGGCTCTCCGGCGACTCGGGGAACTCCGATCCCCATCCCATACATCTGTGTAAAATTGACCGGTTCCCACGCCGATAATCATCTCTTTCACCTCACCATCGCTTTTGACCGATTCCTATCCGTCCAGTTGTGTTCTGGAAGTTCGACCCACCCCCAACCGCAACTAAACCTTGCCAGCCGTCACCTTTGTGGTTATCGATCGTAAGCGCGACCAGATTTTGCCCATTCAGGTCGTTCGAGAGAGGCGGACGCGCTCGAGCGTGCCGATGGTCTACCAGATACATATCGCGACCATCGGAAAATCCTCGTTACCACCATCTGACCGACTGCGTTTTGATTGGTCAGGGTAACCGAAGCTAACCCTTTCAAACCTCGTCGTACGTATTCTGAAAGGCGGCGTCACACAGAAATTATACCGTCCTATAAACCTAACATGTTCTCACTGCCCCATTTCCCAAGCCTCCTCCAACATTCACACCAGTCTCAGGGGGGCCGTGATTCACGAATTGGAACCCAAGGAAAGTATGATTTAAATTCTATGGTAAATATTGGGTAACAAAAAAAAGTTAGGGTATCCTTTAAGCCCCTGCTGTCGAGGTCGGGGCTCAAGGTTTTGGAAGACCCTCGACATCGCTCAGCACTAAAAAGAATACAGGTAAGCGGGGTGTCACGATGACGAGCGATGGCGCCAGTGCTTACCCTTCAACAACAACTCCGGGCTCCCCCAAACCGCCTTCTTCCCCGGGAGCTGGTAGTATTTGCTAAGCTCCTGGTTCAACTCTCGGGTTCCCTTCCTCCTATTATGCTCGTCATCGGGGCCCTTACTACCCTCTTTTGTCCGTACCCCCTTCCCCGTTAGGAGCTGGGGCTCGGGGTATACCGGCTCCCGGATCGTGGAAATGACTTCCAGCGCGACTGGATTACAATCAATCAGATCAAAGTGCGCCATTTCATGAAACCAGACATATACTTACTTCCGAGGGATTTTTCGTGGCTTGGGAGCCTCCGAAGGCTCTTCCACCCTTGTGCCCAGACGCACAACCTGCGGGCATCTTTACTAGTCCGGATGCGGCCGTTACGTTTTATTCCCGTTCCTCGGGGTCGTCTGGTCGTCTGACGCCGAGCGATCGTTCAGTTACATGATGAGTGTGGGGTCAGTGAAAGTTACTTACAGGGGCCGCATCTTCATCTGTTTCTGTTTGTTTGTTTTCGGCGTCAGCCGATGTCTCGGGTGACCCTCCGGAGGGGCCGGCAGTTGGCAGGGCCAGGTGTGGGACAAGCGGAGGCATCAAGGTCGATGACCCCGCCTCCGCGTTCACGTGCCCATTTGGATGAACACGGGGCGTCCCATAGGGCTGGAACTGCCATTCCGGCATCATCCCAGTCCTGATCGGACCAGTACTGGGGTGATGTGATGTTCGCATGTCCTATGGGGAGGTATCAACAGGGTAGGAGGAGGGTGATCAAGTTTGAGCACGTACCGTGTGGGACATGCTGGTGGAGGACCCGTTCTGGTTGTCCCCCCAGTAGTTGAACGGGGCTGTTCGCGATCGGTGAGTATTCGATTCCTTGGAATCTCTTAGGCGATGCACTAACCACTACTGGGGGTGGAAGCCAACGCCGAAAATTCAGACCCCATCGTACTGGCGAAGGAGTCATCCCGTCCCACAATGTCGGATCCGTAGGACTGGGGGAATGGGACCATTGCGGGCCAATATTGGTTGGGGAGGGGTGGCTGCCCGTAGCCGTAGGTATGGGCCCCTAATGCCACCGAATCTGGAAAATTCGCGTGTAAGATGTCGTTTGTCTCGAAGGCTGCAACTACGCTTACCGAAGGTGGCCTCAGGCCACAGGTTACTCGATAGACCAGCCATGTGGCCCGGCTGTTCGCCCACACTCCAGTCATCCGCGAAGACGTTCGCCTCTTCATTGGCTGGCGTCTGGCTCGGGAATAGATACGCTCCGAACTCGTCGAAAGCGGGAAGGGCAGGGTAAAAATCGGTATCGTCGATGTTGTTGAAGTTGGCCATTGATACTTGGTAGAATGTATGGAGGAGAGTGGAGGTTGA
>Ga0307515_10021597_pt1 | contig 11401 bp, 10 predicted proteins | sample 17_EM_MG_FD_194513 | JGI IMG/M metagenome (GOLD analysis project Ga0307515, IMG submission 194513) | Populus trichocarpa ectomycorrhiza microbial communities from riparian zone in the Pacific Northwest, United States - 17_EM | ecosystem: Host-associated > Plants > Roots > Unclassified | place... | reverse complement strand
CGTCCACTCGGTGCGCCAACTCAGCCCTCCGCTATACCCTACTAGCGGGAGAGCACGGATTGTGTTCGTGGGTGATGTTTCTTGGTTAACGCCCTTCGGACTTCGGTTGATCAGGTCAAGCGCCAAACTTTTCACCCCCACCACGATCACCACGGATGGAGTTGCCCTTGCCTGAGGGGACGAAGCTCCAGCAGCAGGAGCAGACGGTCGTCCAGATTGATCCAAAGTGGTGCGTAAAACTCGTTTCACTGCGGTATTCAGGTAATCGCTGACATCAGGACCTACCAGCCTCCATTCTGCCCTCAAAGAGTTCTTCGAGCCATTAAGGTCCAACGATCCCCGCGCCGACTTCTTCGCCGTCTATCGAAAGGAGGCCGACGAGTTTGACAGAGACTATGCAAGGAAGTACGACGAGGATCTCAACACGTCTCTCATATTCGTAAGCCAGCCGAACCGAACACGTTTTCCAACGCTGATTCTGGGAGTTCAGGCGGGTCTATTCTCCGCAGTCAGTTCGGCATTCATAATCGACGTCCAATCGAAACTACAACCGGATCCGAATGAAATGACTGCCGCATACATGCAAATGCTGATCAACGCCGTGAACAGTTCACTCTTCCCCGACGCCGACCCTGGCGCCATCGTCTGGACCGGTCCTCCCCCCAAAATCATCACCATCCAGTCTCTACTTTACGCAAGTCTCACAACCTCACTCTTTGCCGCGTTTCTTGCCATGCTCGGCAAACAATGGGTCAATCGATATCTCCGAAACCGCGGAGGTTCCGCCGCCGACAAGAGCCGCGACAGGCAGCGAAAGCTGGATGGACTGCAGAAGTGGCACTTCCACCTCGCCATCGAGAGCCTCCCTGTGATGCTTCAGCTCGCCTTGCTATTGCTCGGGTGTGCATTGTCGCAATATCTTTGGACGATCAACCGCACCGTCGCCGGGGTCATCATCGCCGTCACAGTCCTCGGGGTCGCTTTATACGTCTCCCTTACCCTCGCAGCAACGCTCTACTATAACTGCCCCTATCAGACACCCCCTTCCGCTCTCACCCGGACTGTCATAAAATATCTGACACACAGTAACGCTATATTTGCCCGTTCGCTGCGATCACTCATCGGATCCTTCTCTTTCATCAAACACCTTGGACGGATTCTAGCGCGTCTTCGTCCCGGGGTTCGCAGCCTGCTCAGGGGCTTTCGTTGCGTCCCCGCCGTAGGAGAGGAAGCAGAACATATACCGCTCGCCGCTGTCATGATGTCCCCAACTCGGGTCTTCGAGGACACTCCTATCGACTGGGAGGTATACAGGGCAGATGTCCGTTGCATCTATTGGGTCCTTGATTCCACCACGGACATCGATGTAATATTCTCCACCGTCCGGTTTGCCGCAGACACGATCTGGTACCCGGAGATCGCGAGGGCCTTGTCACCTCATATTCTCGCAGACCTGTTCTCTGATTGCCTGTTGGATGGACGGGTAATACACGGCAGGTCAGAGCATGCGAGCTCAGTAGGGATGGCACTGGCATCGATTCTTAGCATCCGACTGAGCATGGAACCTGAAGATGAGGGCCTCAGAGACCTCTGTGCACGTCTCGTGTCTCGGGTTCGACGGGACCTCTCGTCAGAGCCAATTTTCTCGCTAGTCGTGGAGGCTCTCAGGCTGGTTGCGAGTGTCCCTACCCCGGATGAATTATCCATGGGCTGGGAACTTTTTGAAATTCTACCCAATCGTTTATCCGCTGTTCATAAGCCCTGGTTGAGCAGGGTGATCCTCCAGACGATTTGGCGTTGGAGGCGTGTTCAAGGACCCACCGGGACTCTTTACTCCTGGGGGATGGTGTCGATGTGCCGGGCCTTTGCCGCGGACAGTGATCAAATGCCCAACATCCTCAAAACAAACCTTTTCCTCATCTTGGCGATATCTCTGGGGCTTCAGATTGATATTCGTGATTTGTATGCCCCCAACAATAAGTGCGTGGCCTCCCCGTCCTCTTCGCCAACTCCGCTTATTAAACAGCAGTGATACATTGAAGATGGCGATACACCTTTTCCATCAGCAGTTACAACTGGGGAAGACTGACTTTTTGTTCCTTACTTCTGTCCTGTCCACGTTGACCCATCTTGACCCATTCCAAGCCATGGGCAGCGGAGAATTGGGCTTTCTGTGGATCGCGGAAATTCTCAATTCCGGATACCCAGAACAATGGCGTGAGCGGATGGCCGGTGAAGTGGTGAAATCGCTAGGGAAGCATTTCTTCCGCAAGGACCCGGTGGATTCCATTGACTTGCAACCTGCGTGGATCCCTCCCTTATTAGGATTCCTATCGCTGGGCGAAGAGTTGGGTACCTCAAAATCCTCAGGATTCCTCGCCCTCCGCATTCTAGCGACCAGCCGTGGGTCTGCCGATTTCGGTCCAACGATTCTCCGCATCCTCCATTCAACACTGCTGCCAACCCACCCTCTACAAGCACGCCATCTAGCCCTGAACATTTTCTTGGAATTCACGCCCGGATGGTTCTCCTCGCAGATGGAGGACATTCCAACCATGGATCTCGAAAGGCTTGTTCAAGCAGTTGGCGATCCGTTCCAATTTCCAGGGCTCCCTCCCCAGGATGGGAAACCTGTGGATCCACCAAATTACGATCCCATGAGAGCAACGGCTGTCCTGATCAAGTTTGCATCATCAGATCTGTGGCGAAATCACCTCCGGCGCTCAAATTTCACCTCCTTCGAAGAGATGGTATCCACTTGGGACGGCAAAAAGACTGCTCTAAAATGCATGATAAAAATGGAAACCGAAACCCCGTCAGAGTTTCTCCGCACGGCCGCGAAGATTTCCATGGCCATCAGGCGCCTTGAAGAGCTTCAGTGTTCGAACGCGGTCGAAGTCGTCATCATGTGGGCCTGGACCGTTGGGGTTGTAAAGCCGGTGGATCACGGTAGTTGGGAGTTTATTAAGAGCGACACTCTCAGATTCTACCAAATTCATGGAGTGGAGGGCATGGTTGCCTTGAAGCGACATATTTCTGACGCGGCCACCAGCCCTTGGCAGTTCTGGGTTCTCGCAGAGCGCTACAGGGCCGTTCGACCTGAAGCAAGACACTTTGTTGAACGACCGGTCCTGAAGCTGTTACCAGAAACCGTGTCCACGCAACTTGTCCATCTGCGTCTCTCTCAGGCTTGTCAGTTGAGGGGGTTGTATCAACTGTTAGGGTATGACCCCGCGACGTGGAAGGAGGCAGTTGCAGCTGCGGATGTGGACAAGGAAATGCCTGTGTCGTCGAGACGTTCTGTATTAACGCCTGCCTCGTTTACGGACTGGGCGTGCGATTATCCATAAGACTGCAGCTTGTGCAATGTTTATTTACACTTGTAACGGTGCTCTAACTTACAGTAGTTTCCCCTTATGTCAATGTACTCATACATATATGACATCCCACAATCGCCAGTTTAGTTTTGAAAGCAGGGTTTACGATTATGGAGTGCCTTCGGCTGAATTGGATGGCGAACCGAATGTTGTATCCTAGCCTGTTGGAGAGCCTACATCGTAGGATAAGTGTCAGCGGGGCCCAGGCTTCAAGTTTCTCAAACTCAACCTGATCATGCGTGTTTTTTCGGCCAGAAGACCGAAGGATCTCGGAGGCCAAAAGTCACATCGAAGTGAGCGAGTTTGTAGCTTACCGTGTGTTGATGCTCTTGTGGGTAATTCTGTGGGAAAAAAATGTTGCGAACCGCGGTGTTTGTGTTTCTGCTGTCCTGGATGGGATCCAGACAAAGTTCGGAATCTAATTGTGACACCGTCGCTCGCAGTGGGGGATTGAATTCAGTTACGAAAAAATGTCTCGAAACCCCAGTCATGCTGTGCACTAAACCGGGATTAAGATGCAATCCTGGTCCTGGAGGGGACCCCGGTTCGAAATTTTTCGGGGGAGAAACAGCATCCAGTCTCACGGAGAAAACAAGATTCTGGTACCATCCCGCGGTGGATAGGCTGTTCACGGTTCTCGCCGAGGACAATTCCCCATCGAAAATTCGGAGGAAGGGATAGGTCAAAACTCCGTACCTCCTCAGAGCATGGCTCAATATTGCATCGCGAATGATGACCGGTAGTGATGCGAGCTACGGTCAAGCTCGCATGCATTTTATCAGGAACCGCGTGAATAAATATTAATCACTTTTCGTAACCAAAATGAATGGAGAGAACTCAGGGGGGATCGAATACAACATCGACGGAGGGTTTTTAGAGAGCGTAGGCTAAATGTGGACACGCGGATATGATCGCCCATATGGCTGTAAGTTTCACCACAAACACGTACCCATCAAAACGAGGATGGGGCAAGACCGACGTGTAACCAGAAGAAGCTTTCCAACCTGTGGTGCCATTAAGCGTAGACGAGGTAACCCTAGACGGGCTCGGACCAGATCTGGAACTGGAACTCGCCGAATTAGAGCCACTTGAACCATTCCTGTTTGTGCCGTCCGAGTTTGAGTCGTCGGGGACTCAGTCGGGAGAATTTTTCCGGACGCATATCTGTCGCAATGTACCTGTCGGCCTGCCGACGACGACGATAAATCGGCTAAAAAAGCATGTAGAGTACAATCCACCGTGCTCCCTGTGTTATAATTGACTATCCTCTGGAGAATTCGTTAATACACGTTTCGGTTTGATGGTATCAGGCTGTATTGATCAAAAACCGTGACTGCAAACTCGAGATCCGCGAGCCACGCGCATGAAAAGCCACATCAATCCTCATGACTTTGCCTACTCGACTGTGAGATAATAAAAAAAACTCCCAACACGGCTCCAGAGTCCAAACATTCAAAACACGTTGCGTTTGGAGAGTACATAGATTTTATGAAATGAAACAGCATATTAGTGAGACAGGTACCTAACTACAATCCAACGCTAGAACCAAACTCCACGTTCCAGACGTGTTTCCATAGCTCCGACACGTCAAGATCGGCTGTATCGTGTTCGTCGACAATCCTAACAGTCCTGAGCTTCTCCCCTCTCAACTCCCTCGCCTCCGCCATCTCTACAACACTTGTGATTCTAGACATCATTTCGAAGGAGTGGAGCACGAGAACGATTTCCTCCAATTTGGGACAAACCACAACCTCCAATGAACTGATGGCGGGTTGCAAGGCACGAATGAAGATGTCTAGGTTCCTGCATCTAGAAAACGTGAGAGTACGCAGGGCTTTCATAGGAATGAGTGCTCAATAAAGAGCGTCCCCAGTCGGAAGGTCCCCGTTGTCGATTCCAAACCGTTCGGTGTTCGAGGTGTTGAACTCCCCGAGAGATTCAAGCAACAAGCTGGTGGGATAGTGGGTTGTGAGGATTATGTCGACTTGCCCGTTCGGTCCACTGAATTTCATGCCCGGAGAAGGTCCGTCAGGGTTTAGTTGGATTGTGGTGAAATTGGTGAGGTTCTTGAGGTTATCGAGAGACCTTGGGAGATGTACCCCGATCAAGGGACTGAGCATGTCTGCCTGTATTTTCAACTTCGCCCCTACTGGGATCAACAGGTGGTCGAGCAAAACAGAAGCGGGATTATCATCTTTAATGCGCATGCTCTTCAGACACGCGAGCGATACCAATCGGATGTTTTGAGAACCGCCCGTCAGGGTTACGAAGTAGAGTCCGACTTCTTCGAGGTAGGGGGCATTTTCGAAAAAGTCAAGAAGCCGTTTGACGGAGACCACTCCGGGTGGGGTGTAATACAGGATGAACGAGGTGAGGTTAACCATGTTCCTCCAAGGCAACTCGGTGTGAACGGACTCCAGACATAAGGTGCGTAATGAAGAGAGATCTCCGTTGAAGAGTGCAAATGGTAGGGCGGGATAATGATCTGGCACGTATCCAGGACTTAAACGTATTGAAAGATGATTGAGGAGGGGGGCAGGATGAGATAGGTGAGAGGTGACGACTTCCAGATCTTCTGACGGTCCCTCGATGGATAGGGATTTGAGACGTCCAGTAGCGTGGGGGATGATTTGGAAGAAGGAAGCGCAGGAGGAAATCCCAAGGCCTAGGTTGAGTGACAAACTGATGGGGGAGGAGTTGGACCGTTCTAAGTAGACCGGGGTTTTTTTCTCGTCCAAACAGTCAAAATCGGTCCACAAAGAGGATCGCGATACGAATAGCTCCCTCCAAGCTCGGCACACGTGGGTCAGGGCGATGATGTCTTGATCCCTCTTGTGCGTGTTCCAAAAGTCCGGAATGAGGGCGAGGATTTCGGGAGGGATCTTGTTTATTGGTGCGAGCACGTTCTTCCAAACGCGAATCAGGCGGAGGACCTCGAAAACGTCTTGCTCAAGAATTTCGACCTAGAACGTGCCACGCATCAGTTATAATCAACGCGTCCATTTTGTTGGTTCGTTTAACCTCAGCTGCATCTATTGGGGTCGCCGCGATCCTGCAAACTCGAATATCAGTCCTCCGATGCGACATATTTTGACGCTCCAGACATACTTTGGGTCAAAAACAACATATTGTATGATTTTCTTGGTCTCACGTAGACGCTGAGAGATCTGACTGGCAGTGAGGTTGGGTTCCATGTCTGAAATTGAAAGATCGCTGAACCCGTGACGCGTGACTCGCTCGGGAGGTCACGCAATTACAGCTCCCGGTCACGGACTCCACGGAATCTCCATCATCCGACAACGTCTGGATTTCACTCCCTCGGTTTGTTAGCTCTGAAAAAAAATGTCACGTACGTATCGCAACCCCGCCCGATTACGATACATTTATCAGGTCGGGTGCATTGGACGGGGGCAAGCAGGTCACCTAGTCACCGCTCACACACACTCATTCGTCATTTTTGAAGATGAAGGATTATAGATAACAGAGAGCGGAAGAGACGCGACGAGATCAAGCAAAACTTCGTTCGCTCTGTAGGTCATCAGCCACGTGGCTATCGATCAAGGGAACTTGTTGGCGGCCTTCACCAACCTACACCAGCCTACACCCGGCTCAGTACATGGACCGACGCAGCAAGTGACACGACCCCCCAGTAACTTTGCCGTGGATGTAGTGCTGCGTAATGCTCCAAATCTGACAATTCGGATTCCTTTTCCTTGTGTGGTTGAATATTGAACGTTGAAGATCGAGGTTTATAGAGGGAGAGTCCTCGGGCCTCAGGCTACATTGCCTCTTTTACGTCGTCCTCCACCCCCCGCCTCCAGTACAAGATGTGTCTCGCCCCTCACGCACCCTCCGTACCCACTGCCGAAGCTGGAACTCTTTTGTTCCTGGCACTGGTGACCGTCTCGGCCACTAAGGCCACCATCCTCACTGTGCGACCCTCGCTTCTTACTTCAAAATTTGTCGATTGACGCTATACAAGGAGGATGTCGTCCCCACCTTCCAGACCCGTGAAAGAGGTGCATCTTTCCCAGGGTCAATGGCCCAATCGACCGGTAAGTTTGTTCTCCTCCGAAGTCATCTGATGCTTATGTAACAATTTAAGGTGTCTGGCGGATGCGGGGCTTGCTCGTGGCGAGCTCAACAATTGCGCCTTCCCCTGGTACGTGGTGACGGTAAGAATTTCCGTATGGTGGGCAAGGGTGTCAGGTCTAAAGAGGGCTATAGGAATTGAATCGTCACATCTTACAGGGTTGACGACTCGGAGATCCTCCTGTCCCGGTCGTACAAGGTCCTGTCCCGGTCGCACAAGGTCCTGTCCTCGAACGGCCGGAGTTAACTCCAGCAGACCCTTGGTGTCCAATGTCTCAGCAACGTCCACTGGTGAAGGTGTCTGAAGAAAAGACACAGACGACTCGTAGCTACTTCATTATTTTCTTTTCCGAATCCACAACGTTGTCCTATCACCCGCCGTCCGCTCTCGGCTACCTCTTACCTGTCTCTTACCCGAGTGTTGGCTGCGTACCACAGCCCCCCACCTCGGTCATTTTGTAGTCCTTACAGGAATAGTACTGTTTTTTTTGTTTTTTTTTGTTTTTTCGAAAGAATAAAATGTCCAGTAGCGCCGGAAAGCGGCGTACCTCACAACAGTATAACTTATCTACAACCACGTCTGATTCCAAGATGATCGCCAACCCTCCGGCAAAGAATCCATTACCTCTTCTATCTCCTTCAATCCCGCAGAACCATCGGTCCATCCGCCAACACGCTCTTTTTGCCACATCCGAATCCCTCAACGAACAAATCCCGGTCGAGTTTTGTTCTCTCTGACGATGAACTGCCCCCAGAGATAGCCAACGCCGATATATTCATTACAAGTGAGTCGCCGTTCTTTTTATTTTTCTCAATGTGTCGCATTGGAAGGGGCTTAAGAAAGTCTCGACCGACGCGCGCGTCTTCCTGTCGGACGGAGGAAGGTTACGCGTGCTATTGCACGGTCCTCCAGCTCATTCCTGCAACGTGTACGGATCCCACGGAGACTTTCTAGCCGGCAGACGTCTATTGTTTTTCCCAACGGATACAAATCACCGACTCCGAGCACCTAATTTCTAAAATAATGTGACCCTTCACCACAGGGGACGGCAGCTTCGTCGAAACTTCATCGGGAGCCACTGCGCGCGAGTTGAAGATGAGGGTGGGAAGCTCAGCGAAGGGGACATATGCCATATCCCCGTACGCTATCGCTGCATTTGTTAATCAGCATGGGAAGCAGATGTATCGCGCTGGGTAAGCTCCTGTTCTAATGGCCCCACACATCTTGGCAACTGTTTGCGAGCGTTCTCGTCATGACTGTTTGGATACAGGCATCGGGAACTCTCCCCTCCAGCACTCTCGAGCAGGGACCCCGATCGGCAAGCATTTATGCCATCCCGGTCGTCCCAAAGCACTGGCACCACCAAGTCCAATGGCTCACCGGGACCTACGAATCTCGCATGAGCATGCATAGCTTCCTTCCACCGACAATATTCAAGCACTCTCACACCAGCGTCAGCACATTGCCAAAAATTCCCGCACCCAATACGATCCCACCCCCCCCCTTCCTCCGTCGCAACCCTATCAAAAGGGGATTGTACCCCCTGCCCCAGGACCTTCGCCCCAACCGATGAACGAGCCAACAAACTCACTCCCAAACAGTAGGCTGAGGAGAGCACGGTCATTGTCCAATATGTTCGGAATGGAGAATCCACACAGGAGTCACTCCGTCCAACCCTCCCCCCCAGATTATGCAGGGCCCGACGATCCCGAATCTTGCTGTCGGGCGACCTCATGCGCACAACATTACGGGGGTAGATATTCATCGGTCGACTCCCCAACGCTCCGACATTATTACGACGATGGCCACCTCCGCGAGACGCAAAGCTTCAAATCCGGTCTGACAGCTAGGCCAACCCCGTATCTCGACAGTCGGCAGGTACGAAGGGGAAGGGACTGGAAAAGTTCCCCATTAGGACTCCGGAGCCAATCCCAGAATCGGATTCGGAAGTGGACGCGGCCATCGTGAGCGCTGCTGTGGATGGGTACGGAATCCTCTGGATCTTCTGGCCCTGGGTCGGCCTTCCCTCCCTCTGCTCCTGTTCCGGCCAAACAGACCTTACCGATTCACGCTCGGCACAACTCGATGTATACTCCGGCCCCGGTGGTTTCCCAGGAGACGTAGTCCCCGAGCCTAGAGACTTCGTTGCATTCAAGATACTCTACGCAGGTGTTCGACGTGCTCCAGTCATACCGTGGTATCCCCTTACTCGACAGGTTATCCGAAGATACCGAGTGTCTGGAAACGACGACGATCCGGTTGACTTCCCGGAACGAGCTGAACGCGGCACCGAAGGACGACCTGATCGCTGAACCCGTGACAAGTGACTCACTCGGGAGGTCACGCAGTTACAGCTCCCGATCACGGGCTCCACGGAATCTTCATCATCTCACGTTTGGATTTCACTCTCTCGGTTCGTTAGTTCTGGAAACAAACGCCGTGTGTGTATCACAACCCCCCCCCCAATTGTAATACGATTCTCAGGTCGGGTGCATTAGGAACGCGGGCAAGTAGGTTTGTGTAACCTCTTCGTGGGAGGTTGGGTCCATCTGTGGTGATGGTGTGATGGGAGGTGAAGGCGTTTGGCATCTGCTCCACTCAAGCAGAAGGCTGCTGATCGCAATCCGACATATGTCAACGTTTTGGTGGGCAATTCGACAGGGAAAATGTGTTTTTGTGAACCGTGGTGTCCGTGTTTCTGCTGGGGGGGATCCAAGCGACGTTCGGGACCTAAACACGGCGTCGCCGCTCGCGGTGGACAATTTGGATTCAGCGACAAAGAGAGCCTCAAAATCCCGGTAACACTGCGCAAAGCTGGGACGACACAAGCCTAGTCCTAGCAGTCGAGGGACCCCGGTTCGAAGAGAAGTAGTATATGTCCAGCCTCACGGACGAGAAGACAAGATTCTGGTAATCACAGACTGGTCATCTTGCGGTGGGTCTGTTAGTGGTTCTCGTCGAGGACAACTCCTCGCCGATAATTTGGAGAAGGGGATAGGCACTGTACCTCCCCCTTACGTAGAGCGTGGTTCGACGATATTGCGAATGGTGACCGGTTAAAGTTTAATTCCTAGATGATGAATTCGCAAAAGAGAACTATTCTAGACCCATCTACAAAATGTAGTATTCCACCACTTAACTTCAATAAGGTGACCTATACGCGAGGCGCTTGCAGCCGGATTCTGTGCCACCTCACCGGCGCTAAGGCGCAAGCTACCATGATCCATGACAGCACGCCCTATCGTGTTCTCAAGATTAGCGAACTGACGAGGCTCGTCGCCAGTCAACTCGTCCTCATCGGTGCCAAAGGAAGCGCTGTGAATCTTGCTCTCGTATGTCGGTCCTTCGAAGAACCAACCCTCAGCACGCTTTGGGAAACACAATGGGTGTTGAATACCCTTCTGGAGCTCTTGCCTCAAGAAACTTGGGGGTATACGCATGTGGTATGTGGCCTTGATCCCCCGTTGGAAGGATTGAAAGCTTGAGCCCCAGGCTATTTCAGTTCGAGTTCGTAGGGGATCCATCACCAGAGGATTGGAACAGAGTCCGGCGCTATGCATCTTGGATGCGCAAAGTCCGCGTGGACATTTTTAATCCCTTCGAAGAGGAAACCTACAACAAATTACGCATCAATTCACCTCCTGGTGGATGGTTCCCAGCGCTGCAAGATTTAACTTTGTACATCACTGAAACCAATCTCCCTTACGCCGACCTATTCTTTTCTCCGCATCTGAAGAGGATTTCTATCAGCACGGAGCACTTATGGAGCGACTTCTTTGATGTTCCCCTCGCTATTCTCACAACCTTGGACTCGCTCATCCTCACGTTACCGGCATCGAGTCTTGAACGGATATCGATGATCGGCCATCAGGCGATGCGCTGGGAGCATTTCAAAGACTCGTTCTCTTCTATCGTTTTGCGTTGCGGACCA
>Ga0307515_10021595_pt1 | contig 11402 bp, 14 predicted proteins | sample 17_EM_MG_FD_194513 | JGI IMG/M metagenome (GOLD analysis project Ga0307515, IMG submission 194513) | Populus trichocarpa ectomycorrhiza microbial communities from riparian zone in the Pacific Northwest, United States - 17_EM | ecosystem: Host-associated > Plants > Roots > Unclassified | place... | reverse complement strand
CACGCGCGGCCAACTGCCCCAGATGTGCAATTCGACATTATCTTCCTCCAGGTCAAGCGTTAAATCACGAAAAATTCAAACAATAGACTTCACATCCTAAGGAGAACCCCTCTGAAAAATTGTTTTCTGATAGTTAGTTCTTCGGGAGATAGAGGCCGATCGCCGTTGTAATTGCACAACCGGGGCAACCACAGTGGAGGGTGAGACAGGCAGGGAAGCGCCCCACCCGCCCGAGGCTGACCCCCATACCACACCCATCTCCTGTGGTCAAGCACATCAGCACGCTGACAGATAGGCGTCGTGTAGACTCCACTAGGATACATCCAAAAATGGGTAGTACGCTAGAATCTTGAGGACGGGTTAGGGCAGCGGGTACTAAGCCCTCTGATGAGCCCCTTCGCAAGGGCGAAACCCAAAGTCCAAACGTCTTTCCAGCCTTCATGAGGCTCTCTGCACCTTGTTTTTCATTTCACACCTTCGTCATTGGCCATCAACCCCGGTAACAGCTCGCTTGGCTCGATGGTGACACCTGATCTCCAAGAAATCGTTGCTAATTCTTTATTTCGTATCGTACATCATCACGGCGGAGTCTCAGATATCAATGCATACAAGCGTCGAGGATCAAAGGTCATTCCGCCTTAGGATCCTGCGCAGGATGATCCTCTCTGATGCTACTGCCAAAGCCGAGCCACGTCCCAGCCGCAGCAGTTCCGAACCCTGCAAATGTTGCAATAAGCGAAGGAGCCACCATTGTCGCACCGGCAGACTGAAGGACAGCAAATAGTCCTCCAGTCGCGCCTCCGTATATCGCCGATTGCATACATGCTGCGGCACTTCCTGCAAAGTAGTGTTAGTGGGGAATTCTTGAGAAGCAGCGAGGAAAATACTAACCAGCCGCCACTCCGCCTGAACCGAACCCAATCGCTCCTAATATTCCAACCGTAACTGCGGGTATGACTACCGCCGACCCTACCCCAATCAGAGTAACAGCCAGTGCTGCTGCCGCGTACGGATGCTGAGAGCGGAAGTCTCCATTTTTTATATCTTGCGGAGCACCTATACAGCAAAGTGATGTAGGCACAGTCGCTCGGGGTTATCGAATATCAGGCACTGACCCTTCATGTTCTGCCTGTAGTCATCTGTCACGGTCAGTTAGTAAAAACTTCAATCGTGGCTGGCATGGTTGACCGTACTCACCCTCGATTTGAGTTACACACCCCTTGAAATCTGCCCACAGCCACACTCCTACTTCGGTAACCTTGGCCTCGAACATGGCCGTCAGGACCGGGTTTGCTTCTCCAGCCGTGCACTTGACAGCCATCTCCGTCATTTGGATCGGCGGAATGCCATATATCCGGCAGAGTTCCTCGATAGCCTTCAGCCACAGACGTACGTCTTGCGACCCGTCGTACTTCGGCGCATGCCAGTTGTTGAGAATGGCCGTAATGGTATCTGGATGAAGGGCCATGGCGAAAGGAGGTGGGAGGAGATTCCTGAGAATGTTTATTTACGTCATGCCGACCACACCCGCATCTGGACGAACTCGCGCGGACATTGCCGAGTCCGAATGCGCCATCGGGTGAGGACCAAGTTTGACCACAAACCGCACTGAGGGATGAATCTGAAGGACGTCGTGTCCAATTTTCCTGCAATCGACAATCACGCTCACCCACTACTCAAGGAAGAGTGTCGCCGGAGCCTTCCTTTCGAAGGGGTGATATCGGAGGCACGACCGAACGCGATCAAGGATGCGGTTCACTCACTCCCAGGATATCGTGCAACCCGACAGCTTGCCGAGCTGTATGGATTAGACTCCGGTGCGGGTTGGGAGGAGATAAAAAGTCACAGGGATACTCTGGACTACAACCAGCTATGCAACACGAATATGCAAAAGTCGGGGGTCCAGTGCCTGCTCTTGGATGACGGATTACAGGGAGTGCAAGAGATGGCGAACATTTTAAGTTGGCACGGGAGGTTTACAAACGGTTCGGTGTACCGGCTTGTCCGAATCGAGCCAGTCGCAGAGGTGGGAGTCCGATATCCTCGAAGATATTGGTATGGTATTGATGGTAACTGAAGGATATCCTGATGTCCCTCTCTCCAACGGATCCAAACGTGTTTGGAGTTTTCTGCTCGGGGCTTTACACCGCGCTGCGGGATCTTGCACGCGACCCGGTTGTTGTGGGTTTCAAATCCGTCGTTGGTTATCGAACTGGCCTCAATATCAACGTCAACTCCGATGACTTGTCCGGTATTGAGAGAAGCGTCGTCGCCACGGTTTCTTCGTGGAACAAGAAAGCCGGAGGGTCAAGCGCACCGCGTTTGGCAGACAAAGAGCTGAACGACTTCGTGGTCCGCGCGGCGTTACTCGTAGCCTCAGAATTCAAAAAGCCAGGCAAGTACTCACTGCTATTTATCCACGGTCATACCACATCTAAACGGAAAGATACCCTCGTCTAGTTCAATTCCACACTGGTCTCGGTGACGCGGACATTATCCTCACCCTGTCCTCTCCAGCGCACATGCAACCAGTTATCGAGGCATACCCAAATGCAACGTTTGTCCTTCTCCACGGCAGTTATCCCTACAGTCGTGATGCGGGTTACCTCGCATCCGTGTACAAGAACGTCTACGTTGATTTCGGGGAGGTGTTTCCTGTCGTAAGTCGACACGGCCAGTGCTCTGTCGTGAAACAGTTGTTGGAAATGACACCCACCAACAAGGTTATGTGGTCGAGTAAGCAATAGTGCATTCCAACAGGCGTTCCATCCCTGATGACTCCTAGCTGACGGGCATTGGTGGCCTGAAACATTCTATCTGGCTTCTGTCCAAGCCCGGGAAGTTATCTACGAGGTAGGTTGCGTCTACCGCTCAAGAGTAAAATGGTAACTGGTTTCACATGTTAGGTGTTATCAGAGTTCGTCCAGAAAGGTGACATGAGTGAAAGACAAGCGATCAGTCTGACGAAGAAGGCATTGTTTGAAAATGCCAACGAGGTGTACAACTTGGGTCTGGAGCCGATCTGGGACGAGTAAATGCGAACAGAGAAACTATAGCAGCTGTATTTGTTGAGAATACACGTATCTTGAGATGCGAGGTTGGGGATATAGCGGGAGGACAGGAGTTCGTCTCATGGAGAGTCGCCTCTGGCCGTCTCAGGCATGTTCAGACCTACTCTCCTGGCGGTCGCCTCTATTCTTTCCTCTGCTGTGAGATCTATGAGGGGGTTGTAGCGTTCCAGCAACTCCTGCGTTGTCCCCATTGTCCCTTCAATAACAGACCAGGTAAAAACGTTGGAATCTACTCACCTTGTGCTTCCGTTGGTGTCTTAGGAATGTCACAGCGTTCTCAACCTCACGACTCAAGGCGGTCGCGTTAGGTCCACCCTGAGGCTGATCAAACAAAGCCCTGTAGCGGCCGGCAAGTGCTTTGTTTCTTTGCGGACGAGGCACTAGCGACTGAGGGCCATGCATCAACAAATCCACCCGGGAAAGCCCCTGACGAATCGAGTACTCACGGACTTTCCGACCTCACGGAGGAAGTGTCTGTAGAGCCTCGCAGCCTCGGTCATGGTCTAGATTCAGTTGGGTGCCAGCGCTGAATGCGGCGCTTCCGAAGCCCCGACGCCACGGCGTCCCGGCCCGCTGCTTTCATCGCTTCGATCTCGCTTCGATCACACCGACATGGCTGGGAGGTCACGGTCGTATCACCCGCAAACTCAAAGGAAGACGACCGTGAGTGCTCGCCAGAATTGGTTGGTCAATGGGTGGCTTAGCAACGTCCGCTACCAGGTGCATCCGACCGTGGAGGCGTTTCCAAGCATGCCATAGGCCATGATCGATTTCACCACAGTAAACCATGCTTCTCAACCGAACCCTCTGGTCTGTACATAAAAACCGGAGGGTGGGGATTGTCCTCTCCTCACCCACTTCTCTCGCTCCTCAATACCTCAAGATTCTCAACATGGGGTGTTATCGTATGCCTTCCCCCACTCCCAGTGTCGGCTCGGATGCTCCCATTCCTGAGACCCTGCAGGACGACCCCCCTACAGTACAGGTACGGAAACTGCTTCCGGTTTGACCTTCACGGCACTCATTGTTTCCCTCAGAATCCGCCGGGTGCCAGGACCAGGCAGTTGAATGAGGCATTCACCGAAGGCGAAGCGGAGCAGCCCGCAGCGAAAAAACCTAGGGTGGAGGATTCGTGGGTGGTCTACGTCGGTAACGTGAGTTTCGGTACTCTTTCTGTGCAGGGCACCGAATGCTGATTCGCGAGGAAGCTTCACCCCCACACGAATGAGGTCGACTTGCATAATCTATTCAATGGCGGTAACACCATTGCGAGCATCGCCATCCGTACCACTCGTGGCTGTGGTGTGATTCCAATTCCCGAGGAAGCCATGGTGTCCAGCGATCGCTGCTACGCTTCGGTCGTGTTCAATAATTACAAGGCATACTGCAGGGCTTTGAGGATGGATAATCCGCGAAATCCTCCGATCCTTCATGGTCTCCCCATCCTCATCAAACTTAGCCCTGCGGACATGCCTGAGGTTAAGGAGATCCTGAAACGGACCGTAGGATTGTTCCCAGTAAATGGAACCAAGTATGTCAAGGTTATTCGCTTGTTTGTTCGGGTGTTCGCTGACGATGGATCCAGACGCACTAAAAGGAAACCGCGCAAGTCTAAGCGAATCACTATCCAGAAAACGGAAATAGTTGAGGATCCGAGTCCGCTGGCCGGACCTTCCAATAAGGGCGCTCTACCGAAGCCGAGATAGAATTCCACCGGTGGTGCTTGTTCTCCTGGCATCCGTGACTGAGCTTAGCTGTAACCGATTGTAACCGAAACCCTCTCCGCTCGTTTGTGTTTTTTTTTTCTCTTTTCTCTCCCACCCACAGTGATAGTCAATGTTGTCTCTATGCTCTTTTTGTTATACAACACTATGGTCTCCTATGTTTTCCTATGAAGAATGCGATTTGTGACTTATGGCTGCAGATGGTCTCAGTTTGATGGTTTGATGGCGCCTAATCTTCAGACCCGCCAGAGTTGGTTGTTCGCTCTCCCCACCCCATCGACCCCATCATCCTCCGCACTGCAGAACTCGTCCTCAAAGTATCCTTGCGGCTTCTTCTGTATGGGAGGGGAGAGGTGATATACTAGACTTGCGGCTTCCAGCGGTAAGGATGACACAAGAAGTCACAACTCACCGTTTTGTAAGTCAATGAGGCTGATGCCGCTCTTTTTAGTCTCCTTATTTTCACTCTCTTGTTCTTGAACTATGATGAGAGGCCCTGGTCTGAACCCCTCTTCGACGCCGTTCTTCCCTGGTGGGACAGCAACTGGGAAGGACGAAGGAGGATCTGGCTTTCTCAGACAAGCTGTTAATCGCATGGACCCAGATCGTTCCTCCACAGCATCATCGTCGCTGTCCATCTCTTCTGCCGACTTCCGCTCTGTTCGCTCTTCTCCAAGCCCACCTCAAGAAGACACCAACGGTGGAGACAAGGATTCACCCACAATGTTCGGGCGCTCCCCCACATTATCCACAGAAGACTCTCGCGGATCTCCATCCATTCGCGCTTTCGAGGCCGGCCGAAGCTATCCGAACGTCGAAACGAGGAACGGACGGGAACACAGCCTTGCGGTCAATCTAGAAATTGGAGGATACTCGGAGGTCGGGACCCCAGGTGTAGCTACGGATAGCGGTATCACAACCAGTGGTACGCGTCAGGGACGCGAGTCGTTTTTCCCCGCTGGCGTTCTTGCCTCCGCTCGCGAGAGACTGGCCACCCCACCCGTTTCAAGCGACCCGGATGTTTTCAGATCAACTACCGTCACCAACAACATTTACGCGCCCAATGCAATTTCCTCTCCTTCATCCCTAGATTCGGCTGGATTCTCCAACTCGCTCATGGACCAGCTCAGCTTCGACGCGCAGCTCAAGGCATCACCCTTGATTAACGATATTGTCAAGCGATTGATCCGGTACGAGAGCAACTTAGCCGAGATCAATCGTAACCTCGACGAGGTGAACCGCAAGGTTGACTCTCTCCTGGATCAGTCCACTACGAACCACGCGCCAGAATTCAACGATCCCTTCGCTCCCGGAAATATTGCAACTTTGAACGGATCAAGGCCTTCCCTCGCTCTCGCCCCTCACCAGCTCCCATCTAATCCCATCGCTCCCAATCAGATCCTGGCACAGAATGGTTCGGCACCTGACGAAGTTGGGCAGATTTCCCAGCGCCTGAACGCACTCACCTCATCAGTCGGTCAACTCCTCGCTTTACAAACCCAGCAAATCCAAGCCACGAGCGCGGGCCTGCCAACCGCGTCAAGCTTGTCCGGTATCACTCCCGATGTCATTACCACTCAGCCAATTGGTCCCTCTTTGAGCCAACATGTGCTCGGGAATGGTTTGCCGTCCACTCGTTCAGATCTGCGAAATTCACCCCGTCATCCCCCTCAACCAATGAGGACATGGTCCGCCGGAAGTCTTGACCTCCCTCCCCGGGGCAGTGTAGATTCATCCGCCACCACCACTACAAGACAGGAAGCATTACTTCGCGACAAGCGCCGCTCTACGGTCGCTTTACTTCGTCGAGATTCCGCTGGGGTATGCCCGCCATCTTTCCCCGCTTGAGTTAGACTAAATTCAACCGTTGACAGGCTGATGGCCTGGCTGGAGCAAATGGTCGCGACAATGGACCTTCAGTGACCAAGTGGGATCAGTTGGCGGTCCATCCAGAGCTTCTGCGGTCCCTGGTCAGGTTTGGGTATGCGGATTTCCTGGCCTGTTCAGCACACAGCTTCTGACTGCTTCGATCATTCAGCGTTGGACCCCCAAACAAAATCCAACAGCGCGCTCTTCCATTCTTGTTGCGTGGCGCGGACATCATTGCTCAGGCACCACCAACTCAGGAGCGGATTGCCGCATATGTCATCCCCGCCATCCATATCGCCTTGACGGTTCCCATGAGCCGCATCCCACGTGGTCCCTTGGTTATCATGATCTCAACGACCGTCGATCAAGCTACTCAAGCACAACGCATGATCCGTGACTTGGGCGGACCCATCGGAGTCAGGTCCGCTCTTGGCGTCGGTTCTGCCTCCAATACCAGTGACATTGCTCAGGAACTCAACAATCTCCGTCAGAATATGCCACACATAATTTGTGGTACTCCTCAGAAATTGCACGCTCTTTTCACCTCGAACGGTGGCATCGCCGGCTCTGAGGTCCGATTCCTGGTATTGGACGAGGTTGATCAGTTGATTGCGCGCAATCTTCACGACTTCGTGTTCAATATCGTCAAGCTTCTCCCCCCACCTCGTTCCCGGCCCCTCAGCAATGGACCCTCGAACGGCAGCACCTCCTCTTTGATACAGTCGTTCGACTCCAGTCCTTCGCTACCTCGCAGATTTTCGAGTATCGGAGAAGCCCCGGACCCCAGTACATCGGCTCCCAACGCGGTTGAGAGACAGAGTGCATTGTTCTCCAATACCGTCCCACAAGACGTGTTGAATCTTGCAACCGCGATTCAATTGAGAGAGCCAGTCCGTGTTCTGGTCAGGCGGGATGGGAATGTCCAACCTGACTCTGGGCAAAGCGCTAGAGGGTTGCGCCAGTACTATTTGTATCTTGCATTCACTGCTGGAGGAAGATCTGATGCTCCTTCGCCCACGTCCGGGTTGGGAATCATTGGTTCTGGTCGTGGTGCTTCCAGTGCTGAGACTGCTCAGGCTCGGGAGTGGAAGCTGGATGCGTTGGCTGATGTATTTGGCGACATCGAAGTCCCTCAGGCGATTGTTCACGTTGGCGGGATGACTGCGCTGGATGCCGTTGTGTATAAGCTTGCCAGCAGAGGATTGGAGGCAATTCCTTTGGTTGGTCCCTTGAATTGGTCGTGGCAATTTGCTGACCCATTGGCGTAGCACGGGGATATGAGCTCGAGCAACAAGCTTGCTGCCTTGAATAAGTTCAGGAGCGCAGTCACGAATGCCCTGAGACCCACGCCGACAAAAGTCCTTGTGGTTTACGATGTACAAGTCAAGACCCCAGAAGTGTCCCAAGTACCATTGGTATTGAACTACGGTAAGGATTACATTCCATCACTGCATAGACGTATTTAACTCGCCGATCCCTTATCTTAGATCTCCCAAAAGCCGTCGAAGAGTACGCGCATCGGTCGGTTGTTCTGTATTCATTTAAGATCGGTCGGGTCTGATTATGCTTCACAGCGTGGCACCAGCAATCGCCTCGAGCTACACTCGCGCAGGCGTCGTCATCAACTTCGTCACCGCTACGGGTGGTGATGTCGAGATGTTGCGATCCATAGAATGCTTCTACAAGTGAGCCTTCGCCTTTTCCTCCCCCCATGTGACTGACAGCTGACATGTGCTCTCTAGAATCAAATGCGTACGTTAAACCGTAGTCCCTTTGCTTTCACCTCATTGACACGCTGACGAAATTTCCCCACATACAGCCTGAAGTCCCCATGAGTCTCCGTGACATCATTTAATTCTGCATTCAAGAACTTCCCTTCCCTGTATCCCTACGTGCACATCTATCCGGGCCCCTTGGCTCCCTTTGTCTCCTTGTTTTCTGAAGTTTTGATCCCCTTTGTTTCAACCTTCCAGATCCCCATTTTCATCCCGCCCGCCTGTGTCATATTTTTACTGGTCCCTCAGTTCGCAAGCTTACTGTTTCGATACCCACCCCTTCACGGTTGATGACTCATCCCGCACACATTTAAGTATCACATTGTTTCCGTATAGTTTGGCAACCCCTCCCTCCTCACCCCATTGTATAGTAACCGGAGCTGTTCTCCCTACGTTATTTCTACCCCATCCCGAGATTTTCTTCATTCTTCATCCACGCATTCGATTTTCTTTCGAAGTCCCCCGGTTTTTAGTCATTACACCTTTAGTAGGACATTTAGTATCCTCAATGTATGATCTTCACTACAACTCGCGAGCTGCTTCTTGATTACGCCTCTGGCTCCCTCCTCCTTCACGGCGAGCGGCCGCCAAGCGATGCGGTGGATTTGGTCAACGTGGGCGTTCCTAAAGTCCTGTCAATGGGTACAATGATCCTTTGTTATGCGGCAGGACATACGATGAATCAATTGTCAACTCGAGTTCCCATTCCGAAGGGTTTGCATTTGTCGAGGAATAGATTAAAATGTGTCCGATTTCTTGTCCGATGGCGACTCTTCGTCTGTAGTTAATAGTTAATAACAAGAAGGATTGGCATACCAGGCTAGACGTGATGAACATCGTGCAGAATCGTGCATACCTTTGATCAGAATCTGTGGGGGAGAAGGCAACGGCAGTGGCGGCCTCTGCCGTTCTGAGGACCGCGACCGAAGTCCATTTCCCCGCACGGTTGTTCCATATCTTCACCTGCTCGGTCGTTAGACTTAATCGCTTCCTTCGGGGTCGCTGGTTCCACACACCGTCTTGTCGCGTGAAGCCGTGGCAAAAATGTCACCTTCAGCAGACCAGGCGCAGTCCCAGATAATCCTCGCGTGAGACTTATCGGCCGCTACGAGGGTGTATTTGGGATCTACCGAATGGTAGGGGTGAGATCTTGTTTGTGTCACCTCCGGTGTGATAAGAGACAGTCCTGTTACCTGTCGTGTCCCCCTGCCTCTCGTACAATCTCCACGATCGGTCTCTTGAAACACTCAATATGTACTTATCATCCGGCGGACTGAAAGCCACCCTCGTCACTGTCAACGAGTGCCCATCCAATGGAGTCCCCAGAGATCGGTAATTGTCGTGTACAGAATTGATACGGACTACGGCGTGCATCGGAGATGTCGATTTACAGGTGGAAGCGAACATAGTTTTCGACGTCGAGACCGCGAGGGAAATGGACTAGAACCAAAGAAAGGAGGGGGTTGTCGGCAACTTCGATGAAACATCATAGAGGAAGGAGCCCATACCTCGTAGCCGTGTCCAAACACCTTCTCCACCTCTGGCCAGAGGGTCATGGAAGCCAATTCTCCCTCATATGGCGGACGGGTGGCGATCGCTGAGTGCGGTCCCGTGGTTTGTGGGATGACCTCGCTGACGGCCTTATTGGATAAACCCAACGGCGGAACCGTCGCCCCAACCGGTCTCGTGTCCTGGAGACCTGGATAAGTGAGAGATAGCAGAAGGTGGCTGGAGGTTCACCTCGTCAACATCGATTCTCGCCACTTGAAGATTCCTTACAAGCTGCACGAACGCCTTCGGGGCGTCGAAAACTCGAGCCACCTTCTCGTCTGCTATGCTGACGAACTTTAAAGCGTCTAAAAACTGCACACCGACGAGGTCGTAGCCATGAACCTGGGGGCGCGCGATCTCCCGCCATATGTTTGTAGGTAGAAGCCCATGAATCCTCGCGGTTTGGTCCAGACTGGGGCATTTGTCAGGTAAGATTTATCGCCCTCGGGCAGCTTGGAGAGCTTTAAACTGACCTGGTTGATGCCAAGAATTCGCCCTGTGGACTCCAACAGATGTCTTTCACGGCGTTGCTATGCCCGGTTACCGCATTTGCCTCTGCCCAAGCTTGAACTGCATCTTCATCGATACGCGGGTCATGCCTCCACCGCCGCCATCCACCATTCCACCCCCACGCAATAATCTCGTCCCCATTCGTGTTCCACAAGCCACCGACAAAACCTCCAAGCCTTTGTCCGCCTATGTCACCGAAACGATTCCGGTTGACCCATAGAGAATCGAACGGAGACCACAGGATCAATGAGGAATCCGTGGACGTGGACAAGAGAGCTGGCGAACTGGCGGTTGGGCCGCCCGGCTTCCAAGATAGCGAAGTCACCCCGGATTCGTGACCAACGAGGAGAGCGTCGAACGTAATCGAGTACTTCTGGATGGTGTCACCCGGCAATGCTGAGTCCTTCACAGACACGATGTGGCGCTTCAGGGAAATCTGCCTCCCTCCTTCTCCTGAGTCCATATCTCCCAACGATGCTTCGAAGGCATCGAGAAGTTCGTCGCCTCCTTCCGTTGCCGAGTCGAGCTCAAAGGGTTCGATATTCCATAGCCTAATTGTAGCGTCTTGGGAACCAGATGCTAGAATGAGAGGGTCGCCCTTTGCGCGTGGAGGTTGGAACGTAAGGCACTTGACCCAATCCTCGTGTCCAGGCAAAGATGCCACGGGAAGGAACTGAACTCGACACGGCATTTCAGCCTCAATCTCCTTTGATGGATCGGATAACCCTACCAATTCCTCAGAGCAGGTGTAGATTCTGACTTCGGTAAAAGTCCCGCCGATAGCAAGCACGAGAACTGGACGAAACTTGGTAATCAATTGGTGCATGTCACATTGAAATCAGAAACGAACCGTTGGATCGCGGAAGGCGCGTTATCTGTACGGCGAGTGGGTACCTCACGCC
>Ga0307515_10021594_pt1 | contig 11402 bp, 8 predicted proteins | sample 17_EM_MG_FD_194513 | JGI IMG/M metagenome (GOLD analysis project Ga0307515, IMG submission 194513) | Populus trichocarpa ectomycorrhiza microbial communities from riparian zone in the Pacific Northwest, United States - 17_EM | ecosystem: Host-associated > Plants > Roots > Unclassified | place... | reverse complement strand
AGCTCTGCGATGATGAACAAACAAAATGGCTGAACAACGCCTAACTTCCCACAGATCCAGATTCAAGACTTGAATCTCGATTCTTATCCATCTGGGTCTGCTTCTTATCAAATGACATCTGATCCTGCATAAGTGTTGTCCTTCGAAGAGACCATTCATGTTGATGTCAACATCACTAGCATTCACACAAATGTCTCGGAAGCTTCAGAAAGAAATTGAAGTTTCTGTGCAAGAAACCTATCTAGGGATAGAATATCATCAAGGATATTTCTTGTTCTCATTCAATATATAAAAAAACAGGAGGGATCTTGCCAGTCAAGTATTTTTTTATACTAATTTTCTATTTTTTTATAAGTTTTTTCTATTTTCTATAAGTTTTTTCATATCAAAAAAATTTAAAAATTAAAAAAATAATGTAAAGAAAAAAAAAACAGTGATTGAAGCGCAAGATCCGAAAGAGAAACGAAGTAAAAAAAAAAATTGAATAATTATACTCCAAGGCTTTCAGGCTCAATGCCAAGGATCCTGTATCCTCAGGGAGTTTGAAATTGGGCATTGTCTTGGGGCCCATAACACAATAGGCCCATGTCTTGGGGCCCATCTCTTTTCTTTTTCTTTATTTTCTGGCAACTCTATCTAGACCGTGTGCGAAAAACCGCTATGCGTGTCCACTGTAAACCAAAACACAATTGCATAATGAATACTATTTCAAGTATAATTTGGACGAAGAGTTTTAAAAATAGATAAAAAAAATTTATTGATAAATTCCATAAATTTAATTTTAGAATAAAATTAATACTAAAAAGATCCTGTGAAAAAAATAAAACTGATTATGTAGTCTGGGGGCCAAGAGAAAAAGTTCCCTGTGAATGACTACACAATAATCCCCTGTCCCACCCCTTGCTGTCTTCACATCTGAGAAGACAGAAACAGTCCCTGCCATAAATAGCCTTCCCATCTCACTGTTCCCTTCCTCGCCATTCCCTCCTTAAAGAAAAATAGCCATGGATATCTGAAATATCTTGCAAATCTTTGAATATTGTTTTTTTTATATGAAATATATTAAAATAATAATTTTTGAAATTTTATTTTTAATATAAAGTAAAAAAGATATTTTTTTTAAAAAATAAAATATTTACAAAATATGAGTGAATCACATTACTAAACAGTACTATCATCATCATCAGATTTCTAACATCACCACCCTTCTCTTACTGTCCAAGTAGAGACTAATCTCTTTCCCTTCTTTGTCTTTTGGTACCCTTCATGAATCGTCTGATATCCGCATCTTATCAGCAGTAAGCCACTAAAGCCACAAACTCTAATCTCTTCCCATTATCTTTTTTTATTTTCTTTTCACTTTAACATATTTTAGCTTTATCTTCTTCCCTTCAAGAGCTTCAACCTCATCTTCCTGCTCCGATGTCTCCAAGCAAAACTCAAAAATAGCATCCACACAGACAGAATCCTTAGTGACCTATTTGGAAACTAAACCACACACAAAAACACATACCATGTTGTCCTCTCCAATTATCTACTCCTTTTCACTCTTGCTTTCCTTTTCCCTCATCTACCTCTTCTCCCCTCAAATCCTTCCTCTCCAAAACCCTCAAAACCTCCCTTTAGATGAACTTGAGGATCTTACTCTTTTCAAGAAAGCCCTTAAGCCTTGCACAACTACCTCCCACTTATCCACTAGGAACCCCACTCCTAAAATAGCCTTTCTTTTCCTTACAAACTCTGATCTCTCTTTTGCTCCTCTGTGGGAGCGTTTTTTCCGGGGCTACAGCAATCTTTACAACATCTATGTGCATGCAGATCCATTTAGTAAAGTCTCAAACCCAGATGGGATTTTTAAGGATCAGTTCATTCCCGGCAAGAAAACAGAAAGGGGCTCTCCTTCTTTAATCTCTGCAGAAAAAAGACTTCTAGCTAGAGCCATTCTCGATGACCCTTTTAATCTTCACTTTGCTCTTGTTTCTCAACACTGTGTCCCTCTCCATTCATTTCAATACATGTACAATACCCTTTTCACGATCAATGGTCAGATGTCGACGTCCCCTGCTCCTCAGCTCCTCAGCTGGGTTTCAAAGAGGAATTAGGTTACTGATTTAATGATTTTGCTTCATTCTTCTTCAGTCATTAGTCTTCAGCGTTTTGGCATTTTAGAAAGCTAAAAATGACGTCGTTTAATGACAGTCAAAATAAAAAAAAAATTGATCGGGTCTCACCCGGGTTTGACCGGGTGGACCGGGTCCCGAGTCGAACCGCCAGGTCGACCGGGTTTTCCCGGGCCAATTCCCGAGCGGGTTTTTGCCTCCACCCGGACCGGTCCCAGGCCCGAGTCGGCCAGGTCCCGGGTCGACCCGCCGGGCCGGGTTTTAAAACACTGGTTGAACCTGAACATTGCAAAGAAAAGACCGATTCCTCACCAGTACTTTCATTTTCTCATGTCATGACTAATCAATGGAAAGTGAATCACAATTCTTAGTTTTTTGAAATTTTCAAATAGGTAAAGATCAATATACATTTGTTGGATGCTATTAAATAGATACCTTTTTTTATGCTAAATTTTTGAAAGACTTGTGCATTGTAAAAAAAAAACTAAATGTGAAAAAAAAAACTCTTTTTAACCAAACAAATAAGTATCATTCTTCAAAACAATAATGCTTTGAAATATAAAGATTCTAGTTGTTCAATAATTTCATGTCTTATTGGAGAACACAAAATTGAAAAAGCTTTACTTGATCTTAAAACTAGTATGATTTATTTTCATATTTAGTTTTTCAAAGTCTCAATCTATCTAAATGAATTAAAACCAACTTAGGTAAGTTTTCGAGCTACCATGTGATTTGTGATTTGTGATCGGTGAAGAGTTATTTCCTCGGGCTTTTCTGTCTACCATTGCAAAGAAAGTCGCTTCAACCTGGATGGCAAAGTGCTCTTTCAACTGATGAAAGTAGCCAAACATCAACAAGAAGAATTGTAGTGGATGCAAGCTGTAGCTCTCAGGTCCTGCCTACGGTTGCATGGACTGCAGATTCTTCCTTCACAAATCCTGTACAGAACTGCCATAAGAAATTCTCTACTGGTAAAACATCAAGTGTCACTGGATTGATCTCTATTGATTTGTGCCAAGTATCGGTCCTCTCCATCGAATCTCTCCATGCAAGATCTGCAAAGGTGTTTGCGAAGACTCCTTCTACGTCTGCTGGGAGTGAAACTTTTGTTATTTTCATCCACAATGAATTCCACTACCACCTAATGTTGAGCATGAACACCATTTCCATGCGCCCTTCCATGTCCATTCATATGTTGAGGATGACTCTCCGGCGTGTAGTTTGTGAGAAGGAAAGAGATTTAGAACTATTTGCCAACAGCATGCTGTGTATCAAATATCTCGACGCCGTCTAATATCCTAATATCCTTTTTCTAAATGAACATTATACAAAGTTTGATCTATCAGGGAGACACTTCACTAGAGATACTTGAATGCAAGAGGATCGATTTAGCACTGGGCTTAACGAGGGAGTTGAAAATCTGGTGAATTGTGGGAATTTTTATCCAAGTGATTATGAACAGGAGCATGATGCAAACGTAGAACAGCCTGTAATTGCTGAACTAGTTGAAGAAGCTGGTGAAGATCTTCAGTTAGAGATTGAAGAAGTAACAATAAGTTAAGAGGTCCCAACTGTTAGAAGCAATTCGTAAGGGGAAATGGCCACAAGAGTTACATACCTGTAGACCTCTGTGATGATGTTTAAAATTACCTATGTGTGGAGTGGTGATTGGCATGTTGAAACAATTGCATTTACCGTAATCCCCTGAACTGAATTGATACAACACCAGTTCATTTGAATTACTGTTTCATTGTACGCTACAAATTCTTTCAATAACTAAGATTGCATGAGAACAGAAGTAAAAGGTCCACAACACTAGCATATACTGTTATCCCCTAAACTGAAAAATGTCACTAGTTAGGAAATTCGCTGTGGAGAGTTTGATTCTTTGCTAGACGGACAGTGTTAACATATGCCATGACCATAAATGTTTACCCCAAAGAAAACATAACTTGAGCTCCAAACTTTCCTGGTCTTCAGTGACTGTGCATCATCTCATGGGACATGTAACTTCTATTAAGGCTTACTGCATCATCTCCGGGAGCAGCAAACTGTCTATTGCAGTAAACATGTTCAATTGGATGCAGGCTCGGCTGACAATGCTGTTGCTTCATCTGTTCTTGGTCGTTTCACTGGTGCTAAACTGGTCTTCTCTTCATTTTTGTCTACAACCTGACAGTTTCGGTCCTCTGGTGCCTTTTGCTTTCTGTTTATACTCTGGGAGCTTTCTTCTAGTAAAGCACTCGCATTACATGTGTCAAACCTTGTTTTGACACAGTCCAGATCTGAGGTTTCTAATTTGTCATTTGCAGGTGACTGCTCTAACTTTGATTGTAGAAGGGAAGGGTCGTTTTGGGAGGGGGGAGGAGCCTTTGACCTGTCACCCTCCATCTTTTTTTGTTTCTCAAACATCTCTTGAAGATACCTCCCCTGTTCCTCAATCCTCAATTGTAAATTTCTCTGGATCTATTGGGGATAAAACATCATTATCAGAACATACCACGCAACAGTAGTTACAAAAACCATGCACGCATTTGTGCAATTTCCACTCCATGAAACTAATATTAAAGGTTACCAACTTAACTAATGGTGAGCATTACACCTAGACTGTTCCATAAAAGGTAAAAGAAATTGGCATTTAAATTGTAAAACACGGACATAGAAGCTCAAATACCAATAGCATACCTCAAGTTGTTCGTGGAGTTGCTTCTGGACTTCCATTTGCAATCGCAAAGCTTCTGAGATCTCCATGCTCCTGTTTTAGAACAATAGGCCAGCCTAAATTCAGCTTGATAGTCCATTGTTATAAAAAGCACTCTGGTTTATGAGTGAAGGAAAAATGATGTATTCATATTTTATCTGGTGAGATACTAATGCACCTAAAGGAGAAGAATATTACTTTCCTTCAAGGATTCACAAAAACCAATCGACTCAAAAGTTGTCAGGCTAGAGAAAAAGGAGTCCAAAGGTGGTTTTTATTACTTTCTAATCTAAACCTTTGTCGCTACACAAACACCATAGTTTTTAGGAAATCTCCTTAAAACCAGAACTGAGAAAGTCATTTTCTCTAATGTCAGCCGGACAAAAAAATGCGCATTCCCTTTCCACCCAACTCCTTCCTCACCTCTGCCTATCTATACTGTCCCCTCCTACGAGAAAAATAAATGATGAGAGAAAAAGGGCATTTGGACCATCTGTTTGGTCTGTTTTGCTTTGTTATGTAATAATTTTTTAATACAGGGAACTTAAACACAAAAAACAAAAAAAAATTCTAATCATTGTCTGTACATTAGTCATAACCCCACTATTTAATCAGCTTTCATCTCAGAGGAAATCTAGTTGTTGTACATTGTATATTCGTAAAACCACGTGGAGATTCCGCCAGCCACCGTTGAAGGAGAAATATTAGAAACTAAAGTCAGAACTTGAAATAGATGAACTTCTATAACCAAACTAAGCGATATATATATTGGATAACTTCAATAACTACAAAGGATTTGATACCAAGAAAGGTTGATGTCACATTGAAACCATGATAGAGAATAACTTACGTCTTCAAGTCTAGAGATTTCATTTCTTCAACGGGACTCAACTTTTTTTCTGAAGTTCCTGACAATAGCACAATCATGTTCGTAAACCACATAGAAAAGGGGGGAAAGGGTACTCCATTTTTTTTCCATGCTATACTTTAATCCAACAATAAGAAATATAGGGCGACAAAGATACATACAACTACAAAAGGCTTTTGGATAAAGTATGTGCGAGAGGTTAGCAAAACTTGTGCATAATGTGAGAAAAGACAAGGCAGTTAGGGGTTACCTTCAGATGACTCTGGTTTATATCTGGCTGTTCTGTACTTCTGAAATTCAAAGATGATACAAGCTAAATAAGTAAAATATAAAACTAGATTTTTTGAGGAAACAGTATAAGGCAGGGGATTTACATACCTGGAGGTGGCTTTTGACGTGATAGATAGTCAAGCCTTCAACATTCATCTGCTTTAAGACACCCTTGGGAGTAGCCCCTGTAATTCAAAAATCAAAGTGAGCATGACAAGATGCACTCTAGTTTTTTTCTGACATAAGGTACAATATAACAAGGAAGACTACGCACTTTCACTACCCCCAAGCTGATTGACAGCTTCCACAAAAGCTTCATGAAGTTCTGGTGTCCAGCGCATTCGAGATTTTGTTGGTGGTGCAGCCAACAGTGGATTAGTAACAGCACATACTTCTCCACTATGAGCAGTTTGATGCTGATGAATTAGGGGTTGTTGGACTGAGTTATTAGGAGACAACATCTGGTATATTATATACAGTTTTAAGTAAATGAAAGTAACAAGAGAATGTGAAAAAAACAAGAATAAACATCAGATGGAGAAATTTTACATTAAAAATGTTGGACACCAAGGAGGCATCTTTATGCTGTGTATGCTGCTAATTACTGTATAGTAACAAAAACCATAACAATAAGAGGAATAAACCTTCTGTTTGGAATCTTTCATGTTGACATCATTCAGAATTTCACTCCAATTTGGTTCCAGTTCATCATCAACAGAGATCAACTGATCTGCCCACTCTTGCCAGTCTGTTCTCTTAGCATGATCCTCCGATGCAATGACACCAGCAGTGCTTTCCACCTGACCATTTTGGACAGGGACATTTTCAACGAAATTAATGAATTCCTGAAGTGGATCTATAGGCCAGGAGAGACCCTTGTTGTCATCAGAGTGGTTAATGAATGCTGTGGATTGCCCTTCTGAATGAGAATAATGGGTTGGTGGAAAATTTCCTCCATCCCTTAGTGACTGAGAAATGAATGGAGAATTATGAGACTGCTTTCCTTGTGGTGAAACTGCTGAAACACTCATATCATTTGTAAATCTAGACGATGATGAAACCAAGTGCCCAACACTCCCATTACCAGAACTCAATGGTGATGCCTGCTGAGATGCTGGATTTCTAATCATTTCCCTTACTGAAGAAACCTGAAAAGAATCAATCAATTTGGCATACTTTTCTTCAACAGTACTAGGAAGAACTAGAAAAGATGACGACATCAACTCAGAAACACTGAAGTTTCCCAGCTGATTTACACCTAAACACGAGTAACTAAGGCAGCGAATGAAAGTTGGCTCACACCTTATCACCGAGTGACAAACGCAGAGAATGAAACCAGCGCCGGCAACACAAACACCAGACACAAATTTAAATGTTTCCCATCATGGAACCAATAGAAGACACACCAGGAATGAAATTTGATTCTGGCACCTGTGAGAAGAAAAAGACCAAATCCAAAATGGTGACATTCATTCTGGTCACCAAAGCTGTTAGCCTACGGCATTTCAAAAATTATACAGCCTACTTTCCAGGAGCTGTAAAGTGTATGCAGCTAAATACATTACTAAAGGACATCGAAAAGCAAGTTAGTTCAGTGAGATAAGATTGGAATGGAAACAGTCAGTCTCAACATCTCATCAATTTAATTCAACATGTGTTGGAAACATGAAATATCATAAGGAATTAAGAAAGCAAAATTGTTCAGATGATAATCGTTACATAAACACTTGAGAAAGAATTAGCAACAAAAACTGGGGAAAAAAAGCAACAAAAACAAAGACACGATCTTATAAATCAATCACACTACACAATCCAATTCAATCAGTTACAATTAGCTCAAAACCAAATAACATCCACACAGACACCCTAGAAACTAAAATCTGCAGCAGTCACTAGCATAAACCATCAAAAACTCCATCGCGGGTAGAGATGATCATCAAGTTCAACACATCAAAACCACAATTTCCACACACACACAAAACCAATACCAACCATCCCAAAACAACTCCCATCACTGAATTCGACTAAAGATGAATCAAATCAGATTAAAACACCATGACCAAAAAAATTCGAAGTAAACCCACAACACAAAAGGGCAATAAATGAGCTAGCAATCCAACTCACAATCAGCCAAAACCTCATAAAAAAACACAATGAAATTGACTAAAAGAAACAAAAACAAAATCTGGGCATCAATCTTTATTAGCTAAAACAAACAATATCATCAAGATTTTATGATGATTCACATAAAGTATAGAACTTCAAACCCAAAAAAAGCTCTAAATAGGCTCATAAAAACTCACCAAAAACTGAATGAAAGCAAAGATTGAAGCTTTCTCTACTATTGGATAAGAACTCAATATTCTGGAAGAAGAAGAATATTGAAAAAAGACGCAAACTTTTGTCTTCTAAATTTCAGGAAACTCACAAGACAAAACTCTCTCTTGTTGTCTTTCAATCATGAGAGTGTAATTTAGTTTTCTAGTGTGTGTTAGGTAATACAAATGTATGTCTTCAGGTTTTGTCTCATTACTTTTCAACCGTTGATTTTGATTTGAGATGGTTTGATGGATTTTCGGGTCAGTTTGGAGGGTCATGTTTGGAGGACGCAGAGAGGAAAACTGTGTGGTGGTTTGTGGGAATTTGACGGCTGCTAAAAAAAACATGGTGGGGCCTAGCTCAATTGTTTGTTTCTTCTGTACCTCTCTGTACGCCGGCAGCTGTCTGCTCTTGGTATTTTTAAAATATTTTAAAACAATTATTTTTTTTATTTTAAATTTTAAATTAATATTTTTATATTATTTTGAAATATTAATATTAAAAATTAAAAAAATAATATTTTAATCTATTTTAAGTAAATAATATTTTAAAAACAATTGTTGTCACAATACTAAACAGACACTATGTCAAGTTAAACTTTTATTACTATTTTTATTTTTAATTTCAAAAGTGATATGTATAATTTTATGTAAGTTTGTGTATTTATTATTATGGTGAAGAATATTTTTTAAAAGTATTTTTTATTTGAAAATATATTTAAATATATTTTTTAGATTTTTTTATTTTTGATATCAGCGTATTAAAATTATTAAAAATATTATAAAAAATATTAATTTTATTTTTTCAAATCAAATACACTTAAATTTAAAAAATAAAAACAAAAACAAAAACAAACAATCTTCACTTCAAAAACAAAAAAGTTAGGATTGCTATGGATGTGTTTGTTTGTAAGGTTTAACCTGTTTTCAAACTATCCTTAATCTAAAAAATTATTAAATTAATATTTTTTAATAGTTTTAATATACTAAAATTAAAATTATTAAAAAAAAACATCATTCATTTTTTTCTTTTGTAAAAACACTATATGTCTTAATAAATATACATTAATTCATGAAATTATTGGATTGATTATTTATATTAAAATAATTTATTTTTATTTATTTTCTTACAAAGCAGTGACTTGGCTAACTTAATTAAATTATTAAAAACTTAGCAAAATCAACTAAATTTAACTAAGTTAATGTCTTAATTAATTTAACTAGAATTTGATCCAAATTAAATTATACCATTTCCATCTTGAAACGGAAAAGAAAATACATTGTTTACCTTCTATGACAAAAAGATAATTAATCGTAAGAGAATTATTGTGGGTAGCAAAGTCTTATAGGTACTCACAAAATTCTTTTCTAATTATAATTTAGGTTACAAACTCACAAACATTCCTTGCTTAGTTTGTTGGTTTTAAATTTAGAAGATTTTTGTCACTTGAATTTTATTATCAAATTTGGATTGTTTTTAATTAATTGAGAAAATTACTTTTCTATCACCTCAATCTAGTGGCGGAGGCAGGAGAGCTGGAAGGGATCCCGTACCCTACAAAAAAATGTTTTTTTCAGCTCCTCCTCTATCAGTGTTTATAATTTTAGTAGTAAAATAACTAAAATTTTAATTATTTTAAAATAATTCTTTTAATTTGATTCTTTTAATTTTTTTTTTATTGCTCTGCCCCTGTCTTAATCTCAAATGATTGTGCTTTTCTTTATTTTATTTTACTTTATATATAGCCTTTAACTCAAAAGTACCTTCTATTTACTTGAAACTATACTCATTGAACTTGATGAAGGCATCGTCTTGGTGCAAGACCAAGTCATGAGTCCAAAAAATTAACTAAAGTTAATTATTTTTTTTATAAAAAAAAAATAATCAATACAATATTATTAAAAAAAATTAAAAAGTTTTAAATTGATCATAAGTCAACCAGATTAATTTTGAGTTGAATTTTTTTAAAATCTTACTCGGGTCAACAAATAAGTTGATCAGGTCTCAAATCAACTTGCCACAAGTTTAATAACAATGTTGTTTGAGGATTGAATGAAACTTTGTATAATAGACTTTTATTTTTATTCTTAAATTAGTTCAATAAACATAACTTGGATGGATAGCATCAAACAATATTTTGCAACAAGAGAAAAAAAAATTGTTGTCGGTTGAGACGACATCTCATTTTTCTTATGAATTTGTGTTGTTTAAACTTGCACATTTTTAAAAGAAGATATTGTTAGTTTAATATGTCATATAACCAATTGATTAGTTACATGTGACATTATTATATTCATGTAAATACATATTTATTATTAATAAAGAATTAATTTATCTTTAATATTTATAAAATATTATATTAATGAATCTAATATTTAATTTATGAATCTAGAGTAAAGATAAATTAAATCCATGAGACAAAAATATTTTACAAAGAAAATTATAAAGTTGTTATAATTATAGAATTTCAATTGCATCAAAGCATTGTTCCTAAAATATTCTTGATCGATGTTCTCTTAAATATTAGATATTTATTAGAGTCATAGAGACTAATACATATTATTTTCTTTTCTTTATAAAAGGAAGCGGTTATTCTCATAAATTGAGGTATAAAGGATACCTAGACGATGCATAGAGACTGATACATATTGATAAAAGGATATTAATCACATTGAGGAACTGGTTATTAAAAAGTTAAGTAGAAAAACTACGCCTGTCACATAATAAAGAGCTAGCACTTTACGTATAGCAATCCACATCTTCTAAATAAAGATTTAGAAGATTTCTCACTAATTATTCGTATGGATTATCGTTGGGGGTCGGATAATTAGACGGTTTGTAATTTGCGATAACCCAACTTTTAAAGAATTATTCAATCTCAAAAAAGACTTAATTTTTAAATAATAAATTCCCTAATAATTTTAAATATGTGGAATAAGATTTTACAAACTCCCAAATAATTTTATTTTATTATTTATATTACGAATTATTAACCCAGCATTTATGAAGGTAACAAACAACGTAGTCAATTATTACAAGACAGAGATGATGATTTCTTCATATTTACCAATCGTTCTGCTTTGTCACAGAATCAGTCAAAGACAACGACGACATCATGATGTTT
>Ga0307515_10021593_pt1 | contig 11403 bp, 7 predicted proteins | sample 17_EM_MG_FD_194513 | JGI IMG/M metagenome (GOLD analysis project Ga0307515, IMG submission 194513) | Populus trichocarpa ectomycorrhiza microbial communities from riparian zone in the Pacific Northwest, United States - 17_EM | ecosystem: Host-associated > Plants > Roots > Unclassified | place... | reverse complement strand
TCCGTGACACGCCGCCCCCACCCGGGGCGGCGTGTCACGCCGCGCACGGGCCGGACCACGGTCGACGCGCGGAAAATGCAAGACTTGTCCTCATGACGCAGCCCAACCTAGGCAACTCCATCTTCACCCGGGGAGCCGTCGACCTCTCCGGCCTCGGCACGCCGCGGCCCGCGCCGCAGGCCCCGCAGACCGGCGCCACCGCCGGCGGGGGAGTCGCCGTCATCGACGTCACCGAGGCGACCTTCCAGAGCGAGATCCTCGACCGCTCGATGGGCTCGCCCGTCGTCGTCCTGTTCTGGGTCGAAGGCGACCCGTCCTCCGCGCAGCTGATCCCCGTCATGGAGCGGCTCGCGGGCGAGGGCGACGGCCTGTGGACCCTGGCCAAGGTCGACGTCAACGGCGGAGAGCGCCTCGCGCAGGCCTTCGGCGTCCGCGCGGTCCCGACCGCCGTGGCCATCGTCGGCGGCCAGCCCGTCAACGCCTTCGAGGGCCCGCAGCCCGAGCCCGCCCTGCGCCAGTGGATCGGCGACCTCCTCCAGTCCGCCGGCGTCGACGCGCCCCAGGCCGAGATCCCCCTCGACCCCCGCCTCGCCCAGGCCGAGGACAAGCTCGCCGACGGCGACTACGACGCCGCCGAGGCCGCCTACCGCAAATACCTCGGCGAGAACCCCGGCGACGGCGAGGCCGAGGCCGGGCTCGCGCAGGTCGGCCTCCTCCGCCGCACCGAGGGCGCCGACATCGAGGCCTCCCTGGCCGCCGCCGAGGCCGCCCCCGACGACCTGGCCGCCCAGACCCTCGCCGCCGACCTGGAGGTCCTCACCGGCGAGGCCGCGGCCGCCTACGCCCGCCTCATCGCGCTCGTCGCCAAGACCTCCGGCGCCGAACGTGAAACCGTGCGCAAACACCTCGTCGAACTTTTCGGACTCGCCGCGCCCGACGACCCGGCCGTCGCCAAAGCCCGCAGACAGCTCATGACAGTGCTTTTCTAGAGCACATGAGACAGCTCGCCGTGCTCGATGCGCCGTCGAACCTCGGGCTGCGCCCACCGACCCCCACCGCCGTCCCCGGGTGCGCGAAGGCGCCCGGGGCACTGCGCGACCACGGCCTCGTCGGCCGCCTGTCGGCGCACGACGCGGGCTGTCTCACCGCGCCCCGCTACGACCCCGGCGACTGGAAGCCCGGCGACGGCGTCTGCCACGCCGCCGAGATCGCGTGGTACTCCCGGCAGCTCGCCGACCGCGTCAACGGCCTCCTCGACGCCGACTACCGCCCCCTCGTCCTCGGCGGCGACTGCTCCATCCTGCTCGGCACGGCCCTGGCCATGCGCCGCCGCGGGAAGCGCGACGGCGCCCGCTACGGCCTCGTGTTCATCGACGGCCACTCCGACTACCGCCACCCCGGCAACTCGCCCTACGTCGGCGCCGCCGCCGGGGAGGACCTCGCCCTGGTCACCGGTCGCGGCCAGCCGGATCTGACCGATGTGGACGGCCTGCGCCCCTACGTCGGCGAGGAGGACGTCGTCGTCCTCGGCATCCGCGACTCCGACGCCCACCGCGTCGAACTCACCGCCGCCGGGATCGCCTACCGGACCGTCCCGCAGCTCCGCGCGGCCGGCGCGAACCGGACGGTGGAGTGGGTCGGGGAGCAACTCACGCAATTGGACGGGTTCTGGTTGCACGTGGACGTCGATGTCCTGGATCCGTCAGTCATGCCCGCCGTCGACGGACCCGATCCGGGCGGCATCGCGCACAGCGAACTGGAGCAGCTCGTCCGCGAGCTGACCAGCGAAGACACCTGCCTCGGGTTGGAGGTCACGGTCTTCGACCCCGACTACGACCCGGACGGCCAACTCGCCGGGGACGTGGTTGACACCATTGTGCGGGCCCTCACCTGATCGTCGGGAGAGGGCACCGACGTAGGCTCATTGTCGGAGCGGTCCACAACGGTGTGGATCTTCACTCGGACTGGAGACCCGATGTTGCCTGTGGTGTCAGACGACGAAGCCTCGGAAGGCAATCTGGACGACGAGGTTCCCAATCGGGAGCGACTCGTCGCCGACGCGGTGGCCTTGACCGGTGGCGATACCGACCTCGCGGAACTGATTCGCCTCTACTGGCGGCTGGTACCCGACGAGGACCTCATCGGGCGTGAACCGGCCGACCTCGTCGCGATCACCGTCCACCACCGGGAACTGGCCGCGCAGCGCCTCCCCGGTGAGGTGAAGCTCTCGGTGTCGGCCACCGAGCCCGGACCGCCCGAAGCCCTGTACGACGGTGCCCGCACGGTCATCGACCTCGTCACCGACGACATGCCCTTCCTCGTCGACTCGCTCACCGCGCTGTTCACGCGCAAGAGCGTCGAGGTGCACCTCCTGGTCCACCCCCAGGTGCAGGTCCGGCGCCAGGTCATGGGCGCCATGGACGCCGTTCCGGCCGACTTCGACCCCGCGGGAGTCGCCGAGAGCTGGATGCACATCGAGATCGAGCGCCAGCGCGAGACCGCCGACATCGAGGCCCTCCACAACGACATCCTGCGCGTCCTCACCGACGTCCGCGAGGTCGTCGAGGACTGGCAGAAGATGCGCGACCAGGCCCTCGGCCTGGCCGACGAGCTCAGCCGCGGCGAGGGATCGCTTCCGGTGCCCGGCAAGGACATCACCGACGCCGTCGACCTTCTCCGCTGGCTCACCGACGACCACTTCACCTTCCTCGGCTACCGCGAATACCGGCTCCAGGAACGCGAGGACGGCACCTCGCTGTGCGCCATCCTCGGCACCGGCCTCGGCATCCTCCGCCAGGACCAGGTCGTGCCGAAGGCACTGGCCTCGATGGCCCCCGAGGCCTACGAGAAGGTCCTCGAAAAGCGCCTGCTGATCATCACCAAGGCGAACTCGCGCTCGACGGTCCACCGCAACGCCTACCTGGACTACATCGGCTTCAAGGTCTTCGACGACGACGGCAACGTCATCGGCGAACGCCGGTTCCTGGGCCTGTTCACGTCGGCGGCCTACCTGCACTCGGTGCGCGAACTGCCGGTCGTGCGACGCAAGGTCGCCGAGGTCCTGCAACGCTCCGGGCTGGCCGCGACCGGGCACTCCGGCAAGGACCTCCTCGCCACGATGGAGACCTACCCGCGCGACGACCTGTTCCAGATCAGCACCGACGAGCTGTACCGCACGGTCATGGGCGTGCTCCGCCTGGCCGGCCGCCGCCGGCTGCGCCTGTTCCTGCGCCGGGACGCCTACGGCCGCTTCATCTCGTGCCTGGTGTACCTGCCGCGCGACCGCTTCAACACCGACAACCGGCTGCGGATCGAGAAGATCCTGGAGGAGCGCCTCAACAGCGAAGGCGTCGACTACACCACGCGCGTGGCGGACTCGCCGCTGGCGCGGATCCACTACATCATCCACACCGACCCGAAGCGGCCGCTGGGTGAGGTGAACGTCGAGGCCATCCAGGACGAGCTGACCGAGGCGACCCGCTCCTGGGACGCCGACTTCAGCCTGCTGCTGGACCGCAAGCTCGGCGAAGAGCAGGCCCACGAGCTGTACCAGCGCTACGTCGAGGCCTACTCCCAGACCTACAAGGACGAGCACACGCCCTTCGAGGCCGCCAAGGACATCGCCAAGCTGGAGCTCCTCGACGAGCCCGGCGAGCTGGCGCTGCACCTGTTCCGGCACCGCAAGCGCGACGACGACGTCCGCTTCAAGGTCTTCCGCTACGGCGAGCCGATGATGCTGTCGGCGGTCCTGCCGGTGCTGCACTCCCTCGGGGTGCAGGTCGCCGACGAGCGCCCGTACGAGATCAACCGCGCCGACGACGTCATCTACGTCTACAACTTCGGCCTGAAGCTGCCCGCCGACTGCGAGATCCAGGTCCCGCAGGTCCGCGCGAAGGTGGAGAACGCCTTCTCCGCGGCCTGGCGCGGCGAGTCCGAAGTGGACGGTTTCAACGAGCTGGTGCTGCGGGCCAACATGACCTGGCGCGAGGTGGTGATCCTGCGCGCCTACGCGAAGTACCTGCGCCAGGCCGGGAGCATCCACTCGCAGCGGTTCATGTGGGAGACCTTCCGCAACCACCCGAAGATGGCCGCCTCGCTCGTCGAGCTGTTCCAGACCCGCTTCGACCCCGAGCTCCAGCTGACCGCGCAGGCGCGCGAGGAGGCCGCCGCGGGGATCGTCGAGCACATCCGCGCCGAGCTCGACCAGGTCGCCAGCCTCGACGCCGACCGGATCATGCGCGCGTTCCTGCTGCTGATCGAGTCGACCCTGCGGACGTCGTTCTTCCAGCGCGGCAACGGCCGCCCGAAACCGTACGTGTCCTTCAAGCTCGACCCGCAGAAGCTCGCCGAGCTGCTCCCGGCACCGCGCCCGAAGTACGAGATCTTCGTGTACTCGCCGCGCTTCGAGGGCGTGCACCTGCGCTTCGGCGCCGTCGCCCGCGGCGGCCTGCGCTGGTCGGACCGCCGGGAGGACTTCCGCACCGAGGTGCTCGGCCTGGTCAAGGCCCAGATGGTGAAGAACTCGGTGATCGTGCCGGTCGGCGCCAAGGGCGGCTTCGTGCTGAAGCACCCGCCGACCGACCGCGACGCGCTGTTCACCGAGGGCGTCGCCTGCTACAAGGCCTTCATCTCGGCGCTGCTCGACATCACCGACAACCTCGACCCGTCGGGCAAGATCGTGCCGCCGGTCGAGGTCGTCCGCCACGACGGCGACGACCCGTACCTCGTGGTCGCCGCCGACAAGGGCACCGCGACCTTCTCCGACATCGCCAACGAGATCGCGGTCTCCTACGGCTTCTGGCTCGGCGACGCCTTCGCCTCGGGCGGGTCGGCCGGCTACGACCACAAGAAGATGGGCATCACCGCGCGCGGCGCCTGGGAGTCGGTCAAGCACCACTTCCGCGAGCTGGGCACCGACACGCAGTCCGAGGACTTCACCGTCGTCGGCATCGGCGACATGGGCGGCGACGTCTTCGGCAACGGCATGCTCCTCAGCGAGCACATCCGCCTGGTCGCGGCCTTCAACCACATGCACGTCTTCATCGACCCGAACCCCGACGCCGCGGCCTCCTTCCCGGAACGCCGGCGCCTGTTCGACCTGCCGCGCTCGACCTGGGACGACTACGACGAGTCCCTGATCAGCGAGGGCGGCGGGGTCTGGTCGCGGTCGCTGAAGTCGATCCCGCTGTCACCGCAGGTCCGCGCGGCCCTCGGGCTCGCCGGCACGGTGACGCACCTGGCGCCCAACGACCTGATCAACGCCATCCTCAAGGCCCCCGTGGACCTGCTGTGGAACGGCGGGATCGGGACCTACGTGAAGGCCGCGTCGGAGTCGAACGCCGAGGTCGGCGACAAGACCAACGACACCCTGCGCGTCAACGGCGGAGAGCTGCGCGCGAAGGTCGTCGGCGAGGGCGGGAACCTGGGCCTGACCCAGCTCGGCCGCATCGAGTTCGCCCTCGCGGGCGGGCACATCGCCACCGACTTCATCGACAACTCGGCCGGTGTGGACTGCTCCGACCACGAGGTGAACATCAAGGTCCTGCTGTCGCGGGCGATTACCTCCGGCGAGCTCGACAACGCCGACCGGGACGCGCTGCTGGCCGAGATGACCGACGAGGTCGCCGAGCTGGTCCTGCGCGACAACTACGACCAGAGCACGGCCCTCGGCGTTGCGGGCGCGCAGTCGCTGACGCTGCTGCCGGTGCACCGCAGGCTGCTGGCGTACCTGGAGAAGCACGCGGGTCTCGACCGCAAGCTCGAAGGGCTGCCGACGGACAAGGAGCTCGGCCAGCGCACGGCCTCGGGCCGCGGGCTGACCCGGCCGGAGTTCGCCGTCGTGCTGTCGTACGTGAAGCTCGCGCTGGAGAACGAGATCCTCGACGGGACGCTGCCCGACGACGGCTGGACCAAGGTCGTGCTGACGGAGTACTTCCCGCACCCGCTGCGGGAGCGTTTCGCGCGGATCATGCCCGAGCACCCGCTGCGCCGGGAGATCGTGACGACGGCGCTGGTCAACGAGGTCGTCAACCACGGCGGCACGTCCTTCGTCTTCCGTGTCATGGAGGAGACGGGGGCGTCGGCCGACGACGCGATCCGCGGCTACGCGGTCGTGCGCAAGGTCTTCGGCCTCGACGGGCTGTGGAAGGCGATCGAGGCGCTCGACAACGTCGTGCCGACCGATGCGCAGGTCGCCGGTCTGCTGGTGGTTCGCCGCCTGGTGGACCGCGGCGTGCGCTGGCTGGTGCAGAACCGGCGGGTGCCGCTCGACGTCGAGGCCGAGGTGAGCCGCCTGCGCGAGGGCGTGGCGGCGCTGCTGCCGCGCATGCCGGATCTGCTGCTGGGCACCGAGCGCGAGTCGATGCACGGCTACGCCTCGAAGCTCGCGGCGACGGGCCTGCCCGGTGAGCTGGCCGAGCGCTTGGCCTGCCTGATCTACGGGTTCGGGCTGATCGACGTGGTCGAGGTCGCCAACGCGACCGGCCGCGACCTGGACGAGGTCGCCGAGGTCTACTTCACGATCGGCGAGCGCTTCACCGCCGACTCGGTGCTGAACAAGATCTCCGACCTGCCGCGCGAGGACCGCTGGCAGACGCTGGCCCGCATGGCGCTGCGCTACGACCTGTACGCGGCCATCGCGGCGCTGACCGCGGAGGTGCTGACCTGCACGAGCTCCGATGACCCGCCCGCCGAGCGGGTCGAGGAGTGGGAGCGGCAGAACGCGCCGACGCTGGTCCGGGTGCAGAACGCGATGGGCGAGTTCATCCACTCGCGGGCCGACCTGGCCGCGCTGTCGGTGGTGCTGCGGCAGATCCGCACGTTGGTCCAGGCCTCGTCCTCGGCGGGCTGACACGAGCCTTGACGGGGGTGGGCGCGCGGCGTCCGCCCCCGTTCTTTCGTACCCGTACTTAAAGATCGCCTTAACGCTGAATACCGGGGGTCCGGCCCGGGACCTGCCGATCCTCCACTGTGTCACCGTCCGGCGACCGATGACGTCTATCCGGCCCAGGTTCCGGCGTGGTAGGAAGACTCCTCAAGTGGCGAGCTACCGGTAGGAAAGCTCCACACAGCGGAGGTAACAACGGATGTCCCCTGATCCATTAATGTCCCGCCGGAACATCTTCCGGGGAGCCGCGCTCCTCGGCACCGTCGCCACCGTCGGCGGGTTCACGGTGTCGACCGCCAACGCGGCCGTGCCCAACCCGGGGATTGCGAGCTGCGCCACCTGGGGCGCCCGCGCCGCCAGCGGCCTCTCGCAGATCGCCACCGACGCGAACAAGATCATCATTCACCACACGGCGACGGCGAACCAGGCCGACGTCACGCAGGCGGCCGCCTACCGCCTGGCGCGGTCGATCCAGAGTTACCACATGGACTCCAACGGCTGGGCCGACACGGGGCAGCACTTCACGGTCAGCCGTGGCGGGTACGCCATGGAGGGGCGGCACTACAGCCTCTCGCACCTGACCAGCGGCAACGGTATGGTCGTCGGCGCCCACTGCCCCGGCCAGAACAGCCAGGGCATCGGGATCGAGAACGAGGGCACCTACACCTCGGCGACCCCGCCGGACGCGCTGTGGGCGAAGCTCGTCGACGTGTGCGCCTACATCTGCCAGCAGTACGGGATCGCGCCCACGAAGATCTACGGCCACCGCGACTACGTGGCCACCGCCTGCCCCGGCGACAAGCTGTACAGCATGCTCCCGGCGCTGCGCACCGCCGTCGCCGCGAAGCTCGACGGCGGCGGGAACCCGAGCTTCCAGGTCGTCATCGACAACGGCGCGAGCGGGTTCACCGCGAGCGCCAACTGGGCGGTGTCGACCTTCTCGACCCAGCGCTACGGTTCGAACTACCACTACGCCGACCCCGAGGCGGTCTCCGACGGCGCGTACTACCGCGCGACGCTCCCGGCCGCGGGTAACTACAAACTCGAAACCTGGTACCCGGCGGACGTCGGCTACAACGCGACGACCCCCTTCGTCGTGTTCGCCAGTGGAGGCAACCAGACCGTCACCGTGAACCAGCAGGGGAACGGCGGCAAGTGGGTCGACCTGGGGACCCACGCCTTCGAGTCCGGTGCCCGCGACATCCTCGCGGTGAGCCGCTGGAGCTCGGGCGCGGGGTACGTCATCGCCGACGCGGTCCGGGTGACCCGCGTCTGATGGACTCGGTCCCGCCGGGCGCCGTCGCCACGGTCCGGCGGGACCGGTTAGTCTGCTTTGGACGTTCCACTGGTGGACCCCGGCCGTTGGCCGGGCATTGGTACGCGACCGATCGGGTGGGCCCAACTCACTCCAGGAGGTATCCATGCGACGCCGCACCCTCGTCACCGGGACCATGTCCGCGGCGGCGGCCCTCGTCGTCACCGGCGCCGGTTCCCCCGCACAGGCCGAGGAGCAGTCCGTGAGCAACGGTCACCGCCCCAGGCACCGAGCCCAGATCGTCGGGCACCGCGGAGCCTGCGGTTACCGCCCCGAGCACACCCTGGAGTCCTACCGGCTGTCGATCCGCCAGGGCGTCGACATCATCGAGCCCGACCTCGTGCCGACCAGCGACGGCCACCTCGTCGCCCGCCACGAGCCCGAGATCGGCGGCACCACCGACGTCTCGGCGAAGCCGGAGTTCGCCGGCCGCCGGGTCACCAAGGTCATCGACGGCCTCAACGTGACCGGCTGGTTCACCGAGGACTTCACGCTCGCCGAGCTGAAGACGCTGCGCGCCAAGGAGCGCCTGCCGCAGCTGCGTCCGGCGAACACCGCCTACGACGGCATGTTCGAGGTGCCGACCTTCGAGGAGATCGTCGCGCTCCTGCTCGCCGAGCGCCGCCGGACCGGCCGGAACATCGGGATGTACCCGGAGACGAAGCACCCGGCGTACTTCCGCTCCATCGGCCTGCCGCTGGAGGACCGGGTGGTCAGGATCCTGCGGAGGAACCGCCTGGACGGCAGGAAGTCGAACGTGCTGCTCCAGTCCTTCGAGCAGGACAGCCTCATGCGCCTGTCCCGCAAGGTCGACAACCGCCTTCACTGGGCGACGGAGACCACGCCGACCGCCGCGGTCCTCGACGCCTACGCCGCATGGGGGCACGGCATCAACTTCACCAAGAACCTGATCATCCCCCGGGACGCCGCCGGCAACCTCGGCACGCCCACCACCGTCGTCGAGCAGGCCCAGGCCCGGGGCCTCAAGGTGCACGCCTGGACGTTCCGGAGCGAGAACAACTTCCTGCCCACCAACCTCCGCATCGGCACCGACCCGGCCGCCTGGGGCGACTTCCGCGCCGAGTACGACGCCTTCCTCGCCACCGGCATCGACGGCCTGTTCAGCGACTTCCCCGACAAGGCCATCGAGGCGCGCGACGCGGCTTGTGGCGACTAGTCCGAATCAGCGCGATTGAGCGGCACCGGACCAGCGGTCCGGTGCCGCTCCGCGTCGGAGTTTCGACACCGTCCGCGATGGCGGACGGATACGCTGGATCCCCATCCGACCTACGAGGCCCGCCCTGTCGAGTCGGTCGACGCGCCTCGGGATTGTCGACGGTGCTCCGCCCATGAACGCCTTAGCCGCTGATTCCCCCGACCCCGTGCCGGCCTGCCCGCCAGAGGAACGGCACGTGTTCAACGGGGACTTCCCCTGGGACAGCTTCGACTCCGAGTGGTACCACGGCCTCAACTACGCGACCCTTCGCGAGGACGACCGCGACATCCTCACCATCGTGCGGGATTTCTTCACCGAGGCCGACGCGCAGGCCGCCGCCGGAGCCGCCTGGAGCGGCATCGACGTCGGCGCTGGCGCCAACCTGTATCCGGCTCTGTGCATGCTGCCCTTCTGCGAGCGGATAAGGCTGCACGAGTTCTCCGCCAGCAATGTCGACTGGCTGAGGCGGGAGATCGCCGGCGGCTACCGCGCGACCTGGGACCCCTTCTGGGCGACCCTGACCGAACGCGAGCCCTACGCGGCCGTTGAAGATCCCCGGGCCAGGCTGGAGCAGGTCGCCGACGTGTCCCAGGACAGCGTCTTCACTCTGTCCGACTCCGGCGGCGATGACGTCGGCCCGCGCGACGTCTTCAACGGCCTGTCCGCGCGGACCTGGGACGTCGGCACCATGTTCTTCGGAGCCGAGTCGATGACCACCGACTTCGTCGAGTTCAAGCTCGCCGTAGGCCGCTTCCTGCACTGCCTGCGCCCCGGCGCGCCCTTCGCCGCCGCCTTCATGCGCGACTCGAAGGGGTACACCGTCGGGGACGTCGACTTCCCGGCCGTCGCGATCAAGGAACAGGACGTGGCGGAGTGCCTTGAGGGGCTCGCGTCGCGGGTGGACGTCCAGGTGACCGGACTGGAGGCGACGCTGCGCACGGGATACGGCGGGATGATCGTGGCGACGGGGTGGGCTGGGGGGAGTGTGGAGTAGGCGGCATCGGCGGAGGGGCCGAGATCGCGCTCGGCATGGTTGGCCTCCTGACCGAGGACCTCCGGCGACACGGCGATGCCGACGGGAGCCTGAGCGACCATCGAGGGCGCGGGCCGGCTGTTGGAGTGCGGCTGGTCGTGGGGCGTCGTCAAGGAAGCGCCTACCATCACCGACATCCAGGGCGCCGGGCCGCAGCTGGAAGGGCTCGCCCGCGACGCCCCGTAGCTCTACTTCACCACCGTCGCGCTCGACGGCATCGCCGACCTCTTCTCGGCGCGGACCCGCCTCGGCGGCGTCCTCTCCGAACTCGGCAAGCGCAACCGGATCACCCGTCGCGTTCCCCTCGTAGACCTGAGCGGTGGCCGATCCTTTGCGACCGAACTGTTTCTCGCGGCCACCGCACACAGCGAACAGCTTCCCGCAACACCCGTTTCGCGCGGACCGCCGTGATCGATCCGCACTCGCACTCATTGGGGCTCCAGCCGTCGCAGGTCGCCTGGCTCAATGACGTGAACGAAGATCTGCGAGAACTCGCCGATGAATTGAGCCTTGGGCGGATGAACACGCTCGGCTCGGTCCCGCTCGATCCCGTTCTCCGGCGGCGCGAGCAACTCATATCCGATGCCGACACCGCCACCCGGCGGATCTCGAACCCCGCGACGGTCGACGCCTTCGTGACTCTTGCGAAGAAGCTCACCGATCCGTGGACCGAGTTGTGATCGCCTCCCGAAGCGAACCAGCACACCCATGCGACGTCACCACGGACGACCGTCGCAGTCATGTCCTCAAAGAGCACCCGGCCACCGTCTGCATCGGTGAGCATTCTTCGCCGAATGGCGCCACATAACGATTCGCGCGCACTTCCATCCAATGTGGATTACCCGGCCCCGGCCGGCCGAAACCCACCCCGTCACCCGGGGGGCATCCATCGCGCACGAACTCAAGGTGACGGCGGATTCCGGAGCGTCGGCTCCGAATGACCCCTGCCCCCC
>Ga0307515_10021591_pt1 | contig 11403 bp, 9 predicted proteins | sample 17_EM_MG_FD_194513 | JGI IMG/M metagenome (GOLD analysis project Ga0307515, IMG submission 194513) | Populus trichocarpa ectomycorrhiza microbial communities from riparian zone in the Pacific Northwest, United States - 17_EM | ecosystem: Host-associated > Plants > Roots > Unclassified | place... | reverse complement strand
CCCGGAAGCTAAGCCTTACAGCGCCGATGGTACTGCAGGGGGGACCCTGTGGGAGAGTAGGACGCCGCCGAACAAATATTGCGAAAACCCCCGTACCGTTAATCCGGTACGGGGGTTTTCTGCGTTTCGGCTACCGTTGCTGCCATGAACTACAAGATCCGTTCGATACGCGCCGACGAGTGGGCCGCGGCGAGGGAGCTGCGGCTCGTTGCCCTGCAGGACCCTGTCGCGCACCTTGCCTTCTTTGAGACCTATGACGAAGCGCTGGCCAGGCCGGACTCCTTCTACCAGGAGCGGGCTGTAGGGGCTGCTGAAGGTGCTGAGAAGGCTCAGCAGGTCATTGCCGAGGGGCCGGACGGGGAGTGGGTCGGTACGGCGACCGTGCTGCTTGAGGAGGCCGGGACGGTCGACTGGGCCGGCTTCGACGTCGAGCGGAAGCAGGGGCATGTCGTCGGGGTGTTCGTGCGGCCGGAGGTCCGGGGTATTGGGCTGACCGAGGTGCTCTTCGACGCGGCTCTGGAGTGGGCCTGGGGGCGTGGGGTCGAGCGGGTGCGGCTCATCGTGCATGAGGACAACGAGCGGGCCCGGCGGTTCTACGGCAAGGTCGGGTTCGTCCCTACGGGCGTCGTCGTGCCGTTGGCCGGGAACCCGGACGAGCGTGAGGTGGAGATGGCGGTCGAGCGGCCGTAGCCGTGGACGCCGTAAGTCCCGTTGCTAGACCGGTAGTTCGTGGTGGGGCCAGCGGGCCCTGGCCTGTTCTCTGGAGCGGAGGAGGGCCAGGGTCGGCAGGCCTCGGTCCGCGCCTTTGGCGAGGAGCTCCGGGAGTTGGGGGAGCGGGGCCACGGCGGCTACGTCGTCCAGGACAAGGGTCATTGGTGGGTCGAGGCGACCGGCCGATGACCGTTCGGCCATGTGCCGGCCGCGCTCGACCACGCTTGATGCGAGGGCGGTGAGGAGAGGCATCGCGCCCGGGGTCGTACGGGGGTCCTCGATGGATTCACCGACCAGATAAAGCGTGCCCCCTTCGTTCGCGAAGGAATCCAAGGAGAGGGCGTCAGTTCTGTTGGGTGTGCAGGCTTCGCGGATGTTGACCGTGAAGAGCGAGGACAGGGCGCGGGTCGTCAACTCCTGGGCGATGTCCCGGCGTTCGGGGTGGGACGTGAGGGCGGCCTCCAGTTCGCCCGCTGCACCCGCGGCTGCCTTGGGGTTGGTGCGGAGGATTCTTACCGCGTCCTGGATCTGGGTGCCCTGGGACCAGCGGTGGACGTGGCGGATGGTGCGGCCGTCGATGGCGGCGGCGTGCAGGTAGCTGCGGAGGAGTATTTCGGCTGTGTCCGCCACCGCCTGGTCGATCTTCGCGGTGGGTCTTACCGGGGTGAGGAGGGCGGCGGCTCGTTTTACCGCCGTTGGTTTGTCCTCGCAGCCCGTTGTGGGGGACCAGTGGAGGCGGGCCGGGGTGTCGCAGAGGTGGGTGGGGTCGTAGAGGAGGACTGGGCCCAGTTTGGCTCTGGCGTCTTTTGTGTCCTGCCAGACCGCCTTGTTGGACGTGACTACCAGGGCTGGGCCTTCTGCGTCTCGTACGGCCTGGGTGGCTGTGGTCTGGCGGCTTTCCGCCGTCGCCAGAAAGACTTTTTCCCACCCGCCCACCCGTTCGCCGTTGGACGGAGAAGTCCCGAAGTGCGTTACAGGGGGCGCCTGTTCAAGGACGACCGTCGGCTGCGGCTGCGGCTGCGGCTGTTGTTGTGGTTCCGGGCGCTGTATCGGTACCTCTTGGGGCTCCGGTGGGGGCGGGACCACCAGGGCCTTCGCCCGTGTTCTCGCCCGTACCGCCCGCCATCTCGCCAGCGTGCCCATCACGAACACCGTCAGGACGACCAGGATCATCAACTCGCCGATGAACAGGCCCCAGAAGAGGCCGTAGCCGGAGAACTCGGCGGGTGGGGACTGGGGCCAGGCGCCGGTGATGTCGTGGGGCTGGGCGATCAGGTGGCGCATGGCCATCGGGGTGCGGGCGAAGGTCACGCCGGTCGGCCAGCTGCCCTTGGAGAACAGGGCGGCCAGGCCGGTGGCCGACCACACCAGCAGCGTCATGCCGATGAGGAACGCGAGCAGGCTCACCAACAGGCCGTCGGGGATGCCCCCTTGGCGCTCGCGTCCACCGTCGTCCGGTCTCATGTCATGCCACCGCCGTTCACGCCACCGTGGACTCGGAGGAGCCGTCGAGATCGCTCAACTGCTGTTCCATGAAGGCCGCCGCGCGTTCCTCGGCCTCCAACTCGGCGGCGCGCAGGGCGTCGTCGGTCACTTCCTGGTCGTGTTCGCGGGAGGACTGGGTCATCGCGCGGTCGGTGAAGACCAGGGGGCGTTCCGTCTCGGTGATCAGGTGTTTGACCACCTGGACGTTGCCGTTGACGTCCCACACCGCGATGCCGGGGGTGAGGGTGGGGATGATCTCCACCGCCCAGCGTGGCAGGCCCAACACCCGGCCGGTTGCTCGGGCTTCGTCCGCTTTTTGGGCGTAGATCGTTCGTGTCGACGCCATTTTCAGGATCGCCGCGGCTTCCTTTGCCGCCGCGCCGTCGACGACGTCCGACAAGTGGTGGACCACCGCCACGAACGACAGGCCCAGGCGGCGGCCGAACTTCAGCAGGCGCTGGAAGAGTTGGGCCACGAAGGGGCTGTTGATGATGTGCCAGGCCTCCTCGACCAGGAAGATGCGCTTCTTCCGGTCGGGGCGGATCCAGGTGTGTTCCAGCCAGACGCCGACGATCGCCATCAGGATGGGCATGGCGATGGAGTTGCGGTCGATGTGGGACAGGTCGAAGACGATGAGGGGGGCGTCGAGGTCGATGCCCACCGTCGTCGGGCCGTCGAACATGCCGCGGAGGTCGCCGTCGACCAGGCGGTCGATGACGAGGGCCACGTCCAGGCCCCACGCCCGTACGTCGTCTATGGCGACGTTCATCGCCTCGGCCGACTCCGGTTCGGGGTGGCGTAGTTGCTCGACGATGTCCATCAGGACCGGCTGGCGTTCGACGATCGTCTCGTTGACGTAGGCGTGCGCCACCTTCAGCGCGAAGCCGGAGCGTTCGTCGAGGCCGTGGCCCATCGCCACCTCGATGATCGTGCGAAGCAGGGCGAGTTGGCCCGTCGTCGTGATCGCGGGATCGAGGGGGTTGAGGCGGATTCCCATGTCCAGGGCGGCGGTTGGGTCCAGGCGGATGGGGGTTATCCCCAACTCCTCCGCGATCAGGTTCCATTCGCCGACGCCGTCTTCGCCCTGGGCGTCCAGGACGACCACCTGGCGGTCGCGGAAGCGCAGTTGGCGTAGGACGTACGTCTTCTCCAGGGCCGACTTGCCGTTGCCGGACTCGCCCAGCACCAGCCAGTGGGGGGCGGGGAGCTGCTGGCCGTAGAGCTGGAAGGGGTCGTAGATGTAGCCCTTGCCGGAGTACACCTCGCGGCCGATGATGACGCCGGAGTCGCCGAGGCCGGGGGCGGCTGTTGGCAGGTAGACCGCCTGGGCCTGGCCTGTTGAGGTGCGGACGGGGAGTCGGGTGGACTCGATCTTTCCGAAGAGGAAGGACGTGAAGGCGTCGGTGAGGACGGACAGCGGATCCCGCATCTGAGGCCTACCTCCGGATGCCGGTGGCGAACGGCAATGTGTTCACAAACGCGCGGTGGTGCTCGCGATCGCACCACTCCAGCTTCAGATACGACTTGCCGGCGGACGCCCTTATCGTGCGCTTGTCGCGCGCGAGGGCTTCGGGGTTGCGGGAGGAGACGGTGATGTAGCCGACCAGGTTCACGCCGGCCGCGCCGCTCGCCAGGTCCTCGCCGCGCTGGTCCATGCGGCCGTGGGCGGCGACGTCGCGGGGGTCGACGGTGCGGTTCATCTTGGCGGCGCGGGAGGCGTCGGCCTCGTCGTTCGTCTTCTCGGTCAGCATGCGTTCGATGGCGACCTCGGTGGGTTCGAGGTCCATCGTGACGGCGACCGTGCGGATGACGTCCGGGGTGTGGACGAGGAGCGGGGCGAGGAAGTTGACGCCCACGGGGGTCATCGGCCACTCCTTCACCCAGGCCGTGGCGTGGCACCACGGTTCGCGGGTCGACGACTCACGGGTCTTCGCCTGGAGGAACGTCGGTTCCATGGCGTCGAGTTCGGCCGGCCAGGCGTTGCGCTTCGTCATCGCCTGGAGGTGGTCGATGGAGTGGTCCGGGTCGTACATGGAGTGGATGAGGGAGGCGAGACGGCCCTGGCCGAGCGGCTGTCGTACGCGGATGTCGGCTTCCTGGAGACGTGAGCAGATGTCCGTCAACTCGCGTGCCATGACGACCGCGAGGCCCGCGTCCCGGTCGAGCTTGCGGCCCGCGTGGGGGCGGGACGCGCGGGCCATCGCGTGGGCCTCGGCGGAGAGTTCGCGGGTGAAGTGCATGCAGGCGACGAGGTAGGCGCGGTGCTGCTCGCTGCTGGTGGACACCATCGACTGGAGTTGGTCGTACGACTGCTGCAGCCAGCTCAGTGACTTCTCGTCGCCGCGCTGGGCCACGTCCTTGGCGTGCGCGTCCGGGTCGGCGGGGAGGGTGCGGGCGAGCATCTGGATGCGGGTGACGAAGCCGTCGCCGTTCGCCACGTGCTTGAGGAGCGTGCCGAAGCGGTCGACGAGGGCCTCCTGGTCCTCGCTGTCGCGCAGGCCGACGCCCGGGCCCTCGATCTCGATCGCCGCGGTGACCGTACGGCGGTCGGCGTGCAGCAGTACGGCGATCTCGTCCGGGCCGAAGGGGGCGGCCAGCCAGTTGATGCGGCCGATCCCGGGCGGCGGGCCGATCTCTACCTCGCGTCCGTCGAGGTGGACGCCGGCCTCCATGACGGAGGAGCGGTATGTCGTGCCGTTGCGCAGGGTGCGCTTGTAACTGCGGTTGATCTCGAACCACTTGTAGAACGTGCGGCGCTTGTACGGCACGTAGACCGCCATCAGCGCGAGCATCGGGAAGCCCGTCAGCAGCACGATGCGCAGGGACAGGACGGGGACGAGGAGTCCGCTCATCATGCCGAGGAAGGCGCCCAGGATGATGAGCGCGATCTCGCCGGTCTCGCGATTCTTGCCGACGATCGCGTTCGGCCGGGCTCGGCCGATGAGATATGTCCGGCGGGGCGTGATCGGATGGGACAGGTGGGACTCTGTCGTCAACGCCCTTCACCTCCCGTGCGGTTGTTGCGGGCGTTGCTGGCGTGCGGGGTGTTCGTCGGGCTCTGGCGGGGCGGGGGCGCGGCGGAGGGGACGGCTCCGCCGCCGCCGCTCGACGGGCGGCTGCTGTGGGCCGCGACGCCGCCGGAGACCGGGTTGGACGGGCGGGCGCCGCCGCCGGACGAGGACTGGCCGCCCCCGCCGTCGTTCGTACGGGCGCTGTGGGTCTTGATGCCCTGGGCGACCATGGTGGCCGGGGAGCTGATGACCGCGGCGGCCTTGCCCTCGGCGCCCTGCATGATGCGGTTGCTGCGGCCGCCGGCGATCTCGTCGCCGAAGCCGGGGACGAAGCGGTAGATCATCGCGCTGGCGAAGATGGCGAGCAGGATGATGGCGAGGCCGGAGACGACGGCGGAGAACGAGTCCGGGCCGTCGGCGGTGGACAGCGCGCCGGCCAGGCCGAGCACGATCACGATGACCGGTTTGACCAGGATCACCGCGATCATGATGCCGGCCCAGCGGCGGACGTGGCCCCAGAGGTTCTTGTCGACGAGGCCCGCGTAGACGACGGTGCCGAGGAGGGCGCCGACGTAGAGGAGGGCGGCGCGGATGACGAGCTCCAGCCAGAGGATGCCGGCGGCGAGGATCGACACCAGGGAGACGACGATCAGCATGATCGGGCCGCCGCCGATGTTGTTGCCCTTGGCGAGGGCGCCGGAGAAGTTGCCGAAGAAGGTGTCCGTCTGGTTGCCGGTGGTTTTCGCGAGGACCTCTGTGATGCCGTCCGTGGCGGAGACGACGGTGTACAGGATCAGGGGGGTGAACGCGGAGGCGATGACCGTGAGCCAGAGGAAGCCGATGGCTTCGGAGATCGCGGTGGTGAGGGGGACGCCTCGGACCGCGCGCTTCGCTACCGCGAGGAGCCACAGGAGGAGGGTGAGGATCGTGGACGCGGCGAAGACAACGGCGTACTGCTGAAGGAACCTGGGGTTCGTGAAGTCGACGTTCGCGGTCTCTTTGACGGCGTCGCTGAGTTTGTCGATTGTCCAGGAGGCGGCTTCGGCGCAGCCCTTTCCTAGGGAGGAGAGGGGGTCGAGGGTGTCGGTGGTGCTGGGGGTGGTGGTGCCGGAGCCGGTGCCGGCCTTGCCGTTCTCGCAGATGTCCTTCGCGTCGCCGACGAGCAGCTTGCAATCCGAATTCCCGGAGGCCGTGGGGGTCGGCGTGGGGGCTGCGACGGCGTGGGTGGCCAACAGCACGGCAGTTGTCTGTACGGCGGTGAAGGCGCCCGCGACTTTGAGTACGAGACTTGAGTTACCGCGCATAGGTGAACCCTCCGTACTCCTGGACAGCCTTGGCCATGTCGTCGGCGGTCGATGCCTTGTTGTCGCCGGGTACGGGAGCCGGACCGTCCTTCTGGGAGAAGCTGTCGGCTTTCCAGTCGTTGTCGGCCCAGCGCAGGTGGAGCGTCAGGGTGAACCAGTCGCTGGTCACCGGGTTGGTCGAGGCCGTGCCCGCGGTGCCGTACAGCCCGGTGCACCAGACTTCCACCGTGGCCGCGGTGTCCGAGTAGCTCGTGACCTTGGTGCCGATGGGCACGGTGCGGGAGACATAGGTGTTGCCCGCGGTCGCGTTGCCGGTCGCGTCGAGGCCGAGCTTGCTCAGGAAGTCCTTGGAGTAGGCCCGGTCGAGGCTGTTCTCCAGCGCGGTCTGCTTGTCGGCCGCGAAGACCTGCTGCACGATCTCGCTCCGCCGGGCCGGCTTGAGGATGTCCGCCGAGACGAGCACCGTCGCGTAGTTGGTCGCCGCGCTCTCCGCGCCCTGCTGGTCGTGTGCGAACCCGGCCGGGATCCCGCTCGCCTTCGACGGCACGGGCTTCGTCCCGCTCGCCGCCGTAGATGCCGCGTCCGGCTTCGAACCGCTTGACGTGGTGTTGTCGTTCGAGGACGAAGTGCCGTCGCCGCGGTTCGCGAAGGCGATTGCGGCGATGAGGAGGACGACGACTCCGACGACCGTCACCAGGCTTTTGGAGGAGGAGGATCTGCCGCCGCGGCGGGCGCCGCCGTAGATGTCGCCGCCGGTTCCCTGCGGGAGGCGGGTGCGGGTCTGGCCGGTGCCGCCGTAACCGCCGGAGGTCTCGTGTTCGTCTCCGGGACTCATGCCGGGTACGCCCCTTCGCCGTCGTCCAGAAACATCTGGAAGTACGACGGTAGCCGTGCTGGTTCCCGCGCGGGCGCGGAGTGGTGACTCGACATCAGGGAGACGCAACCTCAGCCGGTGGGCACGACGGGCGGGGGAGTGGAGGGGTGGGGAGACGAGGAGGGGGCTCCGGTCGGACGGCTACACGGCCATGCCGTACACGATCGTGAAGAGGGTGCCGAGGGAGCCGATGATGAAGACGCCGGTCAGGCCGGCGACGATGAGTCCCTTGCCCTGTTCCGCGCTGAAGGTGTCGCGGAGCGCCGTCGCGCCGATGCGCTGTTTGGCCGCACCCCATACGGCGATACCGAGGCAGAGCAGGATGGCGACCGCCATCACGACCTCGATCATCACCTTCGCCTCGTTACCCAGGCTGCCGAAGGGGCCCCAGTCCGGAGCGATCCCCCCGATGATGGTGTTGATGTCTCCCTTGTCGGCCGCGAAGAGCATGTAAGTCACCGCCCCTGGTGGGTAGTTCCGCATCCCCTGCAGGTGCGCAGAGGTCAGGCATCATTGTCGCCGACAAAGGCGCCGTCGGATGTCGACTTGGCGTCATTGATTGGCGGGTTTCGTACGAATACACCGTACGGTCACTCTGTGTATCACGGTAGGTAACGCCGGGCAATGAAGTCGGATCGGAACCTGTCCGTGGTTTGGTCGTTAGCCCCTGTTTACTGGATTCGGTTCGTCTTGATGTTCTCATGATGAACGGGCCGCGGCTGGATGCCGCGGCCCGTTCTCCCGTGCCAGGTGTGGCCCCCACGACCCACTGTGGCACGTCATGTGACGGAGGATCAGCTCAGGGTGGGGGGCAGGTCACCGTCAGTTGGCGAAGGCCGAGATGCCCTCCGGGGTGCCCCAGCCGGTCGGGCCGTCGTAGCCGGTCTCGGCGGTGCAGAAGTACGCCGTCGAGCAGGAGCCGTTGTAGCCGCTGGTCACGTCGTTGAGGGACGAGGTGCCCGCGTAGTCGTAGGGGTACTGCGCCGGGTAGGTGCCGCTGGCGGGGGTGCCGGCCAGCGCGTAGACGCCGGCGATGATCGGGGCGGAGACGCTGGTGCCGCCGAAGGTGTACCAGCCGGCGGTGACGCCGTAGGAGTCGTAGACGGAGACGCCGGTGGCGGGGTCGGCGACGGCGGAGACGTCGGACTCCATGCGCTTGGTGCAGCCGGTGTCGGTCTGCCAGGTGGGCTTGGCGTCGTAGGAGGAGCAGCCGGAGCCGGTGCCCTCGGTGCTGGAGGTGCGCCAGACGGCCTCGGTCCAGCCGCGAGTGGTGGAGGAGGTGGAGAGCTTGGTGCCGCCAACCGCCGTCACGTACTGGGACGTTGCCGGGTACTCGGCGCCGTAGGCGCTGTCACCGGAGGAGACGGTGATGGCCACGCCCGCGTGCTTGTAGTACGAGGTGTCGTACGTCGTCTGCGAGGAGGACTCGGAGCCGCCGTAGGAGTTCGAGACGAACTTGGCGCCCAGGGTCACGGCCTCGTTCTCGGCGGTGCCGAGGTTGGCGTAGCTGGCGCTGGTGGCCTCGACGAGGGTGATGTTGCAGAGCGGGCAGATCGCGCTCGCCATGTCGAGGTCGAGGGAGATCTCCTCGGACCAACCGGCGTCGCTGGTGGGGAGGGACGTGGTCGAGCCGGTCTGACTGACCTTCTTGAAGCAGCCGTTGGCCGTCGTGCAGGCCGAAAGGCCGTAGTACGAACGGTAGGTGGCGAGGTCGGCCTCGGCGTTCGGGTCGTTGTACGCGTCGACGATCGCGATGGTCTCGCCGGAGCCGTTGGAGGCGGCGGCGGAGGTCAGGCCGTAGGCGGACCGGAGGTTGGTCGGGCTGTAGCCGGAGGGGGTCGTCGCGTCGGCCGCCTTGGGGGTGATGCCGGTCTTCGCGGCCAGCGCCTTCTGGTAGGCGGTGAGGCCGCCGGTGACGCGGTAGGACTTGCAGGTGAGGTCACCCGTGTGCTTGGGGGTCGCACAGGGGGTGGCGGCGTACGTCACCTTCGTGGAGGTGGTGGCACTCGCGGCGGCGTCGGCCTGTACGGCGGTGCCGAGGCCGGTGAAGAGGAGTGCGGCCGTGGCGATGACGACGGACCCTGTGCGGCGCCATCTACCGTGCGTGTGGGGGGAGTTGGGGGTCGTGGTACGCAAGGTGCAGCCTCCTGAGTCGGTGGAACAGGGGCGGTGCGGGTGCGTGTCGCCGGTGCGGTTTCCCCGGCGGTGGGGGGCGGCCCGCGATGACGATCCCTTGTTGAGTACGCGACAACAAGAGGCTGCTGGAATCCTGACCTCCGTATTGCCGAACGGGGTCTGGGCCTTACTTCCCGATGGCCGTCCGATGGCCAGGGAGTGGCTCCCGCTTGACCCAACTCACAGTATTTCCATGGTGTTTCCACTGGTCACGCAGTCGCTTAGCACATGCGCGCAGGGGGTGCGGGGCACGGCGAACGGGCCGCGGCTGGTTGCCGCGGCCCGTTGCCATTTGCTCCGCCGAGGGGACCCCACGTCCCCCTCTGCCGGCGGCTCCCCGTGACCCGACGGGGAGGTTCTCGCGGAGTGGAGTGCGGTCAGCCGGTGAAGGCGGACACGCCCTCCGGGGTGCCCCAGCCGGTCGGCCCGTCGTAGCCCGAGCCGGCGGTGCAGAAGTAACTCGTCGAGCAGGAGCCGTTGTTGCCGCTCGTCACGTCGTTCAGGGCGGAGGTGCCGGCCGCGGCGTAGGGGTACTTCGCCGGGTAGTCGCTGGTGCCGGGGGTGCCGGCCAGCGCGTAGACCGAGGCGATGATCGGGGACGAGGCGCTGGTGCCGCCGTAGGTGCCCCAGCCGGTGCCGTCGTCGCCGTAGGTGTCGTAGACCGAGACGCCGGTGGCCGGGTCGGCGACCGCGGAGACGTCGGAGATCATGCGCTTGGTGCAGCCGGTGTCGGTCTGCCAGCTGGGCTTGGCGTCGTACGCCGAGCAGCCGGAGCCGGTGCCCTCGGTGCTGCTGGTCTTCCAGACGGACTCGGTCCAGCCGCGGCTGTTCGAGGAGGTCTTGAGGGCGGTGCCGCCGACCGAGGTGACGTACTGCGAACCGGCCGGGTACTCGGCGCCGTAGGCCTCGTCGCCCGCGCTGGCGGTGATGGCGACGCCCGCGTGCTTGTAGTACGAGGAGTCGTACGACGTGTCGGAGGAGGACTCCGAGCCGCCGTAGGAGTTCGAGACGAACTTCGCGCCCAGCTTGACGGCCTCGTTCACCGCGGTGCCGAGGTTGGCGTCGCTCGCGGACTTGGCCTCGACCAGGAGGATGTTGCAGTTCGGGCAGGTCGCGCTGACCATGTCGAGGTCGAGGGACTCCTCACCGGCCCAGCCGCTGTCGGCGGTGGGGAGGGAGGTCGTCGAGCCGGTCTGGCTGACCTTGGTGAAGCAGCCGTTGGCGACCGTGCAGGCCGAGAGGCCGTAGTACGAGCGGTAGGTGGCGAGGTCGGCGGCGGCGTTCGGGTCGTCGTAGGCGTCGACGATCGCGACGGTCTCGTCGGAGCCGCTGGAGGAGGCGGCGCTCGCCAGGCCGTAGGCGGACTGGATGTCCGAGGGGCCGTAGCCGGTGGGGTCGTCCGAGGCGGCCTTCGGGGAGATGGTCTTGGGTGCGATGCCCTTCAGCGCGGCCTGCTTCTCCATGAAGGCGGTGGTGCCGCCGGTGACACGGAGGGCGTTGCAGGCGGCGAAGCCCTTCTTCGGGGTGGCGCCGCAGGCGGCCTTCTCGTACTGCACATGGGCCTTGGCGACCTGTGCGGCGATGGTCTTGGCGGTCGCCTTGTGGGGGGTGGTGGCGGCGCTCGCGTGGGCCGCGGTGCCGAGTCCGGCGAGCAGGAGCGCGGCGGTCGCGGCGGCGGCGGAGCCGAGTCTGCGCCAGTTGCCGCGTATGTGGGGGGAGTTGGGGGGTGTCGTACGCAACGTACAGCCTCCAGAGAGAGGTGGGCAGAGGCCTGCGGGTGGGGGGTCCACCGGTGAGGTTCCCGGTGGGGGCGGCGGCCCGTGACGACCATCTCTTGTTGAGT
>Ga0307515_10021590_pt1 | contig 11404 bp, 12 predicted proteins | sample 17_EM_MG_FD_194513 | JGI IMG/M metagenome (GOLD analysis project Ga0307515, IMG submission 194513) | Populus trichocarpa ectomycorrhiza microbial communities from riparian zone in the Pacific Northwest, United States - 17_EM | ecosystem: Host-associated > Plants > Roots > Unclassified | place... | reverse complement strand
CCTGAGCGAGCTGTGGCCCATCGCGGCGATCTTCGGCGCCCACATGGTCGTGCTGGCGTTGGGCTGGAGCGACCAGCGCCGGTCGACACGCATGTTCCGCCGGGCGGTCGAGCGGTCGGCTCTGCCGACGTGACCGCCTCGGCGGCATCCTTCACGAGTACGAGCATGCCGCCTGACCTGCCTGGATGGCATTCTCGGCAGGTACAGGGCTCCGCCGCCGTCCCCGCCGGAGCCTCGGGCCAGACAGCCCTGGTCGATCGCGTCGGCGCCGCGCTGACCGGAAGCAGCGTCATGCTCGCGGTCACCCTGGTGTCGCCCTGGTCCTCGTCGCCGGGCGCCCGTCGACCCGCAACCGTCGAGCACGACCAGTTCGTCGGACCCTGTCCCGGGCAGCTGCCACCGCGGCCGTCACAGCGACCACCCTCAGCCGGTAGACCTTGGGATGACGTCGCGCCTGGGCGCCGGCGCCCAGCCGTTCCTATCGGAGAGCCTAGTAGTCGCCGCGCGGGCGTTGGAGTGCGGCAGTCGCGGCGCGCGCGGCTTGCTGGTGGCGACGCTCGGCCTGTTCATCGCCGGCCGAGATCCCGCCGAGCGGGGGCGGTAGCGGCCGGGTCGTGCCCCGGCGGATCCGACGCCACGGGTGGGTCGATTCCGGCACCGAGAAGTCCATGGTCGAGTAGCGTCGCCGGGCGCGGTTCACGGCGTCTGTTCGGGAGGTGGCGCCCAGCTTTTCGAAGATATTGCGCAGGTGGCGCTTGACGGTCGCCTCGGTGATGGACAGTCGACTGCCGACCTGCGAGTTGCTGAATCCCTGTGCCACCAGCGCCAGCACGTCCTGCTCGCGTGGCGACAGGTCGCTTGAGCGGGAGCGGTTGGCGCCATTGAGACATCTGCGGTCGACGCAGATCACGACCCGCTCCGGGTGGTGATAAACCCCGCGTACGGCTGCGACCACCTCGGCGCCGGTGGCCTTGCTGAGTAGACAGCCGCGCGCGCCCTTGTCCAGGACCTCCTGCAGGAGAAAAGGGTCGTCGAAGGATCGGATCACGATGACTCCGGTGCTGGGCACGGCGGCGATCACCCGGCTTACGGCTTTGGCCGCATGGCTTCCGCCGTGCGCGCCGAGCAGGACGACATCCGCGTGGTGATCACGGGCGAGTGTCAACGCCTGCTCGTCATCGTCGGCCTCACCGGCGACGGTCAGATCGGGCTCGGCGTCGAGGGCGAGGCGAAGTGCCTGCCGAGAAAGTGGATGCTGGTCAGCGATCACAATGCTGATTGCCATGGCCTCGTATCCCCGTACATGCTAGCCGGCTCCAACGCTTTCCCCGGGTGAAAGCTGCATCTGATGTGCTGATTACCGGGCACAACGCGCCAAGGCGATGTTACCGATAACAAGCGTCCAATGAGAACACTACCGGAGTTACTCACAGTGTTCGACACCTTACGCTGAGACATAGATCATGCTTGTCGATGGTTGCGCCCGGACTTCCGTCCTCCCGTCTGGCGGTGGGGCGCCGGGTGGCGCACCGATTGATCAACATCGATCAGGTGCGACATCGCAACGCGAAGATACCGGCCCTCTCATCCGTGAAAATAGAGCGGAAATCAACTATTAACAAACCGGCCTGCGCCCCTGGGTGCGGAGTTGTACAACTCGGTTGTACATCGAAAGAAGCACTGTTTCTGCTCCTTTCCTCCCCGGCCTGCCTCTTTGGACGCAGTGGTCTTGTTGGATATCACGGCCCCTCATTACGGTCGAGGCAGCTCTCCGGAAATGGTGCGCCGGAGCCATTCGTGAGTGAAGCGACTAGCAAGGGAGCCAGTTGATGCTTCTCGATGTGACCGACGAGAATGATTACGCGGAATACTATCGGCGGCTGGGCGAGACTTTCCTCGACGGTGCGGCCGAGGGTCTGCGTACGCTTCCGATCCCGGAGCTCGGCGACGCCATCAACGCGCTGCGGCTGGCCCGCCGCGACGGGAACAGGGTCTACGCCCTGGGTAACGGCGGCAGCGCGTCTACGGCCAGCCACCTGGTGTGCGACCTGGTCAAGACCGCCACCCGGCAGGGGGAGCAGCCGCTGCGCGCCTTCGCCCTGAACGACAACACCGCGGTGCTCACCGCGTACGCCAACGACGTGCACTACGACGAGACCTTCTCCATGCAGCTGGCGGCGAACGCCGAGCCCGGGGACATCGTCATCGTGATTAGTGCCAGCGGCAGCTCGCCCAACGTCCTGACCACCCTGCACACCGGGAGAAGGCTGGGCCTAACCACGATGGGGATGCTCGGCTGCAACGGCGGTTCGGCCCTCGACCTCGTCGACATCCCCATCGTTGTCGACTCCAGCGATTTCGGGATCATCGAGACGGCGCACATCGCGATCGTGCACGCCTTCGCCGCCGCCCTGATGGCACCGGATCCGCAGCACGCGGTCGCGCTCACCGCCGTACGCCAGCCGGCGGTGCTGGGATGAGCAGTTCGGTGCTGGCCGGGCCCGAGGACCGGCGCGGACGCGGTGCTGCCGCCGACCTCGCCGACCTCGTCCTGGTGTCGGACCGGGGCCCGGTGCAGTTCATCCGGAACGGGAGCCGCCTGACGCCGAAACGGCGCTCGAGCAGCGTGACCGGACTGCTCGACCAGGTCGCTGTCCGGGCCGGTGGGCGGGCGCGGTGGATCTCGCCGTCGGCGCACGCCGAGGATGTCGAGGCGGAACGGGCGGGGCTCGTCGACGGCCCGGTCGACGACCTGGGGTACCGGATCGATCTGGTCGGCGTGTCCCGCGCCCGCTACGACGCGTACTACTACGACGCCGGTGTCGAGGTCATCTGGCGCGCCTGGCACGGGATCGAGGACGAGATCCCGGCTCGTGCGGAGAGTTGGTCGCTGGCGGCGCTGGCGGAGTACGCCACCGTGAACCGCGCCCTGGCGACACGAGCCGCGCACCACGCCGCGCCGAAAGCGGTCGTCGCAGTCCAGGATTACCAATTGATGGCGGCGCCGGCGATGCTCCGCGCGCTCCGTCCCGATACCCGGATCATGCATTTCAGTCACACACCCTTTCCCGGCACCGCGTCATTGAGCCGAATTCCGGAGACGGTCGCCCGTTTCTTGGTGGAGGGCATGCTGGGTGCGGATTTGCTGGGCTTCCAAAGGGCACTCTGGTCGGAACGCTTCATGGACGCATGCCGGCAGTTCGGGTTCACCACCGACGAGCAGTCCGGTTGGGTGCGGAACCCGGACGGCCGGCGGACGTGGGTCCGCCGCTATCCGGTGCCGGTGGACGTGAGCGCGCTGCACGACCGGGTTCGTCAGGGACGATCCGGTGTCGGCGCGGCGGCGGAGCAGGCACGCACCGGAGACCGTCGGAGTCAGATCCTCCGGGTGGATCGGCTGGATCCGGCGAAGAACGCCCTTCGTGGCTTCGAGGCGTACTCGCGCCTGCTCGACCGCCGTCCCGAACTGGCCAGCGAGGTGCACTTCGTCGCCTGCCTCGTGCCGTCACGCGAGCAGGTGCCAGCCTACCGCCGGTACGCCGAACGGGTCTGGAACCTGGTCGACGAGGTGAACCGGCGGCACCAGGGCGCGATCACCGTGTACTACGGCGACGACCAGAGCCGAGCGCTCCGCCTCATGCGCGACTACGACGTGCTGCTCGTCAATCCCATCACGGACGGCATGAACCTGGTGGCACAGGAGGGTCCCGTGGTGAACGACAGGAACGGCGTCGTCGTGCTCTCCGACGGTGCCGGGTGCGGCGACCTCCTGCGTGCCGGCGCGCTCATCCTCGACGACCCCAGGGATGTGCACGCCACCGAGGCGATGCTCGAACGGGCTCTGCACATGCCGGCCGCGGAGCGCTCGCGCCGAGCGGACGTGATGCGTACCGTCATCGGCCGGTCCTCCCCGGACCGATGGATGGAACAGCAACTGGAGGCGGTCACGGCAGCCGGGCGCGGCGACGCCCTGCCGGCATGACCCGGCCGCCCGGATCGCGAACCGCCGGGACCATCGGTGCCGAGCCGGCCGTGTCGGCGGTCCTGTTCGACTTCGACCACACCCTCTTCACTTTCGACGACAGTGTCAACTGGCATCGCCGGGCATTGGGTCGGCTGGGACGCCCGGCCGGGGACGCCGAGGCCGGGGACCTCTGTGCGCGGGTCGAGGGGTCTCGCGCTCACCCTCGCACGATTGCCGAGTGGCAGGGCTGCCAGCGATCCGCCGCCACCCATCGATCTGCCTTGCTGGCCTGGTTCCGCCGTGCCGGCGCCGACCCGGCGCTGGCGGAATCGCTGTACGAGCAGCTCGTCGTGCCCGACGGCTGGACACCGTATCAGGACACAACCCTCGCACTGGCCACTCTGCACGCGGCCGGTGTTCCGACGGCGGTGGTCAGCAACGTCGGCTGGGACATCCGGCCCACCTTCTCGACCCACGGCCTGGCCGATCTGGTGGACGTCTTCGTGCTCTCTTGCGAGCAGGGGCGGGAGAAGCCCGACCCGGACCTGTTCACCGAGGCGTGCGCCGGACTGGGAGTCACGCCCCGGACCGCCGTCATGGTCGGCGACGACGTCGTCAACGATGGCTCGGCGGTGCAGGCCGGACTACGCGCCCTGTTGCTGCCGGCCCGACCGGACGGCGGGTGGCGCGGCCTGGGCGTCGTGCTGGAGCTGCTTGGCCTCAACCCCCTCGAAATCATGACCGGGAAGGAGCGAAACCTATGACTGCAGCAGGCGTGACGTTGCCCGCGCAGCACCCGCCGGGCCAGGACGCCCGCCCCCGCATCGATGCGATCCACGCCTTTCACCCCGCTCGGTCCGTCGACATCGGTGAGATCGCGGACGACATCGGACTGAAGCCTGCTCAAGTGAAGCTGCTCCGGCGCGTCCACGGCATGCGGCGCCTGCACTGGGACCCGCGGATGAGCCTGCTGGAGCTCCTGCTGCCCGCCGCGCAGCGCTCGCTCGCGGCGACCGGCGATCCGGCGACAGTGCGGTACGTGATCTATGCCCACGCCACTCAGGAAGTGACACCATCCACTCTGGACGCGGCGTCCATGCTGCGCGACTCCCTGCACCTGCCGTCTGCCGAGTCATTCGCGATCACTCAACAGAACTGTGCGAGCGGCCTCGCCGCGCTCGACGCGGCCGGAATGCTGCTGGCCGCCGACGGCGTGCCGGGAGCCAGGGCCCTCGTGGTGACGGGCGAGAAGGCGTTCTCCAAGCTCAATCACGTCTACTACTCGCTCGGCTCGGTGATGGGCGAAGCCGCCAGCGCGACCCTGGTCTCGCTGGACGGTCCCGGAGACGTCGTCCGGTCGTACGTCGTCGAGACTCACGGCGAGTTCAACGCCGGGATCCTGATGACCCCCGAGGAGCACCACCAGCACAGCGCGATCGGCGACCGCACCATCGTCAACGTCATCCACCGGGCCCTCCAGCACGCCGGGGCCAGGCTGGAAGACATCGACATCGTGGTTCAACACAACCCCGACATGAGCACAGTCGCCGACCTGCTCGGCTTCCCCCGGGAGCGGCTCTTCTCGCAGAACCTGGCCCAGCACAGTCACTGCTATGCCTCTGACGTCTTCGTCAACTATGTCCAGCTGGGAGAAGCGGGCCGGCTGACTCCCGGGCGCAACTACCTGTTCGTCTCCACCGGGCTGGGAGCCACCTATTCCGCCATGGTGGTGCGCCATACCGGCGGAACCGCGTGCGGAACAGCCCAGCAGGGGAACGCCACGGAAGAGAACGAGGGCGATCGATGAGCGACACCTATGTGAACGGCATTAAGCGCTCTCTAGTCGGAGACCCGGACGCGAGTTTCGTCCTGCTCTGCAATTTCGAGGTCGAGCATGCGTGGTCCGACGGCCACGTCGGCCTTCCCGGGCCCAAGCTCTCCACCACCGCGGCAATCGTCGACCGGATGGAGCAGATGGGCGCGCTCCTGGGCGGCCCGTCGGACGTGCTGGTGCTGGGCGGCCCGCTGGACGCCGGCTACCGGGCCTACGTAGCTGACCTGGGCTTCCGGCTGCCACAGGAGATCGTCCTCGACCACGATGATCGGTCCCAGGGCACCACCGCGGGGGCGCTGAACTCCCCGGAGACGTTGGCACGGCTACGCGAACTCGCCCGCGGCGGCGCGCACCTGATGCCCATGGGTGTGTCGAGGGCGGAGCAGAGGCTGGCCGAGGCGACCGGGCTGGCACTGGCCGGCCCGGACAGCGGTACCTCGGAACGGGTCAACAGCAAGATCTACAGCCGCCGGCTGGTCGAAGATCTCGGGCTGACCGCGGTCCCCGGGTACTGCGTGGAGACCGTCGAGGAACTCGGCAAGGCGCTGGAGGCCGGCCGGGCGACCGGCGCCCCGCTGATCGTCAAGGAGGCGTTCGGCGTCTCCGGCAAGGGGCTGCTAATCGTCGACACCGATTCCCGGGCACACCGTCTGATGAGAATGGCGGAGCAGCGCGCCGCCCGAACCGGGAGCGACGCGCTCGACCTGGTGGTGGAGCATTTCCTGGCGAAGAAGTTCGACTTGAACTATCAGTTCACGATCGACCGTGCCGGTGGCGTCCGGTTCGACTTCGTCAAGCAGGCGCTCACCGCCAACGGCGTTCATCTCGGCCATGCGCTGCCGGCTGCCCTGCGCCCAGAGCAGCACGCCAAGTTGCGGTACGTGGCGCAGCAGGTCGGTGCCCGGCTCTTCGCCGACGGGTTCTTCGGGGTGGTCGGCGTGGACGCCATTCTCGGCTCGGACGACACCCTGTATCCGGTACTGGAGATCAACGCCCGGCTCAACATGTCGAGCTATCAGGGTGGTGTGGTGGAGCGGTTCGGCCGCCCGGGGGCACATGCCGTGGCGAAGCACTACTCGCTGCGGCTCGCTGCGCCGGTCGGTTTCCACCAGGTCCGAGACGCCCTCGGCCCGCTCGCCCAGCCCGCGCCGGACGGCTCGATCGTGCTCGTCACCTGCTTCGGAACGCTGAACGCCGCAGCGCCGGAGTCCGGGGAATCCGGCAGACCCTTTGACGGCCGGCTCTACACCATGCTGTTCGGGCCGGACCGGAGCGCCATCGACGAACTGGACCGACGGGCCGGCGACGCGCTCGGTCGGATCGACAGTGTGGAGGTCCGCTGATGACTGAATTCACCGTGCAGGGCGTACCCGCGTCGCAGATAGCCGCGGAGTTCGGCACTCCCTACTACGTCTACGACAGCGAGGTGATCAGGCAGGGATACCACCGGCTGCGCGATCAGCTGCACCCGCGGGTGGACATCTTGTTCTCCTTGAAGGCCAATCCGAACGTGAGCGTCTGCGCGTATCTGCGCTCGCTCGGCGCCGGGGCCGAGGTGTCGTCGCGCGCCGAGCTGATGACCGCGCTGCGGGCCGGGGTCGATCCCCGCGACGTGATCTTCCTGGGCCCCGGAAAGACCGTCGAGGACCTCACCGCCTGCCTGCAGGCGGGGATCTACGCCGTGGTCTGTGAATCGCTGGCCGAGCTGGAACTGCTGGACGAGTTGGCGGCCGAGCGAGGCGAGTCGCAGGTCGGCGCCCTCATCCGGGTCAACCCCGACTTCCACACGAAGGGTTCCGGCCTGGCGATGGGCGGAAAGCCGCGCCAGTTCGGCATCGACGCGGATGCCGTCCGCGCGGCCGCTCCGGTTGTCCAGGCATTGCGAGCGGTACGAGTGCTCGGCTTCCAGGCCTACATGGGTACGCGCTTCCTGAATCACTCCGACGTGGCACACAACACGGCTCAGATCCTGGCGATGACCGAGGACCTCGCCGAGCGGCTCGACATCGAGCTGCACGCGGTCGACTTCGGCGGTGGTCTCGGTGTGGCCTACTTCGACAACGAGAAGGAACTGGATGTCGAGGCCCTGGCCACCGCGCTGGCGGAGGTGCTCGAGCCGTTCGCCGCGCGTCATCCGCGGACTCGACTCATCATGGAACTCGGCCGGTATCTCACCGCGATGTGCGGCACGTACGTCGCCCGTGCCCTGTACGTCAAGGACTCGCTGGAAGAGCGGTTCGTCGTCACCGATGGCGGCACCAACCATCACATGGCTGCCGTCGGCATCGGCAGTTTCGTCAAGCGAAACTTTCCCATCCGCTTGCTCAGCCGCTATGACGAGGAACCGGTCGGCTCCTACACCATCACGGGACCGCTCTGCACGCCCAACGATGTGATCGGCAAGAAGGTCGCACTGCCCGATGTCGAGGCCGGTGACCTGATCGGAGTCGAGCGGTCGGGCGCCTACGGCCCCACCGCGTCCCCAGTGCTGTTCCTGAGCCACGGCTATCCGGCCGAGGTATTCGTCAGGGACGGCGTCGCCCACCTGGTCGCCGAGCGGGACACGCCCGAGGACCTGCTGCGCAGGCAGCGTCTCGTCGTCGACTGACCGGCACCACCAACCCGCAAAAGAGGGAGTCACCATGGAACGCAACGAGATCGTCGGCCATGTCGAGCAGGCCCTCGCCGAGGTGCTGGAGCGTGAGATCGACGGCGTCACCGAGGACACCAAGCTGTTCGATGACCTGCACCTGGACAGCACCTCGGTGCTGGAACTGCTGATGTCGCTCGAGGACCAGGTCGGCATCGAGGTCAATCCCGAAGAGGTGAGGATCGAGGACTTCGCGTCGATCGGCACGCTCACCGACTATGTGCATTCGCAACTGCCCGCCGCGGGGGCCTGACGTGTCGTCGACGAAGGTCGAGGCGGAACGTCCATTCCGGCGGGTCCCGCCGCCGGAACAGACGCCGCTCACCATCAGAGGTGCGGCCACGGTGCTGGACCCGCCGGCCAGACCCGCGCCGGAGATCAGCGGACTGCTGGAGTACCAGCACGACCTGCTGGCACAGTTCGGCGTCGAGCCGGCCGACGATCAGCTGGCCAAGGGCCGCAACGTCACACACACCCACCTGGTCGACCACCTCCTGGCAGGAATCAGCCCCGCGGAGCGCGGCCCAGAACCCGATCTGGTGCTCGTGGCGTACGCCCTGCCCGACGTGCATCCGTTCATCACCACCGCTTCGTATCTGAACTGGCGGCTGGGTAGCACGGCTCAGAGTTTCGCGGTGTCCGAGGCCGGACTGCTGGCGCCGTTCTGGGCGCTGCGGATCGCTTCCGCGCACCACCGGATGGGACGTTGCCGGCAGTTGGCACTGGCCGTGCTGGAGCAGACGACTCTACCCAACAGGGATCCGGTCACCGAGGGCGGTCTGGTGGATTCGGGCGCACTCCTGCTGATCGGAGCGGAGCCGGACGAACCGCGGCGGCCGTCCAACCGGAGATTGGCCGTCGGACCGGTGCGCACCCGAGTGACACCAGATGATGTACGGGCCGAGCTGAAACGGTTGGCACTCGACCATGAGAATGTGCTTCTTGTGATCGGTCCACAGGTCGACGTCGGTGAATTCCAATATGCGGACGTCTGGCGTGCGGAAGCGGGAAGTTACTGCACGAGCGTCTGGCGGGCGATGGCAGACAATCACGCTGATTGGGCCTTTAAGCACGAAGCCGTCGTCTTGTACGATGTGGACCGGCGCACCGGCAGCGGCGCTACAGCAGCGTTTCGGATATGACGACGATGCTAGCGGCCGGCGCGTTCAAAGTGGGTGTGGACCTGCTTTATCTCGACGAGCTCGATGAGCTTGCCCGGCGCCCTTGGTTCCGCCGGTTCGTTTACTGTCCCGGCGAGCAGGAATTGGCTGAATGCCTGACATCCAGCCGCCGGCGGGAGTTCCTGGCAGGCCGTTTCGCCGCTAAGGAGGCCGTACTCAAGGTGCTGGGCAGCGGGCTTTTCCAAGGTGTGCTGCCGCGCGAGATAGCCGTGTACCGCGATCCCCGCGGCGAGCCCTCGGTGGCCTTGCGCGGAACGGCTGAGCGGCGGGCCCGACAGCTTGGAATTGTCCAGGTCACCGTGTCTCTGGCGCACAAGCGTGACCTGGTCATCGCCACCGCACTTGGCGCCGTGACCTCGGAGGAAGGGTCTCGATGACAGATCTGCCGACGTTTCTTGACAGCGGCTCACCCGCCGTCGTGCCAGCTGCTGTGCCCTGTGTCGGCCCGGTCGACGGAGGCGTCGCCTCGGTCCGCGCGCTGATCCGGACGCGGATCGGCGCGGAGGAGGTGCACTACGGCGGCGGCCTCGTGGACGGTGCCCGCATGCTGCGCCTTTTCGGCGATGTGGTCACCGAAATCGCGATCCGGCTGGACGAGGACGAGGGTCTGCTCGCCGGCTATTCCGGCGTGCAGTTCCTCAGTCCCGTCCATGCCGGCGACTTCATCGAGGCGGAAGGCCTACTGGTCGGCCGCAGCAGGTTACGCCGAACGGTCCGGTTGGTGGCCCGTAAGGTGATCGCGGCGAGATATGACCGGGATGCGAGCAGCGCCGAGGTTCTTGCCGAGCCGGTTGTGGTCTGCCGTGCCGAAGCCACGATTGTGGTGCCGATAGCCAAAATTCGTCGCCGTATGGCGGGCTCCTGATGTCGTCAATGCACGCCACTCAATTCCCCAATCGCTGTCGCTCTGCTGGGCGTGATTCGACGGAGGTGCACAGGTGAAGAGCGTGCTGCTGGTCGCTGACCGGTTCGCGGCTATGATCGACCGCCCGGATGTCATAGGGGTGTCCGCGTTCCTCGATGATGTGCGCAGCGGCCGACACGACGCCGCGGCCGAGCCCTGCCGCCTGGTCGTCGGTCAGGGCCTCGGCCGGCAGGGGCGCGCCGCGATCGCTCGCGAGGTGGACCTGCGCGGCCTGTCCGACCGGTTCACGCTCTCCGGCCGAGACTTCGACGCTGTTCCGCACCGGCTGGTGCACAAGGAGCGGCCGGAGAACGTGCTGCTCGCCGACGTACAGCGCCTCGGTCCCGACCGCTTCCAGGCGTGCCTGACCATCGGTGAATACAACGAACTGATCCTCGACCATGTCAGTGGATGCCATATCTCGGGCATGGTGATGAAGGAAGCGGCTCGGCAGATGATTCTCGCGGTGACGGAGAGCTTCTATGTGACCGACCGCGAAGGGCCGCCACGGAAGTACCTGCTGCGCTCCTGGTCGACAGAATTCGCGCTGTTCCTGTTCCCGGTCGCCGCGACGGTCGTCTACACCGTGGACAGGCTCGACGTTCGCCGGCCGGGCCGGCTCAGCTTCGCCGTCCAGGTCGAGATCATGCAACAGGATCGCTGCGCCGCGCGTTGCGCCATCGAGTTTCTCACCTGCGACGGTGCGATTTTCACCGGCATCGAGCGACGCCAGGCGGACCGGGTCATCGACACCGTGCTCCAGGCGCCGGAAGCGGCCCTGCTATGAGATGGGCCGTGCGCACTTTCCCGATCACCGCATTCGTGCTGATCGTCGCCGTGACCACGGCGACACTGCTGCAAGCGGTCCGGC
>Ga0307515_10021589_pt1 | contig 11404 bp, 2 predicted proteins | sample 17_EM_MG_FD_194513 | JGI IMG/M metagenome (GOLD analysis project Ga0307515, IMG submission 194513) | Populus trichocarpa ectomycorrhiza microbial communities from riparian zone in the Pacific Northwest, United States - 17_EM | ecosystem: Host-associated > Plants > Roots > Unclassified | place... | reverse complement strand
CAGGAACTATAAATATCTCTTCTATACTATACAGAATATATATTTAGAGGTGTAGAAATTATAAGTAACAGAACCTGTCCAATCTCTATCTACTAAAACTTAGAAATCTAGTACAACCCTATATATTGTAATACCTTTAATACAAAAACGCAGTTACTTTGCAATCTCTAAACCTTACTAAAGTAAGCGGAATGTTAGGCATTATTGGACTAAGAATAATACACAAGCTATAGATTATATGTTATCTCTTAAAAAGAAGAAAAAGCCTTTAAAGAAATTTCCGTGTCTACCCCGCACCCGCTATTTTAGCAAGTTATACAATATCTAGAAATATATAAGGAAGTTCTATAAAGAAAAGAGTTAACTAGATAAATACTGCTATATATATAAACAAGAATTCTAAAGACTGTTAAGTTTTACCTGGCATATATATATTTATAAATTTAAGGTAATGCCCTCTAGTTCTTAAGCAGAGTTTAAGTAATTAGCATTATAGCCATGTAGAGAGCTATTCGGGCGCACGTTAAGTGTAGTACCCTTAAGTTCTTTAGCGGAACTAGTACAGCTGCCTAATTGGAATACGTTTAATGCTATGCCCTTTAATTGCAATTAGGACACATTTAATGCTATACCCTTTAACAATTTACCAGAGCTAATATAGCCGCCATCCTCCTAGGGCAATTTGAGCTTATTAAGTGCGGTAGCTACTAATTCTTTAGTGGAGTAAGTATAGTTATTTTATTGGAATATGTTTAATACTACTCCCTTTAACGATCTATAAGAGCTAATATAGTAGTCGCCCCTATAGAATAACTGGAATACTTTAAATATAATAGGGTAAGTATAGTTATTTTACTGGAATACGTTTAATGCCATGCCTTTTAACAATTTACTAAAACTAATATAGCCGCCATCCTCCTAGGACGATTTAAACCCGTTAAATGTGGTACCCTCTAATTCTCTGGCAGAAGTACGGTTATTTTATTGGAACATATTTAATATAATACCTTTTAACCTTCTATTAAAGTTAATATAGCAGTTATTCTCCCTGGAGGGTCCTAGTATAATAAATATATTACTCTCTAATCTAGACTTAAACATTATAGGCCTGGCGTAAGCCTTTTAAAATCCCCGCTATAGCCTAGCACTAACTAAAGCGTATTAGTATAACTTATAGAACCGCCTCCTAAGCTTGCTAGATTGCCCCCCTTCTAAACTAAATCTACTTTTAATTATATACTACTAGTTCTTGTTTAGGCTTAAAGCAATATTTAATACTTTAGTAGAGGGATATATAGAAGAATCTATAGCTAGCTATAAGCAATAATCTTTATTCCTTTTACGTGCCACTTAATATAGTTACTACTTCTAAACTATATATTTACCACTTCTAGAGCAATTATTTCTAAACTACTCTAGAATTTTATTACCAGTTCGATTATCTAGCACTCTGCGCCTAAAATACCTAGCCTATATATATAAACCCACAATTGCGTATACTAGGGAAGGTGGTTTATTCTTAAGGAAAGGTCTTAACTATAATAGCTAGTAATAGCAAATAAAGCTAGAGGAAGTTTAGTAAATGCGAAAATGTTTATAGGGTTTAAGAGTACATATATATTACCTCCATTAGCCTTAATATCTACTATTTTCCTAGTAGCTACTTTATAAGAATATGTATTAACCTGGAATATCTATATAACATTTTAATCTCCTCCTAAATAATAGTATATAGTCCCTATAAGATCTTTAGCAGAAGCCATTTTTTCCTATTTATAATTGCGCCCTAACTCTTTATAGGTTAGAGTAGGTTTAGATAAAAGGTAGGCGGTAATATAAAAGCTATTATCTTAAGCCGAGAAAAGTATTGTTTTAACAGCCTAGAGGGATATTAGTTTTGCTTGCAAACTTTAGAAATAGCTTACTTTATTTAAGACAATCTCCCTTTTAATAAAGCTTAATAACTCTAATAACTCTGCTAAAGGAAGCTTAATGCTTATAGCTCTTTTAAGAATAAGAAACCTATTTTCTATAAAAGCTTATAAAGCCTTGCTAAGATCTTCTTTTGTAAAGAGCCCTTACCCACTATGTTTAACGACTTTAATATCCATATACTTGTTACTTAGTTATTTTGCCATTGGTTTAAGGTTATTATTATTTTACTACTTAAAATTTTAAGCCGCGTGGGGTAGGTTTAGCGGGGCATAGCTATAATCTAAAGCCTCTGGTACACGTAATGCTTTACTTAGTAAGATTAATAAATATTATTATATATTGACTTTAATAACTAACTATTAACATTTAATATCTCTAGCTTAAATGCATATAAGCTTGTTTTGTTAACCCTCTGGGTAACACTTACTAGATTTAACTGCTTTAGGCCAAGATTAAAGAAGACTTAAGCTTGAGCTAAAATGACATCCTTAGGGAAGTGGCTAAATTCTTATATACTGTGAAATACTAATAGTGAAATCTAGAGGAGCGTGCTAGTTATAAAGTAGGGGCTATAAAATTAGTACCTTAATTAGACTAGGGGTAACTAAAGGTCTAGTAGGTATTAGACTCTTAGTTTGAAAATAAGGAAGGTTAGGTTTAGACGGAAAATAACCTAGTTTAGGTACTAATATCTATCCTCTAAAATGATAAGTAAATTTTAAAGATAGAGGTCCTGGGGATTGCTATAGAATCGCTAGGGAATTCCTATAAAAGTCTTATAGAAGTTCTATAAAAGTCCTATAGGAGTTCTAAAGGAGTTTTATAGGAGTTCTATAAAAGTCTTATAAGGTTATTACAGAGCTATAATGGGATTGCTAAAAGATTGCTAAGAGATTGCGAGAGGAGTTAATATAAAAGGTAAATTTCTAAAGGTTTAGACTTGTAAAATATACCCCAACATAAGAATGTCTGGCTAGTTTAAACAGTTTCCTTATAATACCTTTTAGTCAAATTATATCCTCTGCTCTATCTATAATTTTAATTAATAGTCCACTATGTATTTTAATAAGCCAACCGCCTAATCTTTTTAGCTGCTTTAAAGCTTACAGCAGTTTTTATCTAGGCAGTTATCTCTAAATTATGCCATAAGTAATAACCTTAGATTAGATTAGAAGGTCTTTATGCTTATATTTCTATAATATTAGGAGGACATAGTTTGCAGGTCTCTTAGTATTTTAGGTACTATGTTTTTACTCTATTAATAAAATAGCCGTATTTAAGCATTATTTAAGTATGGTCGTATATTTTATAAGGTAATAATAACAATTTTCAATCTAGGTGAAGTATAGGTAATATATGGATTCTAATATTAGAGCTATTCTAAAATTCATAGTATATATATACTACTTAATATGTAGCCAAAATGGGAGATAATAAAGGAGATGTGTTATAGGAATGTATGCTATTGGAGTCCTTACTTCTAGGACTAGGTGTATAGCCCCTTATCTACTCTAGCCACCCAAGTTTATTAATTTTCGCCCTATATACATATTAAGATATATTTATTCTATACCCTTATAATAGTAACTAGCAAACCTATCTTATAAATAATACTCCCTTTCTCCCGTATAGTTAAAAATTATATAACTATAGACTAATATAAAAGGATCTTAGCTTTAATCTCTACGCTATAATTCCTAGCATAATCTAGTAATTGGTTTGCAGGAGTTAAACCTTATTAGCCCGCACTAAGTATATTTACCCTCTCTTTGCTTTATAGCAATCTTTAGAGTTTTTTTTAATCTTTATATACTTCCTAAAACTATTTCTCCCACTACTCTTTTCTAAGTTACGTTCTCTCTATATAGAGAGAAAACCAGTTAGCAATGTTTAAAGCGCCTATTTTAGGGCGTCTTTATAAGGTAAAGGTCTCTAAGGTAAAACAAATGGCACTTATTGCCACTACTATATAATTTTCCTCCCCTATATAGTAATATTAGAGACTACACTATACTAAATTTCTAGGAGATACACTAATAAGCTTTAAAACCCTTTTTAAATAAGAAATTCAAAATCTAAATAGAATTGTACTTGTTATAGACAATGCTTTTAAAAATGATAAACATAAGATGGTCTATAACGCACTTAAAAGTATATATCCGCCCATAGAGAATGCCGAGTCTATAATTATTGGTGTTATAATCTTGTCCCTACTAAAAGGTTCTAATTAAAGCGGGCAGTTCTAGCTAGAAAGTAAGTATATATTACGGCGATTATAGGGCTTTATTAACACTGGCGTAGACATTAATAAGCTATAGGAGGAAGTCTTAAACCTAAAGCAAGACGAGAGTAAAGAAGCTATATTGCTCTATGCGAAATATACTAATTTAGCTAAGTTAAAGTATAATACCTTACCCCCTTAAATCTTAGGATTAATTTTAAACTTTTCACCTAAATAATAGGTAGCTCTATAAATCTGGGCCTTACTATATACTTTAAATGCTAGCACTGCACCTAAAATACTAAGGGCATGGGTACGCTAAAGCCTTTACGTACTAGTTCGAAGCGATTTCAATTCTTAACAGCATTCCGCTTAGTATTTCTTCCATAGCTAGTAGCGAGACTTTCTATATTAAATGCGGGTTTAAGATAAAGGAAGAAATCCCTATACCAGAATATTAAGATTATCCAAAAATCTTTCTTTATATATGTATTTTCTAACTATCTATATAGCGTATCCCAGCAAATAAAAGGGAGTTCGCTAATAATGTAGAATATATGGTGGATAGTATAGAATAGTAGAAAGAATTTAAAGACTTTAAGGTAGGTTTCTCTCCTATCTAGACTATCTCTTAAATTAACTATAAACAGGACCAAGTCCGGATTGAGCTTAAATCTTTACTGCTAGGCCGCCTCTAAAATTTCCCTAAAGGATAGAATAATATTATAGAGGAAGAAATAAGGGCCGTAGAATATAGGATTATTTAAAATGGAAACTAAAATGGGCGGTATATAAAAGGATGGTATATAGAGGATAAACGTAAGTCGCGTAATGGGATTGTTTAATTTTATATAAAAGCTATCTATAAGGGAACTTTAAAGAAAATCCTAGCTGGGGAATAGGCGAATATAATATAATACTACTAGAGTAGCACATAAGCGTTAGGGTTATTATTTCTATCCCTTTTTATAATATTAGAAGAGAAGTTAGATATATACTCTAGTATAATAGGATACCCTAACTATATTAGAGCTAAATTCTATTATACTGCGATAGGACAGTTATAGTAGAGAGTTTAGTGGAGAATCTAAATAAGATGACAATTTATAAATACATTTAGCTTAAGTTTAGGGCTAAGTTATTATAAAAGGGCTCTTACTAAGTAGGCTAGCGTACGCCGTTTGCTAAGCCTAGGCCTTCTATAGTACTAAGCGTTAGTTAGTTAATCTATTTAGGGGCTTGGCTGTTAAATTTTGTTATACCAAGAATATACTATATATAATTGGGAAATTACATAAAAAGAACTACACTTCCTTTACTAATTCTAGTATTAAAATAGAAAATTATAAAGGCGCTTAAAAATATCTGCAGAAAGCAGAATATAGTACTTAAGTATAAGAGGGTAATCCTATTTAGCCTTTTACCACTAGTTGCGTAAAAGGCAGTTATAGAACTAATTCTAATATAGTAGGCAAAAGTAGGCATAGAATTGAGCCTAGTTTTATACGCGTGCATATATAGCATTTAGTATGCATTACGCCAGGTTAATAGAAGCTATACTAACTACGGTAAAAGACCATATATTAAAAAGCTTCTCTAATTCTACCGCTGCTATAATCATAGACGCCTTAATTTTTCTTCTTTACTAGATATAAAGCCGACTTTTTTTTATAGAGGCTAATACTTACTAGTTATATAGAGTGGGGCGTAAGCTAGGCTAAGCCGACGCCGCCCAAATTATTTTTACGTTAATCTCTTATTAGGCACCAATGCCTTAAGCAATTATGCGCCTATTGGACTCTATAACTCATTTATATTCTTAAATCCTTTTTACTCTACTCTATTTAAGTATACAATCTACCTCTTTTATACCTTTTTGATCTCTTTATTACGCAGAAGCTATATACTTACTATTACCTATACTAGTTCTTCTTTAGCTAACAAAATAGGCTGCTAAGTCTATTACGTAAGATACAGCCTTTATTTACTTTTTAACTAGTATATTTTCTACTAGAACCTCCTAGGGCCTATTTCTATAACAACTTTAACACCTTTACCCACAATCCTTAGGTTGCTGTTTCCCCCTACTTTAGGTCCTTTTTAATAGCGCGAACCTATATAAAAAATGTATACTACTCTTAAATAGAGCTTGGCTTTATCTAAATTTATACTATTTATCTACTAGCAATATATTCCCTCTTAAAGTTATACCTTTACAAAATTTATTATATCTAGAAAGGTCCGTTAAAGCCAAACCTAGTTAAATAAACTTTAAGCTAATTTAGGATTTATATATAGATTGGGGAGGGAGAAAAGCTAGACTATATATTATTCTATATATTTAATGTGGTAGATTATAACCAAATAATAATATTTAGAGGTGTATTAATTAGGATCTCTAATCCTAAAGCACCTAAAGGTACCAGACTACTTAAAGACATTATATAAGATAAATTGTATCCTATTCCTGCTAGGTGTAAAGTTAAGGTAATAGATGGCTAGGTAAAGATAATATCTAAGTCCACTGGAGCTTAAATAAGTTGTATATTAGAACTACCTCTTAATAACCAACCTAGAGGGTAATAGAGATATTTATGTTTTCTCCCTTAGGAATTAGCGTACTTAAATATTCTATTATTAGAAGCCCTAGTCTTCTTTTTTTTTCCTATTAATTACTAGTCTAAACTACCTTAGAAAGAAAGTTGCCTAAAAAGGGGATATAATTAGTAGGCATGTTTGTGAATGCGTATTAAATTTCTATAGTATATATTATTAGCACAGCCTTTAATATAATGAAGGTAAATCCTACTTATGTCTATATATAGGCATATTAATACACCTCCGTTTCCTTAACTAATTTAATACTATAGGTTTTTCCCTATTTTCTATGGCGGCTAGTAGCCATTAGCTTTATACTTAAAAGTTCTTACTAAAGTAAACCTTGCCTTTAAGGAACTTATAATATTTTTAGGATTCTTATAACGGCTCTTTAGTTTCCAAACTATTTAGTATATAATATATATTAGATAGCCACACCTGAATATCCTCTAGGTTAATCCGCTCGACTATAAAGTTAAACATATCCTTTAATATCAAATTTGCCGTCCATATAGTAGGGTTAAAGGCCACTGCCTAGGAAATTATCCCGTTAGGACTTAGGCTGTAAATCCGTTTACGCCTTTCTTAGGTTGCCTGCTTCCTTATTTAGGTTATATCTAAATTAATAACTAAATCCTTTAGACCACTAAAGAAAAGTGCTATATTTTTTGCGAATATCCCTTAATTCTTTAAGTTTGAACTAGTAATAGTGTCTTTTCTATTCTTTTATACCTAATTTAACAGCTATTTACCCTCCTTATAAGCCGACTTTATACGTCTTTTTTTATATACTTTAATCTCTACCAGGAGCTTTGCTATAGCCATAAAAAGCCTTGCACCTAAATCCTTAATTATCTAATAGTTGCTTTTTATAGGATGCATACAAAAGTATAGGACACTTTTAACAACCTGTTTAAGCTTCTTAGCAAGGTCTATAAGTTATAAGATAAATTTAGTAGTCGCTATATTAGGGGTTAATCTAAATATTATAAACTAGGCTAGGAAAAGGAGTAGTTCTAAAGATCTCTCTAAGGACAATTGGGGCGGGGGGCTATTAAGAATATTATTATCTTATACATATCTGCAAGCTTTTATTGCAGTTAGGTAACTAGGGTAGCCAAGGGGTAATGCACCTAAGTTTTATAAGCTAGGGTGCAATATATCTGTTTACCCCTTCCTTGCCATTTAGTAACCGCGAATTAGGTTAAGACCTTTACCAATCTTTACCACCTATGGCATATGGCGGGAACTCCTTTATACGCAAGAATAAAAATGCAGAGCAAATGGCGTCTTCCCGTGTTTATGCGGTCTAGTGATTTAGATTTAGGCTGCCTTTACGCGCAACTTCGCATTTTATATTGTTTGCAGCCCAGCTTAAGTCTACATACGCTCTCATTGCTCCAATAAGAATTGTTACATAGCTTGGCCTTGTAGACATGCATATATAGCCTCCGCTTAGTATTTTACCAACCAATATATAAATAGACCATTGAAGGTCTCCCAGTGCGTAAATGGCTTTCATTTCTATACGGGGCATAAGCCTATATACTTGCTTGCTCCTATAATAACAAAGCCTATACAGTAGGCTATAGCGCGGGCGAATTGCTAGTGGATCTGGGAATAGGGGAATAGGAGAACGGAAGCCGTATGGCATTAGTTCCCGTAGGGGAGAGGAAAACGTGGCTATGGGCTCCCGTAGGGGAGCAAAAGCTATACGGGAATGCAAGCCGTAGGGGATTGGTTCCCATAGGGCGGTGGAACACGTGGGCATTAACACCTATAGGGGATAATTTGGCGGAAGATTGGGTTATTTACTTTCTTCCTTACTTCCTAAAGCTGTTAGATAGCTTATATAGAGCTATTCATTAATGAAATGGGTTAATTAATTGATAATCTTGATCGTGTCTTGACCTAGGGCCCCTAGGCTTAGATGAAGGTATCGGAGGTCCGGGTTAGGCTTGGCATAACCTCGGGTTACACACGACCCCCCAAGGTCCGCGACATATCGTCTAAATATTACCCCCCCTTTTGGTGGTGGCCCCTACTTTTTAAACGCGTTTTTAAGGCCTAGGTTAGTACTAGGTTAGTATAAAGGACCTTGTCGCGCGCCTTTGACCTTATCGTCGCCTCAACAATATATTCTTTAACCCTCTTCCTGTTCTTATGCCCGCGCTAGCTCCTGGCTCGCGCGGGGCTTCTAGTTTTATATAGAACGGCCTGCTATAATTCTAATTCTATAATATAGAGCTCTCTTCTTCTCCTCCTCTATTAATATTTACGCGTTCGGTGGCTTTATTTACCCGTACCCACGCCGCGCTTACGCGTCTTCCCCCTAACCTCTTGCGGAGATGGAGTCTTTTAAGAATCTTCTTACCCTACGGTCTACTTTGTAGTCGAAGGAAGCCCCCCTAGCCTCCTTCTCCCCCTCCTTTTATAGCCTCCAGAACGAATTCAAGGCCCAGATAGTACGGCTACACGATATTTATAAGGCCTAGCGCTTAAAGAATACCATAAGGGCGTACAAGCCAAAGTAGAAAGAGTGGGAAGACTAGTACGCGAGACTAAAAGGCAATATGGACGGCGCCCGGGTAACAGAAGATAAGCTTTACCTATTTTTAGAGCAGTAAGTTATTAACCGAGAATTATAGGCTGCTGGCTATTAAAAACGGAAGTTAAAATAGAAAGAGATGTAGAAAGATAGTAAGCGGGTAAAGAAGAGGCAGAAGATAGTTAAGCGGGTAAAGCAGCTAGAGGGAAAGTTAGCCGTAAGGGCAGCTATAGGGGCAGCTATAGGGGCAGCCGTAGGTATAGGGGAGGAAGCTATAAAGGAGAAAGGGGAGATATGGGATGAGGAGGCCCTAGACGCCCTATTTAATAAAATAGTCCAATACTCAGTTATAAATAGCTACGTCTCCGCTATTACTAAGCTTTACGCGTAATAGTTAAAAGATAAGACCTTACAGCCGCTGCGGGGGGCGAAGCTCTCAGTAGTACTAGATAGTGTCCGCTGTAATAAGGACCGGATTTAACACGTTAACTTTATTAATTAAGGCCTATTTATAATTACTAGCGGCTATAACATTAAAGGGCTTAAAAAGGCAATTACTTAGTACTAAAAGACGGGCTCTAAGATACTAGGTTTAGTTAAGTCTTACCTTTAAACTACAGCTAAGCATTTATTAGGTTCGTATATACCCTACCTAGTCTATATAGCTACCGTTTTCTAACCCGTTTCTTAAGCTATACTACCATTACCTATAGTAAAAGTAGATAAGACGTTTAGCTTACTAACCTTATTTTTATTAAACTAGAGAATAAAGGGCCTAAACTAAATAAGTTAGCGCCGTATATAATTATATTAATAATATAAGGGAAGCAGAATTAATACGGTAAGGTTAAGTATATAGGCTATATACGGAACGCTAACCCTATCCTCTACCCCCTCTCTACAGTAATCTTCTACTTCTTTAACCGCTAGGGTAAAGACGGCGCTAAGAGCTTCCTATCCTTTTAGCAGCTAAAGGACTACTATAACCCATATATCTTCCCTAGTAGTATTAAAGTACCATAACAGCCGCTAAACTATTATATGCAGTTTAAATAGAATAAAAAGATGTTCTAGGGGGTAGGAATTTACTTAAAGGAGAAAACCTATAGCGCCCGTAAGTAGAGCGTCTAGTATACCGAGCTTAGCGGCGTTAAGGAGACCTAAATTAGATAGGCCGGATACTAAAATACAGACGCGATAACGGGAGCCTACCTTAGCTACCTACCCTATACATTTATATAGTCGATTGCCGGCTTCCCAAAGAAAGGAAAGGGCTATTTTCTCCCCCGCGCATAGGAGGTGCCAGAGGAGGCCCTCTATTTAAAGATATAGCCCGAGACTAACGTCTAGCTAAAATATATAGAGGCCTACTACCTAGGTAGGGCCAATAATAAGGTTATACGGCTTAACCTTACGGGCTTAGGATTTCTACGCCTTCTCTATACGCTTAGGGTAATCCTATTATAGGACTTAGTAATCCTACGCAAGCAGTTCCCGCTCCACCCCCTATAAAAGGACCCCCTCTTTGGCTGCGAGGAGTACCAAAGGTTCACTACACGGGTAGAAAGCTCACTGGCTAACGTAGTTACGCTAGATAAGCTAATAATATGGAAATACTGGCCTGCCTATAAGGCCGTAGCTAAGCTAAGATATAAGGCCACAATCTCTAAGATAAAGGGGGTTTAATTACGCGTGCAGACGATTTTAGAACGCCTTAGCGAAATAGAAAGGTTATTAGCATTATTCGCACCTATATAGATCTAGTAAGGGAAGACGGGTATCTAAATAGGGCCTATAGAGTCTATACGTCCACCTTTAGGTAAGCCCACGCCGCCTACTCTACCGTCTATAATATCCGTACTACCCGCTTAGCCGCCGTCTATAATATCCGCACCGTCCACTTAGCTGTCTATAATATCCGCACCGTCTACTTAGCCGTCTATAATATCCGCACCGCCCACTTAGCCGTCTACTATATCCGTATCGCCCTTACTAGCGTAGGCACAAGCTAATACTTAACTATCTCTCCTATTTATCCTTAACCTATAGGCGCCGCTAAGGAAATATAAAATACTTTAAGGCGGTAATTTGGTCTTCTAGCT
>Ga0307515_10021588_pt1 | contig 11404 bp, 10 predicted proteins | sample 17_EM_MG_FD_194513 | JGI IMG/M metagenome (GOLD analysis project Ga0307515, IMG submission 194513) | Populus trichocarpa ectomycorrhiza microbial communities from riparian zone in the Pacific Northwest, United States - 17_EM | ecosystem: Host-associated > Plants > Roots > Unclassified | place... | reverse complement strand
TACAACAACCGACATCCCTGCAAGGCAAAAATCCCCGTGAAATTCTGCTTCTCGAGTGTGCTGTAGCCACAAAATTCTTAACATTAAATGGGTGTAAACAAAGGTGATGCAAAAGAGAGGGGCCAGCCAAAGCACGTGACCTTCAACCTTACATCACACCTAACGTCCATCCCTGCGTGCCGAAAAGACTTCATGGTTTGGGGGTCTTAAATCTCCACCACGTAGATATATAAAATCAGTTTGCTATTATTCTTTAGATATTTCTCTACACGGGATTGTCTTCCAGTCAGAAAAACACTACAGTTTGGCTATGCTGTCGATCGTCCTATTGAAAGCGTCAAAAGCTGCTATAGCTATTACCCCCTGCTCTATCATAACTATCGACCTGTCCCCAACATTCGGGGCCGTGGCATAGAGCTTCTATTGAGTTCAAATATAGCTCCAAGGTTTGAAGACACAGAGCACAAGGAAACCTGCCTGCCGGATTTATCCGAACAAAAGTGAGAGGTATACAAAATGCCAAGCATCTTAATAAGCAAGGAAGGATTTATCGCATCGTTTTATAAAGCCATACTCTATTCTTTAATAATTTAAGTACAAGTCAAATGGATAAGATAATATATTTAAAGGAAGGTATATAACTATCTTATGACTTCTCAACTGTTATAGAATATCCCTAATCTTGACTATTCAAGTCATACACCTTGTTCGATCCCAATAGTGAAGAGGGGATCGTGGGAACACAACACATAACAATAAATCGAACAAGTGCGCGCACGAATCAAGGAGGCAACGTATAGGTGAAGTGTGCATTGAGTTACTTAAGGTCCCCTTTGTTGAAAAGGAGGAAGGCTAAATACTGAAGAGAGCGAGAAGCTAAGGAATGACGTATGAACACCCAACCTGCTCCGTGTCCACCAGATCCCCACTACAATAGATCAAAACACTTTAGACAAGCTCCTTAGCCAGACACGCATGAAATAGAGCCAAAGCCCCCCCCAATCTGAGTGCCAGTGCAACCCCAAGTCTGACCACTGTGAATGCCGACAACCTGATTTATACCCGTACAGTCGCCTGTTTTGAAAAGCGTGCACTTATCATGGGAAGATCCACTCAACCCTATGGCAACAGGACCAAAACCAGTGTTGATATTCACACAACCACTCTGCGTGTTGGGGCCAATATCGAGCACAGTAGCCCCGTTGCACCTACAGTCGGTGCATGGATACCCGAACCCCTGGAGCGCCAGGACGGGCACAGTAAAAGACACCGAGAGAAGAGCAACGAGCTTTGTGAAATGCATTTTAATGGCCTTCTTTTAACGTTAGAAAAGATTGAGTTAATATGATTAGGAGACGATTTGCAGGGTTATAATTTATCTTATACATACGTTTTGAGGATATTTGCACAGCAGAATAATTTAGTTTGAATGTTGTGAAAGCAAAATGGAGATATCAAAACCAAGTAGTAACCAAAAGGTAAGTTGATCTATTTCTCTGGAGAACGATATTTTGAGAGCAGGTTTCAAGTATTTTATTTTCGTCAAGAGAGCTAAATCCTGATAGTAAGTAAGCTGGACTGAGGTATATTAATAACTGTGAAAATTGCTAACTAATTAGTAAAGTCGGCCGACAATGCAGACCTGGTCACTGGGTAATTACTAAGGGCTGACTTGCAGACGCGGTTACTATGGGTAATTACGAAAGCATCGAAGACCCTCAAAGCTGAAATAAAGACAAATTCTAACGCAGATTGCAGAAGCACGACCTGCAATTAACGCATGCTATTTATGCAATTTGGAATAATCCTTCCGAACCCAACTAGAGCTGACTTGATTATAAATACTAAACTTTCTGGCAGGCTTTAATCACCTGTCATATTGCCGTCTGACATAGGCCACAGCAGCAAAGGGAGAATTATGATATAGATACTTATTTCGGACTCAACTTCAATTTTTAATTTATAATTAAAATCTATTTTTAAGCTAGGGTTACCCTGGACTAGCAGATAAGACAGGCAGATAACCTTGCATTCCGGGATCTACTGGGTCGAGCGAGAGCAGTCATATTAAAGGAAGACTAACCCTGTAACCGAGTAAGATTTTGGTTCTCTATACTAAAAGAGACCCGTAACCGTATCAAATCTAGTGATTAACAATAAAATTGAGGACTATTAATAGCTGGGCTAATTATAACGCCGAAGTAGCAAGCATAAGTAATGTGCTCAAAGATATAATACCAGTCTCTTTATAATTGTGGCTAATATTATACTAGTTTAGCGTGGATACTTTATGCGGGATTTACTTACCTAGTATACGTAGTATGTACTCTCTAGAAGAGATTCGTAGGCCTGCAAGACTCAGTACCTCCTCGTGGTACAGGCCGTTAACCTAGATCTCTTAGGAGAATAGGGCTAGGACTAAGTTAGGAACTGTGAGGTTAGAACTGTCTTAAGCCGAAGGCCGTATAGTGAAAACTTGATATTATGTGGATTAGTACCCTATATACTATAATTCCATATAGCTAAGTATAAGACTGTTTGGATTAGGATTATAGTAGGCTAACTGCTAGGATTCATGCAGTGAATCAGGAATAGCCTGGCGCTTCTCGCTTAGCTACTACATAGCCACTTCTCGCTTCAGATAGCAACAATCAACCTTTCACAACTCACTCAATACCTGCATGCCCAGCACTAACTACATAATAGTATTAGTTATACTAATCTATATCTCGTAGTATAAGAATATTATATTTGACCTGGGAAAAGCTTTACCTTCCTGTAATTACCTCTAAGGGATATATAGGCTTGTTTAATAGATTCTATTTTATTAAGTAGTAGTGAAAAACTAGCCCTAGCTAAAACGTGGCTGCTTTATAAAGAGGTATAAATCAGCCTTAAGAGGTGTCTTGCGAGGAGCAAACGTGCGGGGAGCACACGTGACGAAGCGAGCGGGCACCTAGCGTCCCGTATATAGTTTCCTGGTTTAGTTAAGGTTCATATAGAATATTAGAGCGCTAGATCACACTTCCTAATCAAGTAAAGGATCGGCGCTCCTCCATTCGAGCGCTAGGGAGTATATAGGGATGCGTACTGAGCTTTGGGAATAGGTATAGATTAGTCTATGTAATTGGAGTTACTTATTGGAATTAGTTATACTTGCAAGCGTCACTCTCAAGCTCACTTACCTTGACTACTTGTGCATCACCCTGCTATTGTGCGCCTCACATTTTCCTTCCGAGAAGCCCTAAGGCTTGAAACTTCAAGCCACACTGGTCCGTGCACACAAACGTTGTCCGCCACGTGACAGAGAAATCCACCACCACTTCCCCCCTCACTCTCAGCCTTCTTCACCAAGACCATAAAGACTACCAGCAACCTGTTCAAATCCACCGAGCAAGCCAGCAGCATTATCTATACCTCCTCTTCAATTCCCTGCGACCAAATACTCCTACGCTGCTATCAGGCAAGTCCAAGGACTACAAGGCTGTCTGCGATCCAAGAGGTACTGGATATGTCGGATCCTGATACCTTAATTCCCTCTTCGCCAGGATGTGAAGCGAGCCCCGTAAGTTGTCTAAATGGCCCTCAGTCTTTCAAATCTATACCGCACCGACTAACCATGCATTTCCAGAGTTCTGAGGCTTTGCATCTTGAGGATGATATCGAGGCTTCTTACACCAAATGTGGACCAGCGCAAAGCAGGCTTAGGAGCGATCAGGCTGTGAAAGATCCATCATATGGCTCCCTCACACCACCTGATGAAAGGAAAGAAGTCACTGAAAACGTGAATCTTATCGAGGATAATGAACCCACTCAACACCAGCTTCCACAGAAAGGTTTCACCAGACTGAATACCCACGATACTTCATTTGTGGATGAACACATCCCAAGCATCGAAAAGTTCGGGCAGGACCTTCAAGTCGCCATCAATGCTGCCTGGCCAACACGAAATGGAAATCGGTATGAAGAGGCCCACGTGCTTCTATTGAGTTGGGAGGATGATAACCTTGGGGTGGCGCGTGAAATCAAACGCCTCAAGCACGTATTCTCAGCTCTCTATCGGTACGACGTCCAGGAATTTAAAATACCATCGACAACTCCAGGAAAGGCCACAACGTTCCGGTTATCGTCTTTCCTTGAAAATGACAGCCCCAGCAGCCTCCTAATCGTGTATTACGGAGGCCATGCCCGTTTAAGTAATCAGACTAACGAACCTCCAATTTGGTCAGCGTAAGTGCCATTTATTACCTCGCCGGTGGAGGGGGTGAAGGAAGCCTTTGCAACCGAAGTATCGAAGCCTCATCTGTAGGTGATGTTTAGGGGTTGAATGTTCCAATTCTATGGGGACTTTGAAAAGTGAACCAGTTAAAATGAGGCCGAACTCTATTGCTAATGAAGAATACAGGACTGATAAAGTTGGATCACCGACCTTGCCATGTGGTGGAGTGCAACAGCTCCTCGAAGAAGCAGCATCTGATGTCCTTCTTCTCTATGATAGCTGCCACTCATCACATCCCGCAATCAATACTGGTGGTCAAGGCGTCACAGAGGTCATTGCAGCTTGTGGGTTTGAGACGCAGGCTCCGGCAGTGGGACCACATTCCTTCACGCACACTCTGATAAGAGAATTAGAGGAAGCCTTTAGTGGCCCAGCTATCTCAGTAGCAGAGCTTCATGTCCGAGTAATCGGCTCATTGAAGAATTGGAAACCCGCACTTTTGAGAGACCCAGATGGCAATCTTTGGGTAGATGAGAATGGCAGACCACGATTCGAAGTTCATAAGCGGAGGACGCCAGTCCATTGTTTTTTGACTAATGAGACTCCATATCGGAGTGTCATGCTCGCACCTCTTCGCTCTAGGTTATCACACGTAGCAGTGTCGAATATTGGCGGAGAAATTCCTCAAAAAAATGGCTCAACTAACTCTATACTTCCTAGCAACTCCCAAAACGACTCGGATCGGGCGTCTTCGGCAGTATCAACGATTGTCTCGGAGTCACCAGAACAATCCAAGTCCCTTCAGGTTCTCCTAGCTGTCCGATTAGATGACAATTATTTTCTAGATGACAGCCCTGCCGAGGAGGGGAAGAAACTTCGAACTTGGTGCGAATGGCTCAAAGGCCTACCAAGTGGAGCCAAAGAGGTCAGTGTCCAGGGAGTATACAAAAGTTATTCGACTCTGGTCCTTTTGAATATGCCTCTGCTTCTTTGGAATCTCTTGCCAAGCAATAGCGCCTACTCTTTCGTCGGCTTTGTCCAATCCAAAAACTTGGTACACCGCCTTGTGGAGGATGGGGTACCGTTGAAAGAGGACGTCAAAAGTCCTAGCCTGCCAAGGGACCATGACCGCCGGCCTGCCGACGCTCGAGGTCACCGTAAATCAGATGGCCTCGCGAGTGAAGTTGAGGTTGCCTTTGCTCAAAGCGTTCTGGATATCGTAAAGAGTGGTCTTTCGCAGGCAATGGAACAGCAAGCCAGTAACCCGAAAGCTGCTCCAGAGAAACCCGAGGCGGGGATAAAGTTCAAGGATGCTGTCGGCCGAAAGTTCACATTCCCATTCGCCATAGCTAAAACCTGGGAGGTGAGTTGTGTGTCCTATTTCGCTTTGATAATTAAATATAATAGAACGACTGACATAGATTGTTTAGGGTGTAGAGGAGCTCATCAAACAAGCCTTCGTCCACGTTGATGTAATTGGCCCTCACGTAAATAAGGGGCACTACGACCTAATTGCTGCGAATGGAGAGATCATCCTTCCCCAAGTGTGGGAAATGATCATACAACCCGGATGGTCAATCTCAATGCACATGTGGCCCATACCCGAGTCGCGGACGTCGCGGATACCGGTTCCTGTTCCTAGGCAAGAACCTATTAGTCCGTTTCGATCCTCTTCCACCTAGCTTTTCTCCGAAGCATTCTCAGTTTGCTCCTACCCCAGCACACAGCTAGCGGGCACGTTGGGCCGCCACAACCACTCTTTTCGAGTATGTGGTCGGGTCCAATGCCCCCTGACAGGGGCATTCCACCCGGTCATTCCCATCTGCAGAAGGATCGAACATCATCTAAACACGAGAAGAAGCCAGCTAAAAAGGGTCCGAATGATATCCAAATCCATATGCCGAGGAGTGATACCGCGAGTTTCGTATCTGATGATGATTATGAATCGACAATGAAAGTCATCTCCAAGTTCATGAGGGTACGAAAGGTCTTCAGGGTGGGAAGGATGGGCCACGGCAGCAATCATGAGAATTATTTCCTAGTCAGTTCTAAGCAAGAAGCGTTGTTGCTGCTTAATGAGTATGGACGAAAATTGGTTGATGAGGCTAGGAAGCATGAATTTTAGTCTCAGAAGTCATTTTGAGAACATATAATTTGTTTTCGTATTTGTAGGAAAAGATCGAAATTTTAATATATGGACAAGCTTCTTCCCAATACAAACGCCATCGAATGCATCATGACTCATGAGACATTGTATCATATAACCCAGCACCCCTTACACCTCGACGTGACCGTGATGCATCGGGGCAGCATAGCTGTTATTCCGACTCGCCATTGGCGTTCGCTGAGGGGTCTTATTTTTAGACGGACCAGCAATGCTACTCTTCCGGCTTCCCATAGTTTGCCTAATTCTCAGTTCCTGTTGCGATCTTGAGAACGAATGCGCTCGAATAGCGCTTTGTCTGCTTGGGATCCTGGAGAGGCGGCGCCCAGGAACTTCTGACTGTGTTCTGGCATCTGAGAGCTGTTGAGCAAATGGCGAGCGTTTCCGAAGCACTGGCCCTTTCCAGTAGATAACGTAAACTGCGATGACGAGGACGAAGGAGATGCAGGCCAGAATGGTGGAAGGATACGCAAGAGGCTGCCCTCCAATGTCTAATGATGCGGGTCAGTTGGATGTTTAATTTGAAGTGGGGAATTAGACTCACTTGTGAAGAAAGGAGTTGCTGGAATGGTGAGTACACCAGCCAAGAAGTCTCTAGACCACCCGTTTCCACCAGTTGCAGACGCTGAATAGGGCCCATAAGCGCAAATCATGTAATCGATAGTTGCCATGTAGATGGAGTAGTTCGCAATACCAACAACAGCGGCGAATATCATCGAGGCGATCCATGGAAGTGGAGGCCCGGTGCTGGTCCAGGCGAAGCCCATGAGTCCGATGGGCAAACATGGAGCTGTGTACAGAAGCCACCAGAGACGAGATTCGTATTGTGCTTTTTCATCGTCAGGCTTTGCTTTGCGCTCTGCAATATTTCTTCGAATAACTGGGATGAAGCTGAACCAGGCGATAAAATATCCAATGCCGATAGGGATGAAAGCCAAGCCCTGTGAAACGGTACTGAAGCCCCATTGCTTGTAGACCAAGCTGAAAGATTGGATGAACATGAAGATCAGAGCATCGCTGAAACCACTGAGAAGAGATAACGTAAGAACAATCGGCTCAGTAAGGAACATCTTGAAAGGTCGGATCCAGGTTACCAAAATTTCCTTAGCCGAGAATCGATCACTGAAGGGAACAAGTTCATCCGGCCCCCAGATGTTCTTGTCTTTGCCGCTCTTGCGTCGCTTCTTGGCAATATTGTCCATCATAATCGTGGTTCGGGTCTCGGGAACGAGAACAAGGTGCATAATCTGGACAAAGCCTCCAAAGATGAGCTGGATCCAGATGGACCATCTCCAGCTTAGGAAAGCTTCGCTGAAGCCACCAACAATTGGTCCAAGGATAGAACCGCCAACAGAGGAGAAGACGACGAAAGCAACCGCGTATTGCTGGGTATCCGATTCCCACATATCCGCAATCATTCCCAAGGTGACAGAACCACCAGCGGAGGACAGACCACCCAGGGCTCGCCCAACCATAATAGACGCGAAGTTCGGGGCGAGTGCAACAGGGAGTTGCCAGATGTTGACCAGTAACAAACTTAGTTGAAGAATGGGCTTTCGTCCCAACTCTTCACTCCAAGGTGCCCACAGCTCACAACCAAATGCATAAAGCACCAAGAATATCATAGCACCACATCGAGCTGCTTGTTTGCTGACGCCGAACTCTTCCGATATCCCGGGAACCGCATTGGAGTAAAGACTGGTGTTGAAGTTCATGGAGACCTGTACGAAAAAGATGACTGTGAGGATCATCCTATTGTATAATTAGCATATGATTACCAAAACACATGCCGACCAATAAATTTCATCTGGATTGTGTCTCAAAAAAGACTTACCACTTCTTCCAGCTGGGATATGAATATCCGAGTTCATCGTAACACATATCCTCAGTCAATTCGATCTTGTCGTAAGTTCCAGCCTTCTCGACATTCGGCAAGTCCTCTGAGTCATCGCTATTGGTGGTAAACACTTGATTATCACCAAATCTTGGGTGGTGAGAGGTGCCAAGGACAACATTCTCATCGCGCTCTAATCCGGCATCATCGGCCTTCGTGGTGGATGAAGCTTCAGAATCATCATGTTTTTCGTTGACGACTTCGTGCTCACCATTAGGAGCAGATGATGCTCCAGGTTCTTCGAAGGCCACCATGTCAAGACTCGTTCCTCGAGGTACCGCTGATGAGGGAAATCGATGGGTGGTTTAAAAAAAGGTTATATGCTCGCGGGGAAAGTGCGTGGAACCATCAGAATAAGGGGCGGTTTTCCAATAGTCTACAAACAAATATAACGGCGTTTTCAAGATAGGGACTAAGAGAGCTATTGTACGTGGGAAAAGAGTGGAAATAATGGAGATATGGACCCGTATTTTTACTCCCACGGGGTCGGAAACCAAATTGACAACACGACGTCATTTTGCTGCAAAGGTCGAGATGTACGGCATAGGAGAACTGGTGATTATTCAGCCAGGAGGCACCGGAGTTGCGCCAAAGACCCTAACAAAGGCTTAGTAGCCTCACTTGAAGCTTAGATCTGCGGATGGTGACCGCATAGACGGCACTTGTCCGCAGACCGTCGTGTGAGGTCCGATGCATCCAACTACTGGGAGACAGGAGGATTAGGATAGAAGTGGAGAAACTTTCAGAGACCGAACAAGCTGCCGGTGTCTGATTTGATCTTGTTTTGACATGAGAAAGTACGTGGAGATCTACGAGATTCTTCCGCAAAGACACCTGTATCGCTGCTGGCCAACAAAGGGTAATCCTCCAGGGCTCAATTGTTAGGTGCCCCTGGTGCCCCGAAAAAAATGATGACATCTGTCAAGAGCGCAACAGCCGCGGAAGGGGAGCGCTGGAAGTATGGAACGTTTGGAAGCGTGCAGTGGTGCACCAAGGCAGCGTGACAAAATGACGTATTAAATGGGCACCCCGACGGCGATCAACGCCTTCTCCAACTTACGCCACTGTTCGAGAGGTCCATGTGCTGTTCGCGACAGCATGGCCATATCTTTTCTTTCTGCGCTCAACAATTGTGTTGAAGCTTTAGATTGATACAGATGAGGTTCAAGCAATCCAGAAATCCGGGGGCGTTGTTGAGCGGTTGAGCCGCAGAAGAGGATGATCAGCCAGTGGGAAAGGCGTCGCCACGGTGTGCCTCATCGGAGATCTCCAAGCCAAGCTTTGGCAACAGGAGGGTCACGATGCTTGTTTGGTTGCATGTCGAGCATGTGGCTTTTAGAGAACCAACGATTCAGGGACATCGGAGTTTTCTTGGAAGCTGGGTCGCTCGGCGGGCGCCTTGGCATCAATCGGCCCCTCTGGCGGATCTGGCGGGTCGTTGTTCCGATGTCTTGTTAAATTTGAGTTCGAGTATTCAGATATGGCTTCTGTCTGGACATTTCTATCGAGGGCTTTGGAGTCGCGATGAAAGTTTTGAGAGAAGTGAGGAAGGGCAGGAAGATCTCCGCCTCCTCCTCAGAAGTTCAATCACGTGAGAATTAACAAAGTCTGCCTTGCCTGGTTTGCTACTGATTAGATTTCCCCTTAAAAGCGAAAAGCTTTCTTATAGCCCACCTCACTTATATTGTTCGTTTTGAAAGCTTGTGGCTTCTAAGCCTGCTTTCATCTCCCTCCAGAGTGGTATCACGTGACCTTGGAAGCATCTCTTTTCGATGGCCATAGAATGAAGCCACCCTTTGTCCCAGATTGAGACCTCCTCTACTCCCTAGCACCCCAGCCTCCTTCAACAGCTCGCAGCAACGGACACTCAAATACCCACCTAACCTTCTCCTGCCTCTCGCCCAACAACGCTCTCCACCTCTCACCTTGCTTCATCACAACACCCGCTGCCAGGAGCTGACACCCTACTTCCTCACTCTCAAGAAAATCCCAACTTGCCTGTAACGTCTTCCCCGAGCTCACTGCATCATCGATGATAATAGCTCTCTTTCCTTTGACCAAAGACAGTTGATTTGGATCGAGATACAGCTTCTTGACACCAGATGGTGAAGTGATGGATGAGACTTCCGTGGAGAGCGTGTCGGTGTACCAGAATTTCTGAGAGTAGCCTAGCGGGATGTATCGATCTAACAGTCCATCAGTATTTTTGATTTGCAAAAGAAAGAGAGTGCCTTTCCCTTTCCCTAATGTCTGAGCGACAGTCTTCGCGAGTGTCAAGCCCAGCGTCGGTAACCCAATGATGACATCCGACTCGGACTCCCTCACTGTCTCAGCCAGCATTCTGCTCAACTCATCGTGAACGTATATCGAAGCCTGATTGATGATCAAAGAAGCGACTGCTTCCGAAGGATTGCCTGCAATCTGGCGGATCGGTAGTACAAGGATGCGGAAATCAGGTATGGGGGCGGGGTAGCCGTATTTCCAGGGTGCAGGGGTTGCTTTGTCTTCTGACTCGAATTTTTGCCAGTATGTTGTTGTTTGTTCTGTAAAATGAGGAGCCGTCATTGTGGAAGGTCAAACAATGGCACGTGAATCTGGTGGGAGAAATTGAGCAGGGTGAGAGAGGGCGAGAAGTTGCGATGGAGCTGGCAAGGATGTGAAAGGATGGGGTAAGCGATGCGAGGTCGAGCAAATAGAGGAAGGAAGGCGCGTCCGAGCAGCTTCAGAATGAATTATTTAAATAAAAAAAGGAGTCATCGCTGAAGTCGTGTCACTTTGAATACGAGAAAATGGAAATTGATTTATCCAGCGAAAAAAAACCCCCCATTATGGTCTCCGTGTTCCAGGACAGTGGTGTCAGGGGATTAGTATTCGCTTCGCTCAGCTTTACTCAGATAGCAAAATCTCGCCCAGATAGCAATCCAAGCTTCATCTCCCACACAGATTCCAGTGCATACCCAGCGAGTAGCCAAAGTAAACAAAGCCCCTAGCGATCTCGCTTGTGCCTCAAAATAAAAGAATCCCCAAAAAGAATTCCAGCGATTCAAAGAGCAAAACTCTGGCGAGTGTTTGGATCGTGGATCGTGGGACGACATCCGTTGGGGTTGTGCTTGGTTATCCTGGGGTT
>Ga0307515_10021587_pt1 | contig 11404 bp, 2 predicted proteins | sample 17_EM_MG_FD_194513 | JGI IMG/M metagenome (GOLD analysis project Ga0307515, IMG submission 194513) | Populus trichocarpa ectomycorrhiza microbial communities from riparian zone in the Pacific Northwest, United States - 17_EM | ecosystem: Host-associated > Plants > Roots > Unclassified | place... | reverse complement strand
CAGTATGCCGCACCGCATTATTGAATACGGCAGTATGCCGCACCTTAGTCGATACCATACGCTACACGTTGTAGTGCGCGGAATGCGCATTTGGCCGCCAAATGCTGCCAAATGCTGCAAAAATGCTAGTAAATTTTTTCCTGACGTATGCGATAATTCTTTGTCTAAACTCTTCTATAGTTTCTTTTAGTTTACATCTCGCGCTTTAATCCTTAAAGTTCTCTTACTTCTTAATCTTGGTATTAACTTTTCGATCTTTAGTCCAAATAATATATTCTACTAGTAAATCCTCTAGGTCTATATATTCGTCTCCTAGTCTAATTGCTGTTTATACTGCAGATTCTCTAATCTATAAAGAAGCTCCTTACCTCTTGCTTATAGGTGTCTTGATTTATACTCTAAATTCTTAACCCCTTAGATTCTTTAATCCTAAGCTCGCTTCTAACTTAAGCTTAGCTCTAGCCTTAGTCCAACTAGGCTTACTTAGTATTCTCATCTCGTCTTAAGAATCTTAAATCTTACTTATCTCGTCTTAAGAGTCTTGTGCCTATAGGAAACTTTGTCCTAAGCTTATTCGTATATTACTAAACTAAGCTACTACTCTACTCTATCGGTTTTCGTCTATTATAGGTCCTTAAGCTTACCTTATCTCGTCTTGAGAATCTTAGTCGTCTCTTATCTCGCTATAAGAATCTTAAGCCTTTGGCCTTTTGCCTTTATTAAGTGCCGAAGTAGTTCGCTGTCCTACTTCTCTTACGTCTTACGAAGCGATAGATATTATATCTAGTGGTGTCCTAATACCCACTAATGTTCCCTATTCTGTAGTGGAATCATCCTTTACCTCTAGTGTAATATCTCCAATAGCTGCTCGCTCCTAGTAAGCGGCTTTTATTACCTTATCGTTACGGAATGCTTCGCCTGTGTTAAAATCATTGTCCTTAATATCCAATCTACGAGCTAGTTCATTGGTTCCTCTATATCCTATAGGTAATGGCTCCTATAGCTAATAGCTTGCGCCATACTTAGCGTCTTTATAAATTTAGCATACGTTGTTATAATAAAACGCAAAACTTCTAATTAAACATTCTTTTATTCCTTGTAGTATATTATTATCCCTCTATACGTATATATCGTCTGCTAGTCTTATACCTTTTACTATATAGTAACTCTGCCCACTTCTACAGTCTCTAACATAATAACCCTGTTTTCCGCAATTTATGTAAGCTCCTTCTTTAAACCATTTTTCTTGCTATAGAGTCCGCCTAAATGTCTTCTACTATTAAGATCCCTAATTTAGCCTCTACTCCTTAGACCTTTAATCACTTAATCCTTATCCTCTAGGTTTCTATAGTTTGCTCCATCTCTTATAGGCTTCTTTAGTACCACTTAGGTCCATTAGCTCTGCGCTATACTATAGTTTTTAACTTAGCTTTTGTCGTTGCGTACTCTGCGCCTTATACAACTATAGAACTCTATTTTAACCTCTCTTGGCCTGTTCCCTTTAGTAGATCCTATTATCGATCTTTATCGCTTAATTTATTAGTTCCCTTAGGGTATCCACATCTTCTATTAGAATAATTACGTCCTAGACTTTAGCCTTAAGTCCCTATTTGTACTGTGCTATAAGCGCCCTATTATTCCACTTAACCTATATTACTAATGTCTAGAACTGCGTTGTATACTTAATTGCTAAGGTTCGTTATATAATGTCTTAGAGTTTTCTTTCCGCTATAGTTACTGCCTCTAGGTCTCTGAATATTTATATAAGTCGCTTAATGAATTCATTCCAGCTTAAGAACATAAACCGTACCTCTTAGTTCGTAGTTGTTATTCCATTTACCTAGATTTCTATTAGGTAAGGCTTAAACTATTTAAGTGCTCTTCCTATTAAGAATAATCCTGCGTATGCTATTTGATCTATAGGTGTTGCCAGCTTTACTCCTTCCTGTGCTACCTTAAAGTGCATTTACGTTAGGAATCCTTTAAGCTTCGATCTCTTACCTAAGTACCTTTTAATTGATGGTAACTTAACCTTTGCTACGCCTATCCCGTTAATCCTATTTTCTAACATTATATTATTTTCTATTAACTGGTCGACTATCTCTTATAACTGTCCGACCGTTATAGGTTGCTATAAGTTAGTGTCTGCTATACTGGTGTCGTTACCTAACCTTAATGTAGTTGCTGCCGTTAATGGCGTTGTGGTGGCTGCTTTTAGTGGCATATTATTCGACTTCTTATATTAATACCGTAACTAGGTAGTAATTGTATAACGGAACCTTATAGCAAGAACTACGGTGGGCTTGTTATTAGGCTAGGTGTATAGGAAATGCAAGTATAAAAGTTAACAATAAATAATAACTGGTGGAGTGGTTGCCTAACAGATTAACTCTAATTGTATTCTGAGAATTACTACAAGGAAGGAACTATCTAGGTAGGGACTAAGGGTCCTTAAATACACAACCGTACTCCTATAAAATCCTTCTTGTATATAATATACGTGTGCTCTATCTACTCTATTACAGATCACCCAGATCGTATAGATTATATAGATCACCCCACGTGACCTCGGTTACTATTCCTTGTTATATAGTTCTATTAGTTCTATCTTGGACCGTACCTAAATCAACTAACTAGCTTCTTCCGACTCCTCTCCTAGTAGTTATAGCATCGTACTTAAAGCGTCCGTAATATAAGACCGTAAATATAAAGTACTAATATGTTATATAGCGTATAAGAGGTGCCTATATTACCACAGTCTATTAGCCTAAATCTACCTATAATCTATCCTTTATAGCCCAAGTAATAGATCCGTAAGAGGAAAATATTAAACAGCTTAATAAGCGCATTTAGTGGTAAATTAATAATACAGTAAGGGGACTTACTTTTGTACTACTAGACCTAAATTTCCTTAGCTTACTAGCATTTATAGACGCCTCCTTTGCCAATAATAAAGACCTATTATTATAAATTGGCTTCGTAATTATACTTATAGACCGTAATTAGGACGTAAATATACTATACTAGTCTTTAATTAAGTGTAAATAAGTAACCTACAGTGTACTAGCTTCTAAACTATATATACTAGCTTATAGATTTAATATAGCAGCCGCAATTAAATTAACGGTTTAGAAGATTCTATAACTGGAGCAGTTACCCCTAGTTTTATACACTAATTTAAAGTCCCTCTATAACTGCCTAGTTAAACTAGGTACAATATAAGAGAAAAGGCTTATGGTCGACCTAATATACTTATATTAGGCCTATAAATAACATAAGATTATAGAGGTTAAATAGATTAGTAGCGGAGATAACCTAGCGAACGCTATAACTAAGGCAAAGCCGTGCTAAGCTCTTAAAACCCTAATTAATATAAATAAGCTCAACCTAAAGGTTATAAAATGGGTAGAGCGAGACTAACGGAGCATTTATAGTTTAGTTACGGCCCGCCGGAAGGCCGTATAGTTTATTTTACGGACCATAAGTAGGACTTACGGCTAGCTTGGAGCACCGTTTAGGAGGCAGCCCAGAAGGCACCTTAGGAGGGATTTTCTATATATTTCCTTACGTGTTTTATAGTTCTATTAAGGCAATTACGGAGGCTATATATAAGTGTTTTTATTTTCTAAGTACCGCTAGTGTATAATTATAGCACCTGGTATACAAACGCGTATTTACGCGTTTGTGTACTAACTACCTATATACTAACTAATTAGGGGGGAGGCGCGTTAGTATATAGACCACGTAGTCTACCTTAATAGAATTAATAGTTACCACTATCCTAAAGAGCATATAATACTATACGTATTTCGTGCCCTGGGATATGACTTACTTATACTATTAAATTAGTACGAACAAATACGAAATATAAAAAGGCCCTTACTTACTTAAAGGCTATATTTACTACTATACCTATACTTTAACACTTTAACCTAAACTAAAAGAGTGTTATAGAAGCTAACTTATCTAACTATATTACTAGAGGTATTTTGTCCCAATATAATAATAAAGGAGTATTATACTCCGTAGTATACTTCTTAAATTAATTAAGTTTAGCTAAATATAATTATAAGATCTATAATAAAGAACTACTAGCTATTATTAGATACTTTAAGTAGCAGTAACTAGAACTAGAAGGTGCTAAATTCCTTATTAAAGTTTTTAGCGATTATAAGAACCTATAATACTTTATAACTATAAAACAGCTAAGCTACTATTAGGCCTACTAGTTAAAATATCTATCTTATTTTTAATTTTTAATTATATACTACCTAGGCGTTTAAGGTTAAAAGCCTAATACTATAACCTAACGCTTATAAGACGCGCTAGCACTAAAAAAAGCGCGCTCTTCCTAAAATTAGACTCTCCTTCGTCCTAAACTATTTAACCCTTCTACTAAAGACCTTATAGTATATATTCTTAAAATAACTAATTAATTAATTAAACGAATTATAATTAATAAATACCTAAATAATAAGTTTATCCAAGAGACGCTTAAGTTAATTTAAGATAGTATTAGACGCTTTAAAAGAATCTCTCTAAGTAAATACGAAACTTGTAGAGACCTCTTATACTATTATAACCGCCTAGCTATACCTAACTACAATAAACTTAAGCTTAGGCTCCTTAAATATATATATAATTTACCAGTAACTGGCCACCTAGGCTGAAAAAAACCCCTAGAACTGCTCTAATAAGAATACTATTAGCTAAGGGGTCGTTCGGTTGCAGGTTCAGATTGAATCTGAAGGCTTCAGAACAGAACCGATCTGAAGCTCAAATCTGATTCTGACGCGATCGTTCGGTTGATCTGACGACTTTCTGATCTGAAGCTCCTCCAGATCGGTAAGCGCGTTAAATTTGAAAGCTATACCGTATGCAGTAGTTGAACTGAGGCTCTTGGCGTCAGTTCAATAAGGAGCTCAAAGCTCCTCAGTTCAACTCCAGTTCAAATCTGAGGCCTATATACGAGCCCAATTGACGACTCCACCCACCCCAATCGCGTCGCTGTTTCAGTCGCGCCTGTATGTATTTTATGACGTCCTCATCTTAGCTCTCGCGATCGCGATGATATTGCTTCCGCGCGCCGCAGGCGTCGCCATAGCTCTAATTCGGCCTCTACGGAAGCTGGGGGAGGGCGTCGAGGGCGTTGATTGAGAAGGAGCCATAGTAAAAAGTCGCGATAGGCTGCAGTAGAGGTGCTCACTCAAATCGCTTATTAAGATCAATCGGTATTGTGCGACGTTAGATTCTGGGCTTTGATCTAGAGGCTTACCGAACGATCGGCTTAATTACAGCTTTAACTGAGCCGTGGTAGTAGCCGCCAGTAATTACAAAACGGTTAACACTAAAAGGCGCACTGATACAAGAGATTCTGATCTGGCGTCAGTTCGCAACCGAACGACCCCTAAATATATATAACGCGATATAAAGGTATATCTCTAGCTACTATATCTATTAATGAGCCAAAGCTTTATATAAGACGTATAACGGCCTTCTAAAGCCACTACCTATTCTAGACCAAAGATAAAAGGATATCTTAATTAACTTTATTATTGATCTTCCTATAAGTAAAGGCTATATAAATATTATAGTAGTTATAGACTAACTATCTAAGATAAGATACTTAATCGCCTACCCTAATATATTAACACCTACTATTACTTAACCGTTTTTAGACTACGTATAGAAACTCTATAGACTCCCTAAAACGATTATCCCTAATAAAGGTAGCTAGTTTATCTCTATATTTTAAAAAGAACTAACTACCTAACTCTATATTAAAGCACTATTATAAATAGCATACTACTTAGAAATGGATAGTTAAATAGAATATATAAATGCTATAATAGAATAGTATATTTGGATATATACATTATATTTATAAAATAACTAGATTAAATGGCTTATATTTACTAAATTTACTATAAATAATTCCATCTTGGAAACTATAAAGATCTTCTTATTTCTAGCTAACTACAGCTAGTATCTATAAATAGGTTTTAAACCCTTTAGCATTATTCCTTACCCTACTTACTACGCCTTATAAGTTATAAAAGTAAATAAATTTATAGAGAAGATAGAAGAACTATAACGGTATTTTACTAACGAAATAATATAGGCTTAATCTTTCTATAAAGCTATAGTAAATAAGAAATAAACCCTAGTACCGGCTTACTAAATTAGTAACTCTATTTAGTTAGATATAAGAAATTTAAATATAAAATAACCTACTAAGAAACCTAACTAAAAGAACGCTAGCCCTTATAAAGTTAAGAAGGTTATTTCCTTCTACGCCTACGAACTAAAGCTCTCTAATACGGTTAAAATCCACCCTATATTTTATATAGTTCTTTACCCTACTACCTTTATATTAAACGCCCTACCTAAATAAATATAGGACTCTCCCCTATTAGTTAAAGTAGATAGTAAGAATAAGTACTATTTGTATTAATTTAATAATATAAGTAAGTTATATCTAGGAGCACGAAATACGTATAGTATTATATGCTCTTTTAGATAATAGTAACTATTAATTCTATTAAGGTAGACTATATAGTCTATATACTAACGCGTCCTCCCCCCTAATTAGTTATAAGTAAGTAGTTAGTGTACTAAACGCGTAAGTACGTGTTTAGTGTAACAGGTGCTATAATTACATACTAGTGGTACTTAAAGATAGACCCACTTGCATATAACCTCCGTAATTGCTTTTAATAGGACCGTAAAACACAAAAGAAATATATAGGAAATCCCTCCTAAGGTGCCTTCTAGGCTGCCTTTCAAACGGTGCTTTAAGCTGGCCGTAAGTCCTACTTACGGCCTATAAAATAAACTGCACGGCCTTCTAACGGACTGTAAATAAACTATACAACCTTCTAATGGGCCGTAAATAAACTATAAGTGCTCCGTTAGTCTCGTTCCACCCATTTTATAACCTTTAGATTAAGCTTATTTATGTTAATTGGGGGTTTAAGAGCTTAGTACAGCTTTGCCTTAGTTATAGCATCTACTAGGTTATCTCCGCTGCTAATCTATTTAACCTCTATAACCTTATGTCGTTTATAGGCCTAATATAAGCATATTAGGTTAACTATAAGCCCCTTCTCTTATATTATACCTAGTTTAACTATATAGTCGTAAAGGGACTTTAAATCGGTGTATAGAACTAGGGGTAATTACTCTAGTTATAGGATCTTCTAGATTATTAACTTAATTGCAGCTCCTATATTAAAGCTATAAGCTAGTACGTATAGCTTAGAGGCTAGTATACTGCGGGTTACTTATTTACATTTAATTAAAGACTAATATAGTATATTTACGTTTTAATTACGGTCCGTAAGTACAATTATAAAGCTAATTTGTAATAATAGGTCCCTATTATTAGTAAAGGAGGCGTTTATAAATACTAGTACGTTAAGGGAATTTAGGTCTAGTGGTACAAAAGTAAGTCCTCTTATTGTATTATTAATTTGCCACTAAATACGCTTATTTAGCTGCTTAATATTTTCCTCTTATAGGTTTATTGCCTGGGCCGTAAAGGATAAATTATAGGCAGATTTAGGTTAACAGACTATAGCAATATAGGCGCCTCTTATACGCTATGCAGCGTATTAGTCCTTTATATTTATGGTCTTATAGATCTCTTTATAGGAACTGGTAAGGTCCGTAGGCTTTACTATAATAGGCTTTAGGTTTTAAGCTTAGCGTTCCTAAGTTAGCTTAATTAGGTTGCCCTTTTGTGTAATTAGGCCTCTATTAAACTTAATTAGATTCTACTTAGTTAACTACTCTTATAGCTTTACCAAGAACTTAGCCTTTTATAGTTTAGTTTCTTTAGCGTCCGTAAAGGTTTAATCTACTAGGAAAAGGGTATCGTTTGTTTAAAGTCTAATAATATTAAGGCCATTTAATAGGGTATATAGGAGGTAGGGGTTATAGGTTAACTATTCCATTTTAAGTTTACTAACGTGATGCTAGTAGTATGTCTTAAACCAATGGTTTCCGGCTTCTAGTACTCCGTAAAGAGGTTTTATAACCCATAAAATTATTCCTATTTATAGGTTAAGCTTATAGGGTAGTTGTTAGCGACTTAGTCAATCGAGATATAAGTACGGCAAAAGGGTCGCGTAAGCCTGTATGATTGAATTGTCTATAAACGAAAATCTAAAGCTAGGGAAAGGAAAGGAGAAGAAGATTAGCGCCGTTCGGTGTTTTATAAGATCTTCGCGTCACGTAATCGCAATATACGGCAATCTGTGGCAATTTGTGGCAACTTACCGGTGCGAAGTTCTGCTAAGTTCTGCCAGTGCCGTAACATTACCCCCCCCTCCAAAAAAGCCTGCCCTCAGGCTTTGTCGCTAAAAGTCTTAGCAAGAGAATCTAACCAATTAGATAACTTTAACCGCCGGTTAAAGTTCCTAGATATCTTAATACCTTATATAACTAAGAAATTTCTAGGGTGTTTTTGTCCTTATGTTCTTCTAGTAGCTTATTATCTTTATTATACTAGTATTCTATCCACTTGTCTAGGTACTTTAGCGGTCTAGGTTTACTAGGGTAACGGCTATAAAACTTTTAGAGCTTATAGGGACTACCTATAAAGTTCTATATAGGGTACTAAGTGGGGTCTAGGTTATATCCTTTCCAACTAATATAATACTTTAACATTCCCTTTATAAGTTTACAGGCTAGCACTTCTTTAATTTCCCATTTATTATTGCCATTAACTTAAATTAGTAGGGGAGGTTTATTCTTTTGTCCGGGTAGTGGGTTATTTATAGCTTTTTATAGCTTGTCCGGTAAGAAGATAGGGTGAACTTTAATTAAGTCTGGGAGCTTAACCTTGTACAAGTTACCTACTTTATTAAGAATCTTATACGGTCCTACTATCTTATAGTCTAGCTTACGGCTAAGCCGTTTTGTCTTTTAGTTCTTTGTTATAACCTAAACCATATTACCTATAGTAAAGTTAGGCTCGCGCCTATGCTTATTCGCCTGCTATTCTATTAACTTTTAGGCCTTTTTTAGGTTCGTATGGGCTACTTTCTAGGCTTCTTCTAAGCGCTTAGCGTACTGCTAGGCTTCCTTATAAGATAGTTTTTCGCGTACGGTCTAGGGCCCTTCTAGTCTTTTCTAGTTAAAGCTTATACGGGGTAGGTAACCCATTTTAAGTTAAATAGGGGCAAATCCGGTAGAGTTGTGGGGTAGGGTCGCTTGGGCATAGTCTATTAAGGGTAATAGTTCGGCCCAGTTATTTTGGAAGTAGTTAATGAAAGGCCGGAGTCTCTAGTCTAAGTATTGATTTATAATCTTTATTTAACCGTCTATCTAGGGGTAATATGCCGTAGAAAGCTTTAGCTTAATGCTTAAGATCCGGGTAAACTTATTTTAAAAGGTTGATATAAACTGCGGCCTGTAGTCGGATATAATAGTATCTAGTAGTCCATAAATTTAGTAGACGTAGTAGATATACAGCTGGGCTGCCTCTTTAGTATTAATATTTTTGTAATAGGGAATTAAAAACGGGCGCTTGCCGAAGCGGTTAACTAGGATTATAACTATATTATATCCGTCACGGTCTAGAGGTAGCTTATAAAAGTCTATAGAGACATATTACTAGGGGCGGTTGGGTATTAAGAGGGGTTTTAATAGTCCTAGGGTCTTATCTTGTGGAATTATAGACCTATAGTAGTTATTGTAGTTCTGTATATAGCGGTTAATATCTATAATTATTCCGGGCTAGTAGCAGCGGTTGCTAATAATCCTATAGGTCTTATTTTTTCTAGGGTAGGCCGTAGAGACCTAGGTATGTGCTTTAGTAATAAGCCGAGTCCGTAAGTTCTGTTCCTCTACTACCACTAGCTGTTTACGGTGTTTAAGTAGTCCACTTTTGAGGGACTATAGGCTAGAAACATTCTTTACCTTTTCGCAGTACTCCTATAGAGAAGGGGCCGTACGGTTTACCTACAGTAGTTTATTAATAAGGTCTAGTTCTATAGAGTTAATAGGGCATATCTCGGCATCTAAAGAGTCTGTATTTAGTTCTACCCGTATCCGGGAGTTAAAGTGCTCTAGTTGTAGTAGCGCTTAGGTCCGTAATAAGATCTTTACGGCTGTCTAGTTATTTATATCCTGTTTACGCCTTATAAGAGCGTCTATACAGTTAGTAGCGCCTAGCCTATATATAATTAGGAAGTTAAACTAAGGTAGGGTGTCCGCCTAGCGCGCCTGTCGGGCTATAAGGGCCTTTGTTATTATAAAATATTCTAAGGCCTTATAATTGGAAACTACCTAGATAGACTTAGGGGTGCCTTCTAGTTAGGCTCGCTAGTGCTAAAAGCTAGAGATAATAGCTAGTATTTCTTTGTCGTAAATTAGGTAGTTTAGCTTAGCATCTACTATAGTCTTTGAATAGTAAGTAATAGGGTACTATTCTCCGTTTATTTGCTTTTAGGAGTAAACGCTAGCTATAACACTATCTAAGGCATCGGTTTCTAGTATTAAGGGCCGTTTTAGGTTAAAGTAGGCGAGTAAGGGAGCAGAGACTAGTCGTTTCTTAAGCTCGTTAAAGGCCTGCCTATATGCGGTATTAAAGTAAAAGGGCCGGTCCTTATAGGTAAGTAGGCTTAGTAGCCGGGCAATTCTGCTATATTTCTTAATAAAGCGTCGGTAGAAGTTATAGAACCCTAAGAATAACTACACCCCCTTTACGGTCCTTAGGGGTACCTATTAGTTAATTATAGCTATCTTTTCTAGGTCTGCCTTAATCCCGTTTATACTAATAATAAACCCTAGGTACTTTATACGCTTAATACTAAATTCTAACTTTTTAATATTGGCTTGGAGGCTAGCTTCCTAAAGCTGTTATAGGACTTTATAGATATACTCTTTATATTCTAGTTTGTTTTTAAAGTAGATTATAATATTATCTAGGTATACTGTATAGAAGTTATTAAGGTAGTTAAATAGTACGTTATTTATATATCATTGGTATATAGCCGGTCCGTTAGTTAGTCTAAAAGGTAGTACTTTATATTTATACGTTCCGTAACAGGTCTAAAACATAGTAAGGTCTTTTAATTTAGGGTCTATCCTAATCTAGTAAAAAGCCTAGCGGATATTAAGCTTTGTAAAGATCTTAGCTCTACTTATTCGGGCTAAAGTCTTATTAAGTAAAGGCAGTAGGTAGCGGTCTTTAAGGGTTAAATTATTAAGCTTATAGTAGTCAATATAGAAATAAAGTCCTTTATTTGGCTTTTTGGTAAAGAGAATAGGTAAGTTAAAAGGGGCTTAACTAGGCTTAATAAAGCCCATATCTAGGTTATTAATAAAATACTACTTTATAGCCTATAATTCGGCAGTAAATTGCTATTAAAGGGGGCTATAGCTAAGGGTAACTACC
>Ga0307515_10021586_pt1 | contig 11404 bp, 7 predicted proteins | sample 17_EM_MG_FD_194513 | JGI IMG/M metagenome (GOLD analysis project Ga0307515, IMG submission 194513) | Populus trichocarpa ectomycorrhiza microbial communities from riparian zone in the Pacific Northwest, United States - 17_EM | ecosystem: Host-associated > Plants > Roots > Unclassified | place... | reverse complement strand
TGGGGTCTGGAGAAGCGTCCCGTGCTGCTTCTCGGCATGGACGTGCTGGGCGTGATGGACCAGCTCGTCATCGACTATCGGCGCAAAGAAGTGAAAGTCAGCGCGCCAGGGATGCCTTCAAATCGTAATCGTTGGCTGCCGTAACTCGCACGTCCGCCCAATCTCCGACCCGCAGTTTACCAGCGCGACTAATGCGCACCACGCCGTCGATCTCAGGCGCGTCAGCTTCGCTACGCGCGATCGCGGTGTTTCCTTCAACGGCATCTACAAGAACGCGCATCGTCTGGCCGACGCGCTTACCTAGCCGCTTAGCGCTGATCTTTTGCGCGCGTTCCATAAAGCGGCCGTAGCGTTCTTCCTGCACATCGGGCGCAACATGATCGGCTAGTGCGTTCGCCGTCGCGCCGTCGACAGGCGAATACTTGAAGCATCCCACGCGGTCGATTTGTGCCTCGTCGAGCCACGACAGCAGTTCCTCGAACTCCGCCTCGGTCTCGCCGGGAAACCCGACGATGAAAGTGCTGCGAATCACGAGATCCGGGCATACCGTGCGCCACGCGCGAATGCGATCCAAAGCATTCTCTGCATGGGCGGGTCGACGCATACGCTTCAACACACTGGGGCTACCGTGCTGAAACGGAATGTCCAGGTACGGCAGCACTCGGCGTTCGGCCATAAGAGGAATAACGTTATCCACGTGCGGATACGGATACACATAGTGCATACGAACCCAAACGCCTAACGAACCTAGTCCGCGCGCAAGATCGATGAAGCGCGTCTCGTACTCTTCGCCGCGCCAGGATGCCTTTTGATAGCGAATATCTGCGCCGTACGCACTCGTGTCCTGCGAAATCACAAGCAGCTCTTTGACGCCCGCGTTCACTAGGCGCTCGCCTTCGCGCAGGACCTCATCGATGGGACGGCTCGCCAACCGTCCACGCATTGAAGGGATGATGCAGAAGCTGCACTTGTTATTGCAGCCTTCCGAGATCTTTAGATAAGCGTAGTGACGCGGCGTAAGCCGAATGCCTTGCGGCGGAACCAAGTCCGTGAACGGATCATGTCGCGGAGGCAAATGCTCGTGAACTGCAGACAGCACGTCTTCATAGGCGTGAGGCCCTGTCACCTTAAGCACACGGGGATGCCGTTCCAGAATGCGTTCAGGCCTTGCGCCCAAACACCCTGTGACAATTACACGCCCGTTCTGCTCCAGGGCCTCTCCGATCGCATCCAGCGACTCATCGACCGCCGAGTCGATAAAGCCGCAAGTGTTGACGACGACGACGTCTGCGGCGTCATAAGTCGGCGCGACCTCATATCCCTCCGCACGCAGACGCGTGAGGATGCGCTCGGAATCGACGAGCGCCTTAGGGCAGCCGAGGCTGACAAAACCGATCTTGGGAATCGCGCGCGACATGAACGGGAGAAGACTCAGGAAAAAGGGCGCCTATGCTAACGGCCGATCCCCCCGATAGCTACAACGTGGTGGCCAAGGGTCCGTTTCCAGCCCGCCAACTGCTCCCACAACCTCGGCTGTTCACTTCTGCCCGTAATCGGACAGCGATTCGATCACCGCGGACACTCCCCCCTACCCGCGAACCGGCACAGCAGTGGTACCGCCGAAGTCGCTCCGCGCCGCATTCCGGTGCGCGTCGACCCCAATACCCGTAAACCCAACCGGCATATCCACCCGACGCCATTCGTCGCGAGCCGGAAGGCGCCGTCGATCCAGCGATCTTCGTCTCGATCAATGGGCGCATCTCAGAGGTGTGCGTCATCAAGCGTAGCGGCTTCGCATCTTCCGGATCGCCCGGCTGTTGCGGAAGCGAGATCCTATTGGAAGTCGAAATCCGCGATGCGCGCTGAGGAAGCGATCGAAGCTTGGGGTCGTGTTCCGACTGGAGCGTCGGTGACGCGCGTCCGTCAGTTAGAAGGCGAGTCTTGCGCGGGATGGGCGTACGGCGCAGTTTTCGATCCCGCGCGCTCCAACGCCGTATCTCGCAACAAAGTCAGTGCGTAAAACAAGGCTAGCGTCACGAGCGGAATGAGCAGCCAAGGCCACACCGCCGGACGCCGGTGCGGATGTGTTTCAGCGCGATTCAGCGACTCGTTTTGCATTTACTGGAGCCTACGTCATGAATCTAAGAGCGGCAATGTCTCTGTAAGCGTTTGCTTCGGAGCGTATGAAAGTCGCCCGTTTGAGACGTGCGCTGCGTGTGTATACGGGTGTTCCTCGTCATTCGCAGCCGAGACGATATGCACGACGCGATCACCGCGGGCCTTCAAGTAGTCTGCAATCAACGAGCGGTGACATTCCCGCCACGCGCCCTCAGCACACATCATCGCGAGCCGACGGTCTTTGGCCTCGACGAACATTCGCTCCAAGCCGTGTTTGAATTCGTTTGTTTCCATGTAATCGGCATAGCCTCGAAAGCTCGAGTTTCGCAGTCCGGTATTACAAGAATCCGACCGCGGCTCGCGGCGGCCGCCTAGCTCTGGCAGCGAGACATAGCTCACATCGTGATTGCGGAGCGCGCGTGCCAGCGCCTCGCGATTGAATTGAGGGTAGCGTCGCGAGCCCGGGAAACGTCGCACATCCGCGACGAATGCAATTTCAGCATCACGTAAGAGTGCGATCAAATCTTCGATCGGCCGCGTAGAGTGACCGATTGTCCACACCGTTCGCATAAACATTCAACCTTTCAGCGCACTGTTGGGTTCCGTTCGAATGTGTCGGGGAAATTTATTTCGTGTAGTCCCTGGCTACGCTAGAACGGGCCTGTCTCTTGCTTGTCCCATTGCGTATAGGACTCTGAAACAACGATGACTCGCACCGGCCGAATAGCAGCAAGACCTTTTCCGATCCAGCATCCCGGCCCAGTGGGACTACAGCCCCTGGATCTCGGCCCCGTGCGAGATTGCTATTTATATGTTCCGGCCAGCTATCGGTACACTGCGCCGAGCGCGCTGATGATGATGCTCCACGGTTCTGGCGGACACGCGCATCACGGGGTCGAGATCCTGCAAGGGCTCGCCGACGAAGCCGGAATAATTCTGGTAGCGCCGACTTCGAAGTTCTACTCATGGTGCGAAATGCCGCATGGCCATGGGCTAGACGCACGCACAGTGAACATGACGTTGGAACATGTGTTTGCCCGCTATGCTGTCGATCCAACACGTATAAGCGCCGCTGGGTTTTCAGATGGCGCGTCTTATGCGATCAAGCTCGGTCTCACGAATGGAGACCTGTTCAAACACGTCATCGCCTTCTCTCCGCGGTTCGTGCCGACGGAGCCAACGGAGGCTCACAACAATCCTCACATGTTCATATCGCATGGCATGCGTGATGAAGTCATGCCCATCTCCACATGTGAACAAAAAATCATTGCTCCCCTTGAACAGGCGGGGGTAGACGTGGAATACGCAGAATTCGAAGCCGGCCATCGCATTCCGCCCCGCGTTGCTCAGCAAGCAATCGAATGGCTTACAAGAGCGTCCGCAAGTGCGCGTGAATCGCGCCGCGCTCAATCTCGAGATATCCGAGCGACACAGGAAGGTTAAAGCGGCGCGGTCCCGCGCTGCCCGGGTTCACGAATAGCACGCCGTCTCGATTCTCGATGGACGGACGATGTGAATGACCGGCTACCACGACCGCATAGCCTGATGCCTTCGGATCTACAGCCAACTCCTTCACGTCGTGCAGCGTAAAGATCATAACGCCCGCGATCTTCACGATTTCAGTGTCTGCGATGCTTCGAGCCCATTCACCCTTATCGTTGTTGCCTCGAACGGCAACTACCGGTGCGACGCTTTCCAGTTGGTCCAAGATTGACTGGGCTCCAATATCTCCCGCATGAATGATCCGCTCGACACCGGCTAAAGCCTGCTTCGCTTCAGGGCGAAGCAGGCCATGCGTGTCCGATATGAGCCCGATCCTGATCACTGGTTCATCGGAAAAAGTGGCCTGCGGCCCTTTTTCGGACATCAGCTTCGGTGACGCCAGCAAAAGGGGCGACTTTTGCTGGCTGCGTCGTGGAAGCTCGGCGGCCTCATGTCCGACAGGCTGCTAAGCGCCATTAACGTCCAAACAGCGCGACAATCTCCGACTTCTCGATCGTATTCGCGTTGACGTTAAAACCGATCATTGCCGCCGTGGCGTCCGGTGGGACGTCTAACTTCGGCACCTTCAGCGCATGTACGCGGAAGTGGTAATGGTGCGGCTTACCGGGAGGCGGGCACGGACCCCCATATCCCTTGGTGCCGAAGTCCGTTCGCGCTTGAATGCTACCGGCCGGCATCGTGTTTTTGTTCAAGTCGCCAGCACCGGCGGGCACCGTGGTTACGGTCGCGGGAATGTCATACACGACCCAGTGCCACCACCCACTCCCGGTGGGTGCATCCGGGTCATGCGTCATGATCGCAAAACTCTTTGTACCGGCCGGCACATTCTGCCAGCTCAGCGCCGGCGATACGTTCTCGCCTGTGCAACCGAAGCTGTTGAATACTTGTTTCGCCGCGATCTGCTTGCCATCCGCGATGTCCGTGCTCGTCACGGTGAATCCCGACGGCTTTTGATCTGCGCCAATCGCAAGCGAGACAGCGGCGGCGAGGACATAGAACATCGAGCCCCGAGCGTGAACCTTAAACGACATACGCATTCCCTCCATGCTTTGAGCTTCCACACTCTGAAACGAAAGTGTGCAGCCTTGCCGTGCAACTCGCAAACGTACGCGGTGTCATGCATAGTCAGGCCCCCCCTCGGAGTCGAACGCGTGAGCTCGGTCAAGCAGACATTTCTCTTCGTCTCGATATCGGGCCTCATCAGCGACATCGCCTGGCAAGTCGCGAAAGAAGGTCACGAGGTCAAATACTTTATTGAGGACGAGAAGGAGCGCGACATCGCCGACGGCTTCGTGCCGAAGGTCGACAGTTGGGAGAACGAGGTCGACTGGGCCGATGTGATTGTGTTCGACGATACGTTGGGCCAAGGCGCCAAAGCGGAAGCCCTACGTGCTAGAGGGAAGCTGGTGGTAGGCGGCACAGACTACACGGACCGCATCGAAGACGATCGCTCGTTCGGCCAGGAAGAGCTCAAGAAGGCCGGCATCAATATTCTTCCGTATCGCGAGTTCGGGAACTTCGACGACGCAATCGCATACGTTAAGACGAACCCCGAGCGCTATGTCATTAAGCCGTCTGGCGCGGCGGGTAACGTGAAGCGCCGTCTCTTTGTCGGAGACGAAGAAGACGGGCAAGACGTTATTCGCGTGCTAGAGGCATACAAGAAGTCGTTTCCGGACGAGATCAAGAACTTCCAGCTGCAACGCCGAGTCACGGGCGTGGAAGTTGCCGTCGGCGCGTTCTTTAACGGCAAGGAGTTCATCTACCCCATCAACGTGAACTTCGAGCACAAGAAGCTCTTTCCCGGAAACATCGGTCCGTCCACCGGCGAGATGGGCACGGCCATGTTCTGGAGCGGCCCGAACAGGCTGTTCAATTCCACGCTCAAAAAGATGGAATCCGTCTTCGCGGAGCAAGGCTACGTCGGATACATGGATCTGAATTGCATTGTGAACGGCAATGGCATCTATCCCCTCGAGTTCACCGCGCGGTTTGGGTATCCAACGATCAGCATTCAGCAAGAAGGTATGACGACGCCAATCGGGCAGTTCCTCGCGGACCTCGCCGCCGGCGTCAATCCAAAGCTCAAAGTCAAAAGCGGCTTTCAGATCGGTGTGCGCATCGTGGTATCGCCGTTTCCGTTCGACGACGACGCCACGTTCTTCTCCGTGTCGAAGAATGCTGCCATTCTTTTCAAGAAGGGCATTCCGGAAGAAGTCCATATCGAGGACGCCAAACAAGTTAACGGCCAGTGGTACGTGGCCGGTACATCTGGCGTCGTTCTCGTGGTGTGCGGTCTTGGGCAGACAATGCGTGCCGCTCAGGCGCAAGCGTATTCCCGCATTCGAAACATCATGATTCCAGACATGTACTACCGAGATGATATCGGTGAGCGCTGGTTCGAAGACCACGACAAGCTGCACACTTGGGGCTATCTCCGGGAAGTGTGACGCCCGCCGGCGACGGCTCGGTCCTCGCCACCTTTCGCCATCTTTCGTCATCAAATTGACAGACTCGTGCCTTGAGCGAGACCTGACTTCTACGGCGTAATGTCGTCTGTCGGCGTCCGCGTTTGGACGCTTGTGGGAGATTCCTCTGTGGGATGCGTTTCGTTCGCTCGCTGGGTATCGATTGCGCTATGGGCTTCTCTGATCTTCACGGGATGTAGTCCTAAGCAAGACGACAAGCTGTCCGCAAAGGCTCCAACGCCGGACCCGGCGTGGCAAAACATCGTTAGCGCACACACCACGGGCATCGTGTCCCGGCGCGCGAAGATTCGGGTCCTCTTTACTGGCGATGTCACAAAGGTCGCTGCCGGCGGCGAAAGCGCCGATGGCGTGTTGATGTTGGAGCCGGCGGCGAGCGGCGTGGCGAGATTCGCCAGTGCACGTGAGGTGGTGTTCACGCCGAGCAAAGACTTGCAGCCCGGCCACACGTACCGTGCTCGTCTGTTGCCTAAAAAGCTGACGGGTGTACCCGAAACCCTCACGCCATACGAGTTCGACGTGGTGGTGCAGGAGCCGGCGTTCGAAGTCGATATCGTCGGACTGAGCCCCGTAACGCCTACGCCCAATGCAAGCGTTGAATCGAACGCCGTCAAGACTCCCGCCAGCGCGTCGAGCAACAAGGTGATGTCGTTTCGCGGCAGGCTAACGACTTCCGACATAGAAAGCGCGACTCACATCGAACGGCTGGTGACCGCCAGTTACATGGGTCAAACAATGCCGCTCGTGTGGCGCCACGAGTCCGACGCCGTCCACCACGAATTTACGATCGACAAAATCGCGCGACAGACCTCGGCGCAGCCCATCGAAATCGTGTGGAACGGGCAAGCTATCGGTGCCGCCAATCGCGGCAAGAAGCAAGTGGACGTGCCGCCGCGCAATCAATTTCTCGTCACGCAAGTCGGTGTTGTCGAAGACAACGGCCAACGCTACATCGGTGTGCGCTTTTCCGATTCTCTCAACAGCCGTCAGGATCTGCGCGGCCTCGTAACGCTGAGCACCGGCAAGTTCACCACGCGCGTCGACGACAATATTCTCAAGATCTTTCCGGAGGTCGCTGCCGATGGTGAGGCGAACGTCAGCTTACAGCCCGGAATTCGCAGCAAAGACGGCGAGCGACTGGAGAAACTGTCTCAGCACAAGGTGACGTTCGAAAGCACGCGGCCTCAAGTGCGCTTCGTGGGAACGGGCGTGATCCTTCCCCCCAGCACGACGATTTCCATTCCGTTTGAAGCTGTGAATGTTCGCTCTGTGCGCGTCACCGCGTTCGAAGTGCACGAAGAAAACATCGGTCAATTTCTGCAGGTCAATACGCTGAGTGGCAATTCGGAGATGGGCCGCGTCGGGCGCAGCCTGTGGCGCAAGAAGCTTTCACTCACCGCCGTACAGCCCGGACGCTGGAATCGCTACAGTCTTGATCTGGGCGAGCTGTTCAAGTTGCATCCGCACGCGCTCATTCAATTGACGCTATCGATTCAAAAGGCGGATTCGACCTACGGGTGCCCGGGAAACGATGAGCTCGCCGACGTCACGGCGCCTGAGATCGATCAAGACGACAACCTCTTCGCTGACCCGAGTAATTGGGATTACGCAGAGGACTATTACGGCGTCGAGGACGGATCGAAATGGTCCGACCGCGACAACCCCTGTACCGACGCTTATTTCCGCTATTCGCAAGGCGTGAAGCAGGCGCGCAATTTTCTCGCGTCAAACATCGGCCTGACGGCGAAGCGCGATCAGCACGGAAAGTATTTGATAGCTGCGACCGATCTGCGCACGTCGAAGCCTCTCGCCGGCCTCAAACTCGATCTGAAAAACTTTCAGAACCGTAGCGTTGGCACCGTTGTTACCGACGCCGTCGGTCTGGCACAGATTACGCCGACCGCAACGCCATTCACCGTGCTGGCTGAGAAAGGCGATGAGCGCGGATACTTGAAAGTGAACCCTGGCACCTCGCTACCCGTGAGTCACTTCGACACCGGCGGCGAGATCGTCACGGGGGGCCTCAAAGGTATCCTCTATGGCGAGCGGGGAGTTTGGCGTCCGGGGGATTCCATCTATCTCACATTCGTTCTCCAAGACTTGGAGAAACGTTTGCCGGCAGACCATCCGGTGACTTTGGAGCTCTACAACCCGCGAGGCCAGCGCGTTCAGAGCATTACGAATGCGAAACCCACCAATGGGTTCTACAGCTTTACGCTTGCGACCGCGCCAGATGCGCCCACAGGCGACTGGAGCGCCAAGGCTATCCTCGGCGGTGCCACATTCACCAAGACGTTGAAGATCGAGACGGTCATGCCGAATCGACTCAAAGTCGAGCTCGACGTCGGTGACAAGGCTCTTCAAACCCATCAGCCGATGCACGCAAAACTCGCGGGCCAATGGCTCACCGGCGCTGTTGCGGACTCGCTCGACGCCGACGTAAGCCTCCGGCTAACCACCGCTCCAACGCATTTCGATCGCTTCAACGACTTCGTGTTCGACGACCCCGCCCGCGAGATGAAGTCGCAGAGCGCGACGATTTTCACCGGCAAGTTGGACGAGCAAGGCCATGCGTCCTTCGACGCGACAATTGAGCCTTCCAGCCCGCCACCCGGCATGCTAACGGCGAACTTCACGAGTCGTGTCTTTGAGCGCGGCGGCGCATTCAGCACGAACCGTAGTTCAGCTTCCTATGCGCCATATGAGCGCTTCATCGGAATCAAACTCCCGAAAGGCGATGCCGCACGCGGCATGTTGCTGACGGATACGCCGCATACCGTCGAGGTCGCCAGTCTTTCCGCGGAAGGTAAACCCGTGTCCGTAAGCAAGGTGCGCGTCACTTTGTACCAAGTGGAATGGCGTTGGTGGTGGGATCAGTCCGGCGACTCGCTGGCGCAATATTCCCAAGCGTCTCAGTCCAGCATTGTGAAAGAGGGCGTCGTCGAAACCAAAGACGGCCACGCAACATGGGACTTCCAGATCGCGTATCCGCAATGGGGTCGTTATCTGGTTCGCGCCTGCGACGAGCAGGGCGGCCATTGCACCGGCAAGACCGTTTACATCGACTGGCCGTCATGGGCGGGTAAGCGCCAGGAGCAAGCCGGCCCGGCCGCGAGCGCTCTCACGCTGACGGCGGACAAAGAGCAATACAAAGTCGGCGATACCGCCAACATCCAGCTTCCGGAAGCGAGCGAAGGCCGCGGGCTCATGACTGTCGAGAGCGGCACGTCGATTCTGCAAGCGCGCTGGCTGGCGCTGTCTAAGAAAGCGACGACATTCTCCATCCCGATCACGAGCGACATGAGTCCCAACGTATATGTGAGCGTCGCGCTGATTCAACCTCATGAGAACAAAGACAACGATCGTCCGATTCGTCTGTACGGCGTCATTCCGCTGAAAGTCACAGACCCTGCAACTCATCTGAAGCCCGTGATCCGCGCCGCAAAAGAATGGAAGCCCGAAAGCAAGGTAAGCGTCGAAGTGGCCGAAGGCTCCGGCCGCGCCATGACTTATACGCTAGCCGTTGTCGATGAAGGGCTGCTCGGTCTCACGAGTTACAAGACGCCGGAACTTCACGACCATTTTTATAAGCGCGAAGCGCTCGGCATCTCGACATGGGATCTGTACGACGAAGTCGTTGGCGCTTACGGCGGTCAGCTCGAACGCCTTCTAGCTCTCGGCGGCAGCGACAAGCAAGAGACCGCCAATCCCGACGAGCGTCAATCTCGGTTCCCGCCAGTGGTAAAGGTGCTTGGTCCGTTCACGTTGCGCGGCGGGCTGACAGGCAAGCATGACGTTGAGCTGCCTCCATACGTCGGCGCTGTGCGTGTGATGGTGGTGGCAGGTAGCTCCGGCGCGTATGGCTCTGCCGAGAAATCCGTCTTCGTGCGTCAGCCGTTAATGATCCTACCGACATTGCCCCGCGTGATCGGGCCCAACGAAGAAGCTGCCGTGCCCGTCTCGATATTCGTGATGGACGCATCGCTGCACGAGGTCACGCTCAAAGCCGAAACGGACAGCTTGCTGCAACTACAAGGCTCCGACCGTGTCACGGTGAGCTTCGATCGTCCCGGCGACAAAGTCGGCTTGCTCAAGGTGAAAGCCGCTCCCCGCGTCGGCAAGAGTCACATTCGATTCATCGCAACAAGCGGCAAACAACGCGCGCAGGCGGACGTGTTCATCGAAGTCCGCAGCCCGAATCCGCCCACGACAAATAGCGTGACGACGACACTCAAGGCCGGAGGACGCTGGCAAACTCAAGTGGTCCCGCACGGCCTCGGCGGCACGAACGTCGTGACGTTGGAGGTTTCAGCCGTGCCCGCCTTAGGCTTGGAACGGCGCCTCGACTATCTAATTCAGTATCCGTACGGCTGCTTGGAGCAGACAACGTCGTCCGTATTCCCACAGCTGTATCTGCCGGCACTGGTGAAACTTGAAAACACGCGCCGTACGCAAGTTGAAGCGAACGTGCGAGCCGGTATCCAAAGGCTGCGCGGATTCCAGTTGCCCAGCGGCGCTTTCACGTACTGGCCGGGCGGTTTCTCCGGAGGCCTCAACGACGCGCGCGGCGGCTGGACGACCAATTACGCTGGGCACTTCCTGGTGGAAGCCGAGAAGGTCGGCTACTCCGTACCTTCGGACATGCTCAAAGACTGGCTGCGTTATCAAAGCAGCAGCGCTGCCGCCTGGACACCGACCGGCGCAACGCCCGCCCTCGAGCAAGCCTATCGGCTCTATACCCTTGCACTTGCGAATCAGGCTGAAATCGGCGCAATGAATCGCCTGCGCGAGAGCGCGAACCTTCAGCCCACGGGACGTTGGATGCTCGCTGCTGCGTACAAACTCGCGGGCATGAAGAACATCGCGGACGATCTGGTTCGCGGTCTGCCGGTCAATGCCAAAGTCGGCGAGAGCGACGAAGCGATCTTCGGCTCCGAGCTGCGGGACGCCGCAGTCGTTCTCGACAGCGCCACCGTGCTGGGTCGCGGCGCGCAGGCGCAGCCGCTGATGGAAGAGATGGCCGCGCAGCTCGCGTCCGATCGTTGGTTCAGCACGCAAAGCACCGCGTACTCGATCATGGCGATTTCTAAGTATGTTGGCGGCGGGCCGCTGGGAGACTTCAAGTTCAAACGCGAAGTCGCCGGCAAATCTGAGGCCGTTCAATCCAGTGTTCGAATACACAGTGAAGTCCTACGCGGCTTCCCGGACAGCGGCGCGCCTGTCGCAATCGACAACACATCGGACCGCCCGCTGTTCGTCACCGTGTTCGATCGCGGTGTTCCGGCTGCGGGAGAGGA
>Ga0307515_10021585_pt1 | contig 11404 bp, 11 predicted proteins | sample 17_EM_MG_FD_194513 | JGI IMG/M metagenome (GOLD analysis project Ga0307515, IMG submission 194513) | Populus trichocarpa ectomycorrhiza microbial communities from riparian zone in the Pacific Northwest, United States - 17_EM | ecosystem: Host-associated > Plants > Roots > Unclassified | place... | reverse complement strand
GCCAGCTTCTGATTGGTTAGAAAGCCGGCTTCTCATTGGTTAGAAAAAAAGTTGCGCGCGGTAAGTTATGGCAGAATCCACGTGACGAACTTTAAAACATTGGGCTCTATAAACGCTCTGCACAAAGCTCCGTACGAAGCTCTGCGAAAGCTCTACCAAAAGCTCTACTAAAAGCTCTACTAAAAGCTCTACCAAAAGCTCTACTAAAAGCTCTACTAAAAGCTCTACCAAAGGCTCTGCCAAAAGCTTTGCAGCACCTCTGCCCACCTAGTGTACTGGCCATGCAGTAAATGGAGCACGCTGTGCGCAGGGGTCTAAGGGGGTCTCCCCTTTGAAGCTCTGCTCGAAGCTCTACTCAAAGCTCCGCTTAAAGCTTTACTTAAAGCCCTATATAGAGCTCTAAAGCTCTACTAACACGCAGCACTAATATACTAGGAAGGTTCTGCAATCGGCCGTATAACCACCCATACGGTCAATTGCCGTACAATTATCTCTACGAACGGCTCTACGAACGGCTCTATAAACGTCTACATAATCGCCCATACAAATGTTTATACGATTAATTAACCAAACGCCTATACAATTAATTAGACGCCCGTATAAACGTCTCTACGAGCGTCTACAAACGTCTCTACAAACGTCTACAATCGCCTATACAATCGTCCGTACGAACGTCTGTACAAACGCCTACACGAACGCCTATATAAAGCTCTGCTCGAAGCTCTACAAAGCTCTACTAAAAGCTCTACTAAAGCCTCTACTAAAGCCTCTGTAAGAGCTCTGCCCGCGCAGTAAATAGAGCACGTAGTGCGCAGGGGGGTCTAAGGGGGTCTCCCCCTTGAGCTTAAAGCTCTACTCGAAGCTCTACTCGAAGCTTAATACGGAGCTCTAAAGCTCTACTAACACGCAGCACTGATATACCAGGAAGACTCTATAATTGTCTATACAGACGGCTCTATAAACGGCTCTATAAACGGCTCTACGAATGTCTGTATAATCGCCCGTATAAACGCCTATATAATCAATTAAACACCCATACAATCGATTAATTAAACGCCCATACGATGACTAATTAAACGTCTATGCAATTGCCTATACAATCGTCTCTATAAATGTCTCTGTAGTTAATCGCCCGTGTGAACGCCTGCATGTAGCTCTGCATAAGGCTCTACACAAAGCTCTACCGAAGCTCTATATAAAGCTCTACCGAAGCTCTACACAAAGCTCTACTAAAGTTCTGCATGAAGCTCTACTAAAGCTCTACATAAAGCTCTACTAAAGCCCTATATAAAGCTCTACCGAAGCTCTACACAGAGCTTTATAAAAGCTCTAGAAAGGCTCTATAAAAGCTCTATAAAAGCTCTACTAAACGCTCTACTAAAGCCTCTATAAGAACTCTACCTACGCGGTAAATAGAGCACGTAGTGCGCAGGGGGGGGGTCTAAGGGGGTCTCCCCCTTAAGCTTAAAGCTTTACTTAAAACTCTACTTAAAGCTTAATACGGAGCTCTAAAGGTCTACTAATATGCAGCACTAATATACTAGGAAGGCTCTATAATCGTCTATATAAACGGCTCTATAAACGGCTCTACGAACGTCTATATAATCGCCTATATAAACGCCCATATAATTAGTCGATTAATCGATCAATTGCCTATAAACGCCTATATTATTAATTAATTAATTAACTAAATACCTATACGAACGTCTCTACGAACAGCTCTATAAATAGCTCTATATACGGCTTTACGCACGGCTCCACAAACGTCTATATAATTAATTAATTAATTAATTAATTGCCCATATAAACGCCTATACAATTGCCTATACAATCGTCTCTATAAATATCTCTGCAATTAATCGCCAGAACAAACGGCTGCACGTCTATACATCTGCACGTCTACACGTGGCTCTGCGTAAGGCTCTACATAAAGCTCCGCACGAGGCTCTACTAAAGCTCTACACAAGGCTTTACTAAAGCTCTGCACGAGGCTCTACCAAAGCTCTATATAAGGCTCTATTAAAGCTCTGCATAAGGCTCTGCCCAAAGCTTACCCCCTACTACAAAGCATAATAGAGGTATAGGATTTACGAAACAAATCCATACTTACTAGTGTATGCTAATTAAGCTCTATACAATAAGGCTCTAAATTAAAGCTTTAGGTTAATTAATCGGCTTATTAATTATAAACTCGGGTCAAAATTTTCGTTGGGGGGTACCAACGATCCGCATGTTATTTTAAGCCGAGGTTGCCCCGTGCAGTGGTAGCGTGGCAGGACCGACCTGCATCCATGAAATCCCTATACGAGCGTTCTGCTCTTGGGCATGAAAACATATATTGGAATCAGATATTCCATAGTATCTGCTATTAACATTCATTCTTCTCGCGGTCAAACGATGCCGGACAAGAGTCCTTTCAATTCATTTGTTCTCATAGCTCTCGCGCTAGATTACCGCAACGATTATATATTGCTAGATAATTAACTCAAGATCTGACTATATCTTTGCCAACAGTCACGTAGCTCTAGGTAGACTAATGTGAAATTTAATTTCTACAAGATACCCGTGAAGATTCACATCAAGCCCCGTTTGACGGCAGCGAATCCTTTGATGATAGGACTAATCATCTTTACCCCGCGTCTTTCATTTGACGGGTTGGGGATAAAGACTATGAAGAAATTCTTTGAGTTCCCTTATTTTAGGCTTGGGAATACCAGTTGGTATCCCTTCTAAGTGTGTATATTAGTTTTGCCGTCCATATCCCATAAAACTTCGTTCTTTGGGGGCTGACATATTACTGTGTTGATCGCGCATTCATTAAAAGTATGTCTATTACGCCCCAGCACCATTATTCAATCCCCCCGGCCGCTAGAAATTTGCCTCGTGCTAGTTACTCACGGTCCAAGTATCCACCTGAGAATGCAAGCAACGCCATCACTAGGACAAACATTCGTCCTGTTCAACTGCTTGTCTTCTGGCCCTGTAGGCCCACTAGCATATTTAGGCTGTCCAAAAAATTTCTTCTGTCGTTTATCCGAATCCGGATACTGCTCGTCGCCCCACGCGCCGTTATAATAGAGCCAATTGACTGGGGTGTCGCCGCTAGTGTCATAAGATGTGAAGGCTGAGGAGGTTGCGTCGTAAGAATAGTAGTAAGCCGAGAGAGTTGGGTCCCAGAGAGTTCCGGCGTCGGTATAGTCAACGATGAGACCATCGGGGAGGTTGACATCCGGGATTGTGTGGTCGTGCTTCCCGGTAATGGCGTAATTGGCGTGGGATCCGTTGCCGCTGTAGACGAGGGGCTGGTGGGGATTAGCGGTGATTGGGATGCAGAAGGGGAGGCAGAAGGAAGTGAGAGGAAGTACCCGAAGACCGTTCTTGTGGACCACGTCGTACGCGAAGGCTTCACCATTGCTGTGTTGGGAGAACCAGACGTATGTGGGTACACCATTAGAGAAGCGGATCATGTTGTGTTCCCTGTGGATATACATTAGCCATGTGACTGCGGAAAACACTAGGAGTCCTACCAGTCGCCTACGTGATCACCTGTGTGCCGAACAAAGTCAGCGTAGTATTTGTAATAGGTTCCTCAAACAATATCATACCTAATTGCTGACCAAGAACAACCCCGCCCCAATTAAAAGCGTAGAAATACATGTAAAAGGCATCCACATTTCCACCACCGTAGTCATTGACAATGATTGCGCATGAGATGGCGTTGTTGGTCTTGCCAGACGTGTCGGGCTTTATGCCATTTAGCCAGGCAGGATTGGTGGTGATGTCGACTTTTGATGTAAGGTACACGCTGCCGTAGGAGTTCAACTCATTCAAGTTATTCAGCGTAAGCGGAGATGGGGCTCCTGAGACAACTACGTAGTTGACCTCCGGTTGCGTATTTGCTAGCTGTGCAGATAGGTCTGCTGGAAAATATGTCTCTCCAGAGTAGAGATAGACGAGAGGCGCTGTAGAGGAGCTGTCAATATTTGTGATATGTTCCACCTTGGTGCTTTGCACCAAAGAGATATTACTTCTGGCATCTCGAAAACAAGTAGAAACAAGGACAGCTATCATTGAAATGTTTTGTTGTGCTTCATATAATGAAATAACTAAACACAGGATGATCTTAGGATGAATGGTAGCTAAGTTCATTAGACTAAACTTTTGCGAGCATTCTGCTGAAGTTCTCCTTTACATATGGTGGATTTGGATGCAAAGAATGGGGCTCAGAAATTTCCTCACCATAATCTAGAACATATGACGGAACATTCGTAGGCGCACGCCTTTGCTTTTCCACTGTAGGAGCCCCTGCGACGGTCGAGGCCAAAGCCGCAACGGCGATTAAAAAATTAGACAACATAGTAATAGAGTTATTAAGAAAGAAAGAGAAAAAGCTGCTGAGGACTTCTAAATCATTGCAACGGAGACCAAAGCAGAGAGGTATATAAACTCAAGAAACAGCACAGTAGGGCTCCCACGCCCTTGAAAAGAGTTCGATCATTGGCCATGACCCTTTTCTCGCAGCAGGCAAGACACACACAGGGGGAAATCAAGCTCTCTTGGGCCATGCGAGATGATCAGGAGTCCTGATTCGTCATGTGGACCGTCGGGCGGGTTTTGGTGGTTAGTGTTGCTGCTGCAAGGAACGAAGAGTCGGCCTCCAGAATAGGTAGGCGAAAAGACTGGTCTTGTGAATGGGAGAGAGGGATGGGTTCGGCTGTTGCGGCTAATTGCTCGCTTTACCTAGCTTGGCATGATCTGCCTGAGCACGTTGCTCCACATGGCGTGTGCGAGACTGTATTCATTCTGTCATTGTAAGTGGATGCAACGCTTTAGATTGCGGGTGCATTGAATTAGACATTCCCTGGATTGTGAACGCGTAGGGTGCGGAGAAAACGAGTGGGTCTTTGAGTTGAGGCCTATCCTGCTGTTACACGGGAAATGAAAGGCGCCCGCCAGATAACTACAACCTCATATTTCTCATCACGGAGCCTTAATCTCATTGATTCTATTGGCTGGCTCTTATCGATAACTGTAGGGCCTATCCCTTGCAACGGTGAAGTCCTACAATAGTTGGACCGTGCACGAACACCAGAATCAAAAGTACGTGTATGGTCACGGAGCCTTGATCCTATTGATTCTATTGGCTAGCTCTTATTCATAACCGTAGGACGAATTCCACCGTTGCAAGGGATAGGCCCGCACATTGGGGCCACAACCAATCAAGACCTTCTCTCATCCAACACGTCATTGCTTCGTCCCAAGTGATCCAGCAGAGGGGCTCCGGCGGAATAACGCGCGACTGGACCTCTCTACCTTGCGATCGACATCTTTATCTCTACTGCTGCCTGCTGCTTCGATTCTCTTCCAAAGCCCTCGTTTGGTGTCCACCGCTGCTCCTGTCTTGATGCTCGAGGATGGCGCTAGAGGCTGAGGAGGTGGCGTCTGAGAAACCGATCCTAGAGTCGGAGAAGACTCTACCTTTCAGGGATGCATTTGTAGGGTAGGTGGGACCCTTCACTCGAGTGCAATCGTTTATCCAGTGAGCTGAATCTCTGGATCAATTTATTAGCAACTTCGGCACGGCCGGATCCACGGATTTGCAGCTCAAGTCTAGATCCGAGACGTTCAACGTGCACAAGAAGGTTCTATGCAGCCGGAGCGAGTTCTTTGGAAAAGCTTGCGAGGGTGAATTTAAAGAGGCTTCCTCGGGTGTCATAGACCTAAGTAAAGATGACCCTGACGCTGTCAAAGCTATGCTGCAGTTCTGTTACACTACCGATTATGCCTACGACGCGGCATTGCATGCTAAGGTACGCAAATCTTAATTCAGAGCTGATGATTGTAGTCGAAGCGCTTAAACACGTACGACTACTCGATAATACGCAAAACCTACTAAATCATCTAGCAGGTCTACGCAATAGCCGAAAAATACAATATCAAGCCTCTCAAGGACCTGGCTTGCACAAAATTTGAGATAGCGGCAGATCGAGACTGGTATTCGCCCTACTTTCCAGTCACAATCGGCTTCGTCTACACATCTACCCCGCCAGGCGACCGAGGGCTTCGCGACATCGTTGTCAAACTTAGCAGGGTCCATTTGAAGTCACTCCTTGATCGCCCAGAATTCGAAAGCATGATGGAGGACAATGGCGATTTTGGAAAGGATTTGGTTAAGGCAATTGCTCATCGATTGGAGCCTGGCGCAGCAACGTATAAGTGCGGTGCATGCGGAAAGTTCATGACTGCCTGGCTAAATCCAAGCCGAAATTTTGTTTGCCCATCTTGCTGCACCAGCTACTCCTACGCTTCCTGGTCAATATGGAAGCAATGAGAGGGCGAATGGGAAATGACGCTACTTCAATAGGGGATCAGAACTTTCATAGGACCAACGCCGCAAGTTGAAGGTTGTCCGATGCGCATGTCGTTGAACTTCAATGTTCGCCAATGCAGTGGTGGTACCGAAAGGCTACCAAAGACAGACCGGGAACCCGAGAGAAAAGTAACCAGCATTCATGCGATCGAAGGATTTCGTTGGTGCGGGTAACGCATGGTGTGCGAGGTCTAACATGGATGAATGGATGAATAGTCCCAGGCCACACACCTGCATGAATCTCAACTGTTGTCAATCCTCTTCGAGGACGGTCTCACACAGAACTTTTCGACCAAACCTTCACCGTGATATATTGCTACAGATGTGAAGACTCAGGTCAGAGCGGCCGGCTTTTGACATGTCAACTAGTTGAGTATCTTGGGAAACAGCATGGCGAAAACGAGAGCCTAGAAGGCGTCGTTTTAGAGTTAGACCTCAATATTACCGTCTGGCATTTCAACCACAATGCTGGAATTGGACTTTTCACATGCAAATATAGGGCTACTCTATGGACTATTTGTAGCATATGTATCCTCTCGCGGACATAAATGTGCCCAAGCCTTAAAACACCTTGTGAGCTGTGTAATGGATTCCGTATAAACATTATCTAGTTTTTGCTTTCCTGGCCATGCAAATAACTTTTAAGTAACCTGCTAGAGTTTTGTTGGCGATGTTTTATCTTACAGAAGACTCCATAGGAAACCATGATCAGAAGTTTATCGTTCATATCAGCAGGGTTGGCTTCCTTCTGCCTGAAGTACTCTGATTACTTGATGGACCCCTCGAGCTACCGTCATTTAGGAGTGCGCGAGAACGGAGAGTCTGTGGTGGCGCTTTTTGATCATCGCTAGTCTCATCATCATTTAATGCTAAGGATCCCTTTGACCCTGCATTGGACGCGCCAATTCCAGCTTCGCCAGTATTAACACGGCTGTTCTGTGCGGAGCGTTCAGAGCTCTTCTCCGCGGCATATACGAAACCTGAAGAAAAGAGGAATGTGATGAGGCCAACACCGCCAACCGCGAGGTAGAAGATTGCAATCTGCAATAACAGTTAGCAAGGAAACTAAATATCTGGATGGCCTCTTTTCACCTTCGTATCATTACTCCACGGTTGATGCCGAATGAACGGCGTGCATATATACACGGTCAAACCAGAGAGGAAGGTACACCAGGCATAGCTCATCTGCATTGATGGGAATTGCCAGACAAATATCATTATCCAATGCCCTATACCTGGCTTCTTCTTATATCGCAGGATGACCCTTCGTGTTCGATTTAGGTCGTACTCAGAGATAGCTTCGGTAAGCGCATCTCTATTTGGTAGCTCATCTAGGATCGACTTCTGCTGAATGGATGTGATGACGGCCCATATCGAGCATATGAGGCTGCAATACCACAGCGCTTGGGCTATCCATATTGGATCGGGAATTGTGTTCCAGGAGAGGACGGCGAGTGTTGCACCTGCGCAGAAGGAGCTCTGTGGTTGATTAACTTTGGAGCTGGAAGAGGTCGCCCCTGGAAACTTACCGCGACTTGCACAGATTGCAGCTCTTCGTACTTACTTGCCTTCCAATCACGAACAAGGCTTACTAGTGCTCTACAGTCCCCATCCGCAGCCCCAATGTCTTTAAGCGGTTTCCATGTGTAGAGTTTGAATGTGCGCCGATACGGAGAGGTGATAATCCCAAGGGTAAGGTTTCCGACGAAGTCAAGCCAGCTATTCTGATGATTGTTGTATGGAACTGGAGCTGGAGAGTTTTCGCCGTGTGGTGGATATGTTCGATTCGCGCTGGCCATTAGTACGCGGAGTTACAGTAAGTTAACGTGCACCTCCCTCGGGTTGTGCGACGCCAGAATCCACACGGTTTGGTCTGGCACATGAGTGACGATTTCGGATAATTTTTATGCAAGTAGCTTCAGCACAGGCCTTTATGGCGCCTGTGCATCTGGACATTCTTTCCAAAATATATAGGCGGGAACCTCGAATGTTTGGGCCTGAGCTGTATGCTTAAGTGAGCCTGTCCGCTCTATTTAAGATCTCTTCTCACACTTCTTCCCTCTCAACGCTCATTCAGACTCTTACTGTTCTACGGTTTCAAGATGGGTGGCGAAGTACCATACCTGGCCGTGGAGTTGATCTTCCCGCATCCTGGAGAGTTGCATGTCGAAAGCCACCGTCGCAGTCGCAGCACGGTGCTCGCGACAATGGTACGATATCGCGATGCCGCTTCTCTACCACCGCGTCAATGTTTACAACCCGCAATACTACGAACCTAGAAAGCCCTATCTGAAGTCGCTGGCAGTTCTGTTTCTAAGCAAACCTAACATTGCGGCCCATGTGCGACATTTTAGCCTACGTCCTGGGTTTGGAGATGGCCCTGAATGGGAAAGTGGTGAAGAGCTGAACGGTGATAGAGAGCGGGGCAGTGCCCTTTTAGAGAAAATACAAGAAGCAATCGCGTCTATTAGTTGCAGCGACGAAGAGCGTGCGACGTGGCTCAAGGAAGCTGATTGTGACGACGCCTTTCTCGCTTTGCTCCTACCCACCCTACCAAATTTGGTGTCTCTAGACTTAATGGGCCCATGGTACGCCGAATATACGGAACGAATGCTATGGCGTTTTGGGACGGGTGCCGAGCGTGGTTCGGCGTTTACGAACTTGAAGTCGTTGTTCTGGACTTACCAGCAGGTCGCGTGTGCGCCGGTCGGTGCTATTATTAGCCCGAGTATATTTGCAATGCCTTCCATTGAGAGAATTCACCTTCACCACGCCTTAGGCGGTTACGGGAATGAGGTGGATGAGAGACTAGCCCAATTTAGCCCCCGAACTTCGACATGCACCTATCTCGAGCTGCGAGATTGTCGCTTTCATCCTAGCGACGTCCAAAATCTATTCCTCATGCCTAAAGCGTTAAGTACGTTTATTTACGACATCGGTCGGGACCAGTTGTACTACTGCACTGTTAGTTTCTCCACAATAAGGCAAGGGCTCGAGCATCATAAAGAGACACTTGAAGAGCTATGCTTAGACTATTGCCACGGTGGCATTGAGTTGGAGCCTGGCATGTTAGACGACCCATCGCCCATGACGCCTCTGAATGAATTCCTGCGGTTAAAACGTTTGAAGATTGCACCGGTCTTTATTCTCGGGATGAGTTTACCGCCAGAAAATGCGCATGCGGCAGATCAGTATCTGCGTATCCTCGACTTTCTACCAAAATCGATCAAACAACTGCAGCTTACGCACTGTGAGGAGCCGGACAACCTGCAGATACTTCTTGACGCTCTAGCAAATATTCTTATCAAGAAAGTGACGCACGTCCCAACACTACATCAAATTATTGTGGAAATTGACTTTAGCATTGTCGAAAAGCTTGCTGACGAGTTTGCAAGAATCCTGAAGTTGGCAGAGGATGTTGGCACGAATATAGTGCTGCTTAACAACTTCGGATGCAGCGAGGACAAGGGTCGCAGTAAGAGAGTTGAGAGAAAATGGGGCTTTGACGAAGACATCGAGTGGAAAGAGTGCTATGAATTCGTCAATTACAGGCCAATCTACGAAGCCATTGATGTGCAACACTAAAGCGTGGCTGGCCACCTTGGAGGTGCGGTGGATGGAAATATACAAGGACAAGAAGTTTTACGTTTGATGACAGTACTATATCTGACTTTGGACCAGAGACCTTGCAAAAACTACAAACTATGCCTTCACGCTAAGGCTTGCATAGGTGTACTTGTTTCGTTTAGAGCACATTATAAAAATGTTTATATTACAGAACAATACTGATCTAGTAGCACTAAGCCAGAATAAGTTGTTAAAGAAAAACTTATTTATATATTAAGTTCTAATAAGGCATAATAAATGGGTCATGTTAAAGTGTTTGTTGTCTTCTTCCTTTAACCCTATATTTACACAAAGTGTTGATGCCCTGCGCCGTGCCACTGCAGGGCGCATATGACCCAACACTAGCCCCCATGTACCACCTACCTGAATATGCCATGTAGACGTCGCTGCCGCGGCGAGGCAGACACCGTAAGCCTACATGACGGACCGGCACTAGCCCCAAAGGAATATACAGATAGCAGATACATCTCCCAGATTAAGGATTGGGGTGCCCGAGAGCTATTGTGGCCACAGTGTTCATAATGATTTTCTTCTATAAAGCATTGGGCTTCTTGAAGTACTCTTCATCAGTCTTCCCTGTAACAGAAATCAACCGAGAGAGAAATACATTACTGTTTTTGTTCCAAACCAACCCATTGTTTGCTGGACAAGCCTTCTAAATTCAACTTCCTGTCCTATTAAGATTAATTCAAAAAGAATTTTCGACGATCGATAAGATTGCTAGTCTTGATTGAGGATAAAGTTCTCTATAACTGCCGGCACCATTATAGTGTTTACGTCTTATGCTACAGGATTGCAAGTACTCCTTCATCTCTTTCTATCGCACGAGCTATATCTGACCAACTTCCAGCACTCTATAGCTAAGGGAGGCCAAGATCGACCCCAGCGATTGTCCAGGAGGTAAAGCCGCTTTCGCTAAACTTAACGTAGAGTTCGAAGCTGCCCAAAAAATAATGGGCTTTAGACAACAAAATCTAACCTCCGATAACGAGTTCGCAAAGGCATTCTTTGGTCCTCCGAGGCTCGCTGGATTAACCTTCACTACAATTAATAACCGTTACAAGATTATAAGGAGGCTAGTAACCGGTAAGAGTAAGGACAAGAATGGCATAAACATTAATATTAGGTGTTCAAAGAGTTGCCCTAAGGGTACCAATGCATTCATGAGAATTGGGGTCTTTTCGGAGGAGATGGTTTTGTGCCCACCTTATTAGGAATTTCAATCAATAGCGTACGTCTAAAGAGATAGAGTTTTTATACAAGTTAGCTGATTCTGTTATAGCGGTTTAATAAAGCGTTGTGAACAGGCGGATATCACAATACAGGATGTGAAAGAGACGCGAGGTAAGCCCCTAGAGGGGGGGGGGGGGGGGGGGGGGGGGGGGGGGGGGGGGGGGGGGGGGGGGG
>Ga0307515_10021584_pt1 | contig 11405 bp, 10 predicted proteins | sample 17_EM_MG_FD_194513 | JGI IMG/M metagenome (GOLD analysis project Ga0307515, IMG submission 194513) | Populus trichocarpa ectomycorrhiza microbial communities from riparian zone in the Pacific Northwest, United States - 17_EM | ecosystem: Host-associated > Plants > Roots > Unclassified | place... | reverse complement strand
AGGTTGGCGGGCTTGATGTCGCGGTGGACCACGCCCTGGGTGTGGGCGTGCGCCAGCGCCTCGGCGGCCTGGGCCATCAGCTCGATGACCAGCGGTTCGGGCAGCAGCCGCGAGGCCGCGGCATAGCGCGCGAGGTCGCTGCCGGGTACCCACTCCATCGCGATCCAACCAATCGCGCTGTCGCCGTGGCCCTCGACCCCCGCTCCGCGGGTGCGCACGATACCCGGATGGCGCAGTCGCCCGGCTGCCTGCGACTCACGCAGGAAGCGTTCGCGGGTCAGTTCGCCATGGTGCAAGCGCACGGTCTTGATCGCGACCGGTGCGCCGCTGTCGGGGTCGGTCGCGAGATGCAGTTCACCCAAGGCGCCGTGGGCGAAGGTCCGCACCAGCGGGTACCCGCCAACAGTGACGCCTGGCATCTCGCTGGCATCGGCCATGGCAGACGGCGGCGGCAACTGGCGGTCGCGCAGCCATGGCCAATGGCGCCGCAGCGCCCGGCTCCAGAACGTGGTTCCGTTGCCACCCATTCGCTTGAACCCCCCAATGCGTGCGTGGTTTCAACCACCTTATCACAGGCGTTTTCGCCGCATTGTCAGCGCTGGTGACCGCCTGCCGCCGAAACGGGTGACAGCGGTGTGTCGCCAAGGTGTCAGGGGTTCAGGCTGGCTGGGCCTGGTGGCGCTTTTTGATGATCAGCCCCAGGGCCACGACCAGTGCCGCGCCGAGGGCGGCACCGAGGTATTGCGTGGCGTGCGGCAATTCGCCGAAGCGCGCCACGACGGCCGGGTCGGTCAGGATCATTTCTCCTGCCAGCCAGCCCAACAGCGCAGCGCCCAAGGTGATGATGATCGGGAAGCGTTCCATCACCTTCAGCAACAAGGTCGAACCAAAGATGATCAGCGGGATGCTGATCGCCAGGCCCAACACCAGCAACACGGTGTTGCCCTTGGCCGCGGCGGCCACGGCCAGCACGTTGTCCAGACTCATCACCAGGTCGGCCACCAAGATGGTGCGGATGGCGACGAGCAGCCCGGCGTTCTTGGTGTCGCTGCCGTCCTCGTCGCCCTCGCCTTCTTCCAGCAACAGCGAAACGCCGATGTAGACCAGCAGCACGCCGCCGACGATCTTCAACCAGGGCCACTTGAGCATCTCGACGGCGATCAGCGTCAACACGATTCGCATCACGATCGCGGCGGCGCTGCCGAAGAAGATCGCCTTTTTCTGCTGGTGCGGCGGCAGGCCGCGGGCGGCCAGAGCGATCACCACGGCGTTGTCGCCGGACAGCAGGATGTTGACCCAGATGATCGAGCCGAGGGCGGCCCAGAAGGCGGCGGAAGTGATGTCCATCGTGGCCCAGGGAAGGAAATGACAAACCGGCTTGCCGGTTTGCGGTGCAGGCTCATATGGCCCGGCCATGTGACGCCGAAACCAAAAAGAGGGCGCGAAGCCCTCTTTCGATCGAGCGCGCTGAAGTGTAGATTCGGGCGCGCCGCGTCGCGTTCGTACAACTACGAACGCGACGGTGGCGTCAGAGCAGGCCCTTGAGCAGCTTGCCCATCTCCGACGGGTTGCGGGTGATCGTGAAGCCGCACTCTTCCATGATCGCCAGCTTGGCGTCGGCCGTGTCGGCGCCGCCCGAGATCAGCGCGCCGGCGTGGCCCATGCGCTTGCCCGGGGGGGCGGTGACACCGGCGATGAAGCCGACGATCGGCTTCTTCATGTTGGCCTTGCACCAGCGCGCGGCTTCGGCTTCGTCCGGGCCACCGATCTCGCCGATCATGATGACCGCGTCGGTGTCCGGGTCGTCGTTGAAGGCTTTCATCACGTCGATGTGCTTCAGGCCGTTGATCGGGTCGCCGCCGATCCCGACCGCCGACGATTGGCCGAGGCCGATCTCGGTCAGCTGTGCCACCGCTTCATAGGTCAAGGTCCCTGAGCGCGAGACCACGCCGATACGGCCCTTGCGGTGGATGTGGCCCGGCATGATGCCGATCTTGATTTCTTCGGGCGTGATCAGCCCGGGGCAGTTCGGGCCCAGCAGCAGCGTGCGCTTGCCGCCGGCGGCTTCCTTGGCCTTCATCTTGTTGCGCACTTCCAGCATGTCGCGCACGGGGATGCCTTCGGTGATGCAGATCGCCAGGTCCAGGTCGGCCTCGACGGCTTCCCAGATGGCGGCGGCGGCGCCCGCGGGCGGCACGTAGATCACGCTGACGGTGGCGCCAGTCTGGCCGGCGGCTTCTTTCACGCTGGCGTAGATCGGAATGCCTTCGAAATCTTCGCCGGCCTTCTTCGGGTTCACGCCGGCGACGAAGCAGTTCTTGCCGTTGGCGTAGTCGCGGCAGCCGCGGGTGTGGAACTGCCCGGTCTTGCCCGTGATGCCCTGGGTGATGACCTTGGTGTCTTTGTTGATGTAGATCGACATGTCCTGTGCTCCTGGGCTTACTTCACCGAAGCGACGATCTTCGTCGCGGCTTCGGCCATCGTGTCTGCGCTGATGATGGGCAGGCCCGAGTCGGCCAGCATCTTCTTGCCCAGGTCTTCGTTGGTGCCCTTCATGCGCACCACCAGCGGCACCGACAGATTCACCGCCTTGCAGGCCGCGATCACGCCGTCGGCGATGGTGTCGCACTTCATGATGCCGCCGAAGATGTTGACCAGGATGCCTTTGACGTCCGGGTTCTTCAGCATGATCTTGAAGGCTTCGGTGACCTTCTCGGCGGTGGCGCCGCCGCCCACGTCCAGGAAGTTGGCCGGCTCGCCGCCGAACAGCTTGATGGTGTCCATCGTGGCCATCGCGAGGCCGGCGCCGTTGACCAGGCAGCCGATGTTGCCGTCCAGGCTGATGTAGGCGAGGTCGAACTTGCTGGCCTCGATCTCGGCCGCGTCTTCCTCGTCGAGGTCGCGGTAGGCCACGATCTCGGGGTGGCGGAACAGCGCGTTGGCGTCGAAGTTGAACTTCGCGTCCAGAGCGATCAGGTTGCCCTTGCTGTCACGGTTGAGCGGGTTGATCTCGACCAGCGAGGCGTCCGTCTCCATGTAGCAGCGGTACAGGTTCTTGAACAGCGTCACGGCCTGGTCGACCGTGTTGCCGGTCATGCCGACATCGCCAGCAATCTTGCGCACTTGGGCGTCGGTCAGGCCGACCAGCGGGTCGACCAGCTCGGTGATGATCTTCTCGGGGGTGCTGTGGGCGACCTCCTCGATGTCCATGCCGCCTTCGCTCGAGCAGATCAACGCGACCTTTTGTGAGGCGCGGTCGGTGACGAGCGAGACGTAGAACTCTTTCTGGATGTCCGCGCCTTCTTCGATGTACAGGCGACGCACCTTCTGGCCTTCGGGGCCGGTCTGGTGGGTCTTCAGTTGCATGCCGAGGATCTGGCCGGCCAGCGCCTTGACCTCATCCATCGAGCGGGCCAGCTTGACGCCGCCGCCCTTGCCGCGGCCGCCCGCGTGGATCTGGGCCTTGACGACCCAGACGGCACCGCCCAGCTTTTGAGCGGCCTCGGTGGCCTCCTGCACGGTGAATGCCGGGTAGCCGCGGGGCACCGGCACATCGAACTGGCGCAGGAGTTCCTTGCCTTGGTATTCGTGGATCTTCATGGGGCTGGTTTCGTGAGTTCAGGACGAAAGCGGGTGGCGACGGAGCGAGGCGCTCAATCGCCGCCGGCGGCGGCCGGTCCGGATGCCGGCGTCGGATTTTGCGTCAGTTTGTTGGCGCCGGGCTGACGGTACCAACGGGGGTAATAAAGACGCACGGCTTCACCGTCGGCCGCCAGCGCATGGCAGCGGTCGAGTTGGAAGGGTTGGGTGTCGCTGTCGGGATGCACTTTCAGCACATCGCCAGCGAAGGCTTGCACGACGGCGGTGGGCAGCACGTCGGCCAGTTCTGACAGATGGGTGCAGCCCTGCACGCCGCCCAGTCGCTCGCGCACGGCGCGCTTGAAGCCACGCATCAGGTTCAGACCGGCCAACGCGCCGTAGCGGTCGCCATGCTGGTCGCAATGGCCGGGGTATGGCATCGCCAGGGATTCGGCGCCGGCCGCGACGATGTTGAAGCTGGTGTCGACGACGATGCGCAGATGCAGGTCATGGATCGGTTCGCCGGCGGGGCGCTCCCGGCCGGGGGCACCGGTCGGGCGGGTCTTGCTGTCGAGCACCGTGGCGTCGATCTCCCACAAGCCATCGCTGCGCGCATAGGCCTGGACCTGGATCGAACGCTGGTGCTTGAGCTGGCGTTGGGGGTCGGCGGGAGGCAGCGGCATTGGCAAAAAACAGCGGATGCGTCGCGGGCCATCCCTGAATCAGGGGCCCGGCGGGCAGATTTTCACTGTAGCACGCGTGTTGCAACGCAACATACGTGGTGGCCGTAGCGCCCTAGAACCCAGCGTGCCGGGTGTCTATTCGTCCTCGCGGCCGCCAACCACGCGGCGCACCACATCACCGGCAAAGCCCCGCGCGGCCAGGAACCGCATCTGGCGCGCCCGCTCGGCCGGCTCGGTCGGCGGCTCGCCGCCGTACTTGCGGCGCCAGACCGCGCGTGCGCGCTCCAGCTCCGTTTCGCGCAGCTGGCGGGCGGTGTCCGGGTCCATCGCAACGCCATGACGCGCGAGCTCTTGTTTGATGCGCGCCGTGCCCTGGCGCTTGGCGCGGGCATGGATGCGGCTTTCGGCGAAGTGCGCGTCGCTGAGGTGGCGCGCGGCTTCGAGCGCGTCAAGCAAAGTGTCGACTTCGGCGGCGGCCGCCTCGGCGTCGTGGGTTTCGGCGGCAGCCGGCGCGGACTCGTCGGACGGATCCCACGGGCCGCGCGGGCCGAGCGCGGCTTCGCGTGCGGCCCCAGCCGCTTGCGCCTGTGCGCGCTTGCGGGCATGGGCCAGCAGCTTGCCGCGCAACTCGGCCCGGCTGTGCTCGCGTCGCGCCAGCAACGCCAGGGCCTGGGCCTTCAGGCTGAGGGGTGGGCGTTTCACGTCGCCCTCATGTCACGTTGCCCGGTGGCCACCTGAGCGGCCGCCGGGCTCAGGCACCTTACTTGGCGGCCGCTTCGCCAGCCAAGTCGGCCAGCAGCGGCACGCCCATCGCTTCGCGCACCTTGTTCTCGATCTCATGCGCCAGTTCGGGGTTCTCGCGCAGGAATTCGCGCGAGTTGTCCTTGCCCTGGCCGATTTTCTCGCCGTTGTAGGCGTACCAGGAGCCGGACTTCTCGACGATCTTGGCGGCCACGCCGAGGTCGATGATCTCGCCTTCGCGGCTGATGCCTTCGCCGTAGAGGATGTCGAATTCGGCTTCTTTGAATGGGGGCGCGACCTTGTTCTTGACGACCTTGACGCGGGTCTCGTTGCCGATGATCTCTTCGCCCTTCTTGATCGAGCCGATACGGCGGATGTCCAGGCGAACCGAGCAGTAAAACTTCAGCGCATTGCCGCCGGTGGTGGTCTCGGGGCTGCCGAACATCACGCCGATCTTCATCCGGATCTGGTTGATGAAGATCACCATGCAGTTCGACTTCTTGATCGTCGCGGTCAGCTTGCGCAGCGCCTGGCTCATCAGGCGGGCTTGCAGGCCGGGCAGGCTGTCGCCCATCTCGCCTTCGAGCTCGGCCTTGGGCGTCAGCGCCGCGACCGAGTCGATGATCACCAGGTCGACGGCGCCGGAGCGGACCAGCGAATCGACGATCTCGAGCGCTTGCTCGCCGGTGTCGGGCTGGCTGATCAGCAGCTCTTGCAGGTTGACACCCAGCTTTTGCGCGTACCCGATGTCCAGCGCGTGCTCAGCGTCGATGAAGGCGGCCACGCCGCCCTTCTTTTGCATCTCGGCCACGACCTGCAGCGTCAGCGTGGTCTTGCCTGACGATTCAGGGCCGTAGATCTCGACCACCCGGCCGCGCGGCAGGCCGCCGACGCCCAGGGCGATGTCCAAGCCCAGCGAACCGGTGGAGACGACCTCGATGTCTTCGATCACCTCGCCTTCGCCCAGGCGCATGATCGAGCCCTTGCCGAACTGCTTTTCGATCTGGGCCAATGCGGCCGCCAGGGCCTTGGACTTCTCGGTGTTCAGGTTTTTCACAGGTGCATCCATGGTGGCGGGCCTCCTCATTCGGTTCGATCGGTAGTCAGCAGAATGGGGCCGATTATGTCAGAAGCTGGATATCTGTACAGTAGATTTTCAGGCCCTGCCGGCCGTCAACCTGGGGACAGGGTGGCTCCCTAGAATCGTTGTGCCGGTGGCCGAAACGCAGCTTTGCGGCCCGACCCAAGAGCCGCTTGCCAAGGAGACAAGGCCGATGCGCATTCTGATTGCCGAAGATGACCAGGTGCTGGCCGACGGGCTGCTGCGCTCGCTGCGCGGCACGGGCTACGCAGTGGACCATGTGGCGACCGGCAGCGAGGCCGACGCGGCGCTCGCGTCGCACGAGTTCGACCTGGTGATCCTCGACCTGGGGCTGCCGCGCCTGCATGGGCTGGAGGTGCTGCGCAAACTGCGCGCCCGCGGCTCCAGCATGCCGGTGCTGATCCTGACGGCGGCCGATTCGGTCGAGCAGCGCGTCAAAGGGCTGGACCTGGGCGCCGACGACTACATGGCCAAGCCCTTCTCGCTGCAAGAGCTGGAAGCGCGCGTGCGGGCCTTGACGCGGCGGGGTCTGGGCACGGCCTCAAGCGTCATCAAGCATGGCCCGTTGAGCTTCGACGCGACCGGCCGCGTCGCCTACATCAACGACCAGATGATCGAGCTGTCGGCGCGCGAGATCAGCCTGCTCGAGGTCTTGCTGCAGCGTGCCGGCCGCCTGGTCAGCAAGGACCAGCTGGTGGCCCGCCTGTGCGAATGGGGCGAAGAGGTCAGCAACAACGCGATCGAGGTCTACATCCACCGGCTGCGCAAGAAGATCGAGCAGGGCCCGATCCGCATCGCGACAGTGCGTGGTCTCGGCTATTGCCTTGAAAAGATTCAAGGCTGAGCCGACGGTCGTGGCGCGCGCAGCGCCGCCACCCATCAAGTGGCGTGCGCGGATCCGGCTCTGCCGGTCCGCTGCGCGAGCCCCCCTGGGGGGCAGCCCGCCTGAGCGGGCGTGGGGGCTCCATTGACGGCGTGGGGGCACCATGTCCCGTGAACAGCGGTCGCTGTTCGGCGAGATCCTGGACTGGATGCTGGTGCCGCTGCTGTTGCTGTGGCCAATGAGCGCGGCCCTGACGTGGCTGGTGGCGCAGAACATTGCCGCCCGCCCCTACGACCGTGACCTGGCGCAGCTGACGCGCATGATCGCGCGCCAGATGGTGGCGGCCGATGCCAACCTGCCGCACGACAAAGCCCTGCGCCTGCCCGAGTCGGCGGCGGCTCTGCTGCGCAGCGACGACGTCGACCGGGTCTACTTCCAGGTATTGGGCGAGCAGGGCGAGCTGCTGGCCGGCGACCGCGAGCTGCCGACGCCGGACACCGACCCCGCTTTCACGCCGCCGGTCGGCGAAGTGCAGTTTCGCGACGAGACGATCCAGAACGAACCGGTGCGCGTGGCCAGCCTGCGCCTGGTGCCGGCGCCCGGCGAGCCACTGCGCATCGGCTTGGTGCAGGTCGGCGAGACGATGGAAAAGCGCAGTCGCCTGACCACCGAGATCATCAAGGGGGTGCTGCTGCCGCAGTACGTGATCCTGCCGGTGGCGGTGTTGCTGGTCTGGTTTGCGCTGGCGCGCGGCATCGCGCCGCTGAGCCATTTGCAGCAGCGCATCCTGCGCCGCCAAAGCCATGACCTGAGCCCGATCGACCAGCACGACGTGCCGGAAGAGGTGGCGCCGCTGGTGCGCGCGATCAACGACCTGTTGACCCGGCTCGACCGGTCGATGGCGACGCAAAAACACTTCCTGGCCGACGCGGCGCACCAGCTGAAAACACCACTGGCGGGCCTGCGCACCCAGGCTGAGTTGGCCCAGCGCGAAATCGACGGTGGCACCGGCGACGCGCAGTCGATCAAGCGCTCGCTGCAGCACATTGCCCGCTCCAGCCAGCGCGCGGCGCACATGGTCAACCAGTTGCTGGCGATGGCGCGTGCGGAAGACGTGGAATCGGCGCGCAAGGCGCAGGATTTCAGTTTGGTTCGCTTGGCCGTCGACACGGTGCAGGACTTCGTGCCTAAGGCGATGGACAAGCGCATCGACCTGGGCTACGAGGGCCCCGAGGTCAGCGGCGATGCGGTGCCGCGTTTGCGCGGCCAGCCGATCCTGGTGCGCGAAATGATCCGCAACCTGGTCGACAACGCGCTGCAGTACACGCCCGAAGGTGGCACGGTCACGGTGCGCGTGACGCCCGACCCGTTCGGCCAGGTGCTGGTGCTGCAGGTGGAAGACAACGGCCCCGGCATTGCCGAAGCGGAGCGCGAGCTGGTGTTCCAGCCGTTCTACCGTGCGCTGGGCACGAACGTGGATGGCAGCGGCTTGGGGCTGGCCATCGTGCGCGAGATTGCCGACAAGCACCAGGCGACGGTCACCATCGACCAGGCGCGGCCCTCGGCGGGGTCCCCGACCGGGGGGCCGGGGACGGTGTTCACGGTGCGCTTTCCGGTGCAGGCGCCGGGCCGGTCCGGACCGGACGACGCCTCACTGGATCAACGCTGACGCGAGATCACTTGGTGGTCGACACCTTGCCGCCGGCCTTGGCGCCGGTCAGCGGGTAACCAGCGGACCAGGTGCCGCTGTTGATCACGGCGCCGGATTCGGTCGCGAACACGGACCAGGTGCCGTCGTAGTTGACGACCCAGCCGTAGGTGCTGCCGAATTGCACAGCGCTGGCTTCGGTCAGGGCGTAACCCTTGCCGAGGGCGGCGGCCAGGACCTTGCCGGTCGGGCCCATGACGGCGTCAGGCGTGTAGGTGCCGCAGGTGGTGAAGTCGCGCTGGCCGGTCACGTAACCGCCACTGACGGTCAGGTTGGTGAAACCATCGCAGTAGCCATCGAACTTGATGTTGGCGGGGATCTTGGCGGCTTGCGCGGCGCCAGCGGCCAGGGCCAGAACGGCGACGGTAATCATCGAGAACTTCGACATGTAAGGGTGCTCCGAAAGTCAATCAGTATGGTTTTTGGCGGCACGGCATCCGTTGCGCACCGTTTGTCGTGCCGCGGCGCAGTCTAGTGACCAGACGTTTCGAAAGCTCTCCCTCACTCAAGGGATGTAACAGCGATGATGCGCTGAACTGAAACGTTAGTCAGTCCGTGACATTCGTCACTTGGCTCAACTCTGCATCAGGCGTCTGCTCTTGGCGATCGACATCAGCATGCCCAAGGCCAGGCCGAGCGTGACCATCGCGGTGCCGCCGTAGCTGATGAACGGCAAGGGGATGCCCACCACAGGCAAGATGCCGCTGACCATCCCCATGTTCACCATCGCGTAGGTGAAGAAGCTCAGGGTCAACGCGCCGCCAAGCAGCCGGGTGAAGACGGTGGGCGCTTCCGCCGCGATGAGCAGGCCGCGAATCAGCACGAAGCTGAAGCAGGCGATCAGGCTCAGCGTGCCGAGCAGGCCGAACTCTTCGGCATAGGCGGCGAAGATGAAGTCGGTCGTGCGTTCGGGGATGAACTCCAGGTGGGTCTGGGTGCCCTTCATGAAGCCCTTGCCGGTGGGGCCGCCGGAGCCGATGGCGATCATCCCTTGGATGATGTGGAAGCCCTTGCCCAGCGGATCGGTCGTCGGGTCCAGCAGCGTGCAGACACGGTGCTTCTGGTAGTCGCGCATCAGCGGCCATTTGACGTCGTCCTGGCAGATCTGGTCGGCCGAGAACACCAGCGCGCCGACCGCCAGCATGCCGGCCAACAGTACCGGCAGGATCAGCCGCCAGCTGAGGCCGGCGAAGTAGATGACGTACAGCCCGCCGGACAGGATCAGGATCGCAGTGCCCAGGTCCGGCTGCTTGACCACCAACCCGACCGGCACCAGCAGCAACGCACCGGCGACGGCGAAATCTAGCGTACGCAACTGGCTCTCGCGCTTCTGGAACCACCAGGCCAGCATCAGCGGCATCGCGAGCTTCATCAGCTCGCTGGGCTGGATCACGACACCGATGTTGAGCCAGCGCTGCGCGCCCTTCTTGGTGACACCGAACAAGGCCGTGGCGATGAGCAGCGCCACGCCGACGGTGTACAGCGGCACGGCGACGCGCATCAGCCGCTGCGGCGGCACCTGCGCGACCAGGAACAGCAGCACCAGCGCCAGCAGCATGTTGCGGCCGTGGTCGACGAAACGCGTGCCGTGGTCGTAGCCGGCCGAATACATCGTCAGCAGCCCCAGGCCACCAAGCACCAGCAGGCCCAACAACAGCGGCAGATCGAAGCCTGAAAACACCGGCAGGATGCGCTGCCACAGCGGCCGACGTTCCAGCACCACGCTCATGGCTGGCCTCCGGATGCACTGGCTGCTGAGGCTGGCGCGGGCCTGGTCGCGGCCGGCACGGCGCCACGCACCGACGACGCAGAGACGGACGCCGGCGAAGCGGCCGCTTTGGGTGGCCGGACGACCGAACCACTGGCCGCGCCGGAGGCGGGGACCGCCACTGCTTTGGCCGCTCCGGAGGCCGGACCCGCCGGTGCACTGGCCGCCGGATCCGGCGCTGCCACCAGCCCCATCGCGACCGAGGCACTCACGCCGGTCGGCAACGGCACGTCCGCCGGCTTGCGCGACGTGCCGATCGGCGCCACGCCCTTGCCTTCACGCACCAGCGCAATGTCTTCTTCGCTCGGGTATTGGTCCATCAGCAAATAGTCCAGCACGCGGCGGGCGATCGGCGCGGCGGCGCCCGAGCCCCAGCCGGCGTTCTCCACGATCACCGCCAGCGCCACCCGGGGTTCGTCCAATGGCGCAAAGGCGATGTAGAGCGAATGATCGCGCAAGTGCTCGGCCGTGCGGGTGGCGCTGTATTTCTCGTTCTGCCGCGCGCCCACCGACTGCGCGGTGCCGGTCTTGCCGCCGCTTTGGTAGCCGGCGCCGGCAAACACGCGCGCCGAGGTGCCGGCGATCGTCACGCCGTTCATTGCATCGCGGATCACCGCGACCTGGTCTGGCTTCAGGCCGATCGGCTCCAGCGCCTGCGACGAGATGCCACGCTTCTCGCCGCTGACGGTGTCTTCCACCTCGTGCACCAGGCGCGGCTTGAAGCGCTGGCCGCCCGACGACAGTGTGGACACGGCGGTGGCCATCTGCAGCATCGTGAAGTTGTTGTAGCCCTGGCCGATGCCGAGCGAGATCGTCTCGCCGGCGTACCACTTCTGCTGCTCGGGCTTCCTGAAGCGCTTGCGCTTCCACTCGGTCGACGGCAGGTCGCCGGTCAGCTCGCCTTCCATGTCGATGCCGGTCTTGCGGCCGAGACCAAACGGCTCGAGCTGGTCGTGGATCAGGTCCACGCCCATCTCGTTGGCCAGGCTGTAGAAGTACAC
>Ga0307515_10021582_pt1 | contig 11406 bp, 5 predicted proteins | sample 17_EM_MG_FD_194513 | JGI IMG/M metagenome (GOLD analysis project Ga0307515, IMG submission 194513) | Populus trichocarpa ectomycorrhiza microbial communities from riparian zone in the Pacific Northwest, United States - 17_EM | ecosystem: Host-associated > Plants > Roots > Unclassified | place... | reverse complement strand
TGACTTAGGTTGTGAATTTGACCGTTTTCCTTAAGTTTACTCGAGTTGTTTTTTTGGATCTTTTTTTTTCTTCAAATTGAATATTTTTTTAGTTTTTGTCCTTCAATATTTGATTGATTAAGATTCAGTTTCCTAATTTGGTTCAATTTATATTCTATGAAATTATCATAGCCTCGTAAATCGAGTTGTAAATCGGTCCAGTATATCATCGTTTTATTTATAAAAAAAATATGTTATCTAATATGCCATTATCTCGATATTTTAAAAGTATATTGTCTAATATGTGTCGGATTTTAGCTTTCCTAGCATCTTTATATTTTTTACGATTAGAAAAAAAATTGAACTACAACATAGTGCGGGTTAGAAAGCTAATTATCGTCTAGTTAATAATTGTGTTTGTCATTCAAAATTTAATGTTATAGAGTGAAATGAAAAAAATTTCCATGCACATGCGTATACTTACATAGTTACATACCCATTCCCATATGTATATATACTAGCTTAGCTCGTGATTTGCTATGGATTAGATTAAAATCTTTTTAAATACAACAAAAAAATATTCAAGTTGTAAAAAGATATATGGTATTTTTATTAAACTTGGTCTAACGAGTCAACTTTAAAATTTTATAATCCGACTCCTTGTCTAGATTAGGTTTTAAATTAAACAGTGTTGGAGTTACATCAACGTGACTTAATCGACTTGATTAGTTTAAAAACATACTGAATGATCGGTAAAAAACATGTAAGGATAAAATTGAGAAAAAAATAATGAAATTGACATAAAAAAATCTTGACTCAACTTATTGTTTAGGACAAGTTTAAAATTAAATCTTATGAAAGTTGTCGTAACATGACTCAGTCGACTTGACCGATTTAAAAATAATCTAACCGACTAGTAAAAAACATTTCCAAGTAAAATTAAGAAAATAAAAATGAAATTGATAAAAAAAATCCCTCTGCTCCGACTCCTTACTTAGCTAAGTTTAAAATTAAATAATATAAAAGTTGTCTTAATATTAATATAATTCACTTAACTTAATTTGTCTAAAGATAACATGTATAATTATTAAAATAAATATAAGAATGAAATTAAAAAACAAATAATGAAAAAACTGAGGCTAAATTAAAAAAACAAAACCGTTAGTCAAGCTAGGTAATGATTCCAAGTATGAAAGTAATATTGATGCTTGATATTATTTTTATTTAGGTGTTGGGGGTATATATAAATTAATTTTCGTGCACTGTAAATCCATTTATTTATTAAATCCAGGTAGGACTTAAAAATTTTATACTAATTTTATTTTTCATAATTTCACTTGAGATTAAAATTATAATAATTGATAAAAACACATACCTTAATCATTAAAGATGTCTTTGGCATTATATTTAGAAGCGTTTTATAAAAAAATTTTATTTTTTTTATTTTTTTCTTCACTTCTAATTAATATATTTTTTAATATTTTTTAATTATTTTAATATATTAATATCACAAATAATTTTTAAAAAATAAAAAATATATTATTTTAATATATTTTAAAATAAAAAATAATTAAAAAAACAATTACTACTACAGTAACAAATAAACTCTAAATTAACCCTTTATGATATTTTAATATCTAAACAACCTTAATATGAAAAACTTATCGTACCTGAGAGATCGAAATGCTACTAAACTAAAATCCGTCATTTTAACCCACAACGACAACCAGTAGTCCCAGACTGACGAGTACCGGCCCCTTCTGCGATTCCCCGGCGGTGTCGAACCATTAGTGCTCGGTGGCGATTGAAATACACGCGCAAACGTTCTTCTGAAGAAAAGAATTGAAGAAGTAAAGTAACATGGGTGCCTCAGAATCTAGTCTTTCAAGTTCACAGGTAATTCTTCTAATTTCAGTAATCGTTTACAATAAATTTGTCACTGTTGAATAATTTGCTTGTTGTATGGTGTAAAGAAAATGACAGACGAAATCACTACTGTCACTGAGAGATCAGAAGCTTTGGATCCCATTTTGGAGAAGCTCAAATCCCTCAAAATTGTAAGCTTTTTATTATTTGTTTAAATAATCCCAATTTGGAGACATACACTATCTTTTTGTTCAAAAAAATTATTATTATTATTATTTTTACTTCAGACAAGGCCAATATTAACTTCAACTCCGAAGGAAGAGGGTAGCTTGAATGACATTTTGGTGAGGAAGGCATCGTCTTCTTCAGCTCTTGGTGAGTCTCGGACTTGCTTTATCTCTCTATTTCCTTCTTGCAGTAGACTTTCTGCATTGAAGCTTTGAATAGAAGTTAGAATGTTATATAAACGTAAATTAATCCGCTCTCTTTACTCAGTGAGTGAAGAATGATTTGAACAAAGATATCTACTGATGAAACAGAAAAGTAACTAGCTTTCGAATGTGTGTGAATGTTCTTAACTTCAAACATTCGAGGGTTCGTTTCATTATCCATGGTCCAGATAGAGAAAAGAAAAGAATCGCAGGTTTGGTGCTTTTTTTCTCTCCTAAACGTTTTGTTTAGAATGAAATTAATGCGATGCGAGGCTGAATGGTAGCTGTTTGATGTGGTTTTTAATGTGATGTATATTGTTCAGAGATGTAATTTTGCAATGTTATTTGTTGTGTCTTTCCCATCCCTTTTAAATTTGTTTGAGAAAGGCTAATCTTTTCATTTGGTATTTGCATGGGTGTTGTTTATAATGGATGTTATTTGTTGTGTCTTTCCCATCCCTTTTAAATTTATTTGAGAAGCGCTAATCTTTTCATTTGGTATTTGCATGGGTGTTGTTTATAATGGTCAATGCAGCAACTGTAAATCCAAATGTGTTATTGGAGCTCATCTCAATATATCGTGATTGGCAAGACGGGAAGGTTCAGCAGATAAGCATGAAACAGGTTTGTCTGTCATCAAGAACTACTATGAGTAGAAGACCAGTTTATAAAATGAAGTTAAATTGTAAAGGCGTGGGATGGATCATATGATCTTGTGGTCGCAGGTTCTCAGTGGATTCTATGTTGATTTTCAGTTTTTTCTCTGATGCAGTTTTTGACATAAGTTAAGATCCAGGTTGAATTTTATTACTAGGATGTACACTTCCCTCATGGACATGGTCCATGGATGATGATAAATTTCATATAGGATCTGTAAAAAACTTGTTTATAGGCTAGGACCACGTGTAAATGAATTTTTTACGTTGTGGTTGCGGCTCTTCAATGCTTATGTTTAGGTTTTGGTGAGGCATCAGTGGAAAGTAGCCAGCTATATATGATAGAAACATGAAATGTCCAATCTGCTGTTAAAAGAAACCAGATGATTTGGTTTTACTTCATATACACTGAATTCTGGATGACCCGATTCTTTAATAGATCAGGTTCAAAGACTTTAAACAACATGGTTCTATGTCAAAAAAGACATAACTGATGAACCATTTGAACTGTTAATCTTTTTTGGCTCATGAATATGTGGAACCACTGATTCTTAACCAGATTGTCTGAACTAGAGTGCAACAACAGCCATAGTATGTTGATGTTTCAAATCCTTTTAGGGGTATGCTTTCACCTGGAAAACTTCTATCTCTTTAACGAACTTTGATTTGGTGAAAACTATTGCAGGAGGAGATAGAAAATAAGATAGAAGTGGCAGATGCTTTGGCAATTAAACTTCTTCAAAGGCTTAACTACTCTGTGTCAGCAATGAAGACTTCTTCACAGCATCTATCAGAAGGTACTTCACAACATACCGAATGGAAATGGATTACTGACAGATTATGGAACCAGATACATAAATTATCAGAGAATTGATTGTCTCTCAGTAGTGTTTGCCTTTCGGCTCACTACAGTTTGATGAAGCCACTAGTACTGATCTCAGTTTCTTATTTTAACTGCATCTTTGATCAACTTTATTTACTTGGGACAACACATGCAGTTCATTCTCTGCAGGTGGAGATTGGGGAGCTGAAAGGGAGGTTGACTGAGGTTATGAGTAATTGTGATGCGTTGTGCAAGAGAATTGCTACAGAGGGGCCAGAATCTCTTCGTTCATCTGTTAAGCCATTTGCAACTGCCGCAGTTGACTCAGAGATCAGATCTAGCTCATCATCTGTCCTAAAATCCAATCCACCTTCAAATGAAGCCAAGTCAGACTAACTGTTTTACGTTCTCTTTTCACCTTTTTATCTTTCCCTTGTATTTAGTCATTGTTTAACCCATAATCTCCCTTGAGATCGAAATTTGCCCCCATTGCTAACAGGCAACGTAGTAGAAAAGGACAGGCAACAAGTTGTGATTCTTTTTTATGCCATCCTATCAAGATAGATTCCTCGTCGAGTTACTGAAAGTATTGACCTGCTGAAGTAGACAGTTTGTTTTATTATTGTTGTAAAACGTAAAGATTGTACCGCACCGACATGAGTTCAGATCTGATGCCTGTGATGTTTTCCTTTTAAACCAGGTCCGATGTACATGTTTTTAATTGTGGTGATGGGTGTGTTTTAAAATGAATTTTTTTATTTGAAAATATATTAAAATATATTTTTAGATTTTTTTATATTAGTATATTAAAATTATGAAAAACATTAAAAAAAACATAAAATTATGGAACTAGTGTCTTGTTTTTTTTAAAATAGAGGACAGGCAACAAGACAGCTCTTAATTTAATGCTGATGCAATGGGCAGAGGAGCCAGCGTGTTCCAAGTTGATCCGAATGGTTAAACGACAGCATGGAAATGTTCCATCCTTTTCAATTATTCAAAGATTATTTGAATTTGTATTGTAATAACGGTAGTAATTTAAATTGTTTTTTATTTAAAAATATATTAAAATAATTTTTGATATTAAAATATCAAAATAATCTAAAAATATAATTCTTTTTATTTTAAATACACACTTCCATTTCGAAACAAACGTTTGCAACGTGCAAGACTGCAAGCTGCTGCCTGCCGACACAAACAGTTACAGAATGAACTTGTACTGGAACAATGCAGGTCTCAAAATGCAAGCCACAATCACGAGCATAAGTAAGGAAAGGACAGCACACTAGCCACCCCAATCCACTATTTTAAAACCTATATCTTGGTGTCTAGTTCCAGCTACCTAACCCTAACCCTAACCCGATTAACTTGTGATACAGAAAAACTTGTTGATTTTTAAATTAATATTTTCAAAATTATGTCAATAAAAAAGCTGGATCAGTTAACCCATCTAATTCGATTCGAAACCCGAGATTTACCCTTGATGAACCCGAGTTGGGTTTAAAAACAATTCCCCAACCCCACCACCAATTCTCTTTCATTTCCATTTTATAGAGGTAAAATTGACAGATTATCAAACAGCCTGCTCGTCATAACACATAATTTTCCTGAAAAAGGCAAGATTTTACTTTACAAGAGCAATGATATAAGCATTGAGTGTTCATGTTGAACTTGAACCACAAACACGTCCTCATGGCTAGACCCAACATGCATCAAGTGCTAATCAGTTCAGAAAGCACCAGAATGGAAGTCTTGAAACCTTGGTTATCTCTCAAGCAGAAGAAATGAAGACAGTAAAGACAAAGGATATATATCTTTTCATGCTTATTAACAAATTGTTTATTTCTATTCAACCAAACACTTTGCATCTCTAGTTTATGTTCATTGTTTGGTAGCATGTCCAGTCACTCGGTTGGTCGCACTACCATACAGGCAGTAAGTGTGTAATTGCAAGCAATAATACGACTTCTGCTTTTTGTAGTTAATTGCACAAAATTCAAGATCCAATTTCAATTCTGATATGATTTGATCTCACATTCAATTGACGAATTATGAAGAAGGAAAAATAAGGAACGCATAAATTAAAAATCCTCCTATAAACTTGAAATGCATGAAAAAAAAATTATGACTAACAATTCAAAGCGGGGACATTCACTCCATAACTTAATTTCTGAACCAGAGGAGAGCACCGGATGTATCAGTTCAAGGTTGCTGCTGGGCATCCATATAGCCAGCATCAACAAGAACCTTCTCCCTCTTGGCTAAATCAATATCTTCATCAACCATCATCTTCACCAATTGCTCAAACCCAACTTTAGGCTTCCAACCAAGCACTTTCCTCGTCTTACTCGAATCCCCTTTCAAATTATCCACTTCAGCAGGCCTAAAATACCTCTTATCAATCACAACATGATCCTTCCAATTCAATCCAACATATCCAAATGCCACATCCAAAAACTCCTCCACCGTATGCGACTCCTCCGTCGCAACCACGTAATCATCAGGCTTTTCCTGCTGCAACATCATCCACATTGCTTCCACGTAATCCCCTGCGAAACCCCAATCCCTCGACGCCTGCAAATTCCCTAAAAACAGCTTATTCTGCAACCCCACCTTAATTCTCCCAACAGCTCTCGTAATCTTTCGGGTCACAAAATTCTCTCCCCTACGTGGAGATTCATGGTTGAAAAGAATCCCATTGCAAGCATACAACCCATAAGCTTCCCTGTAATTGACAGTATACCAATGCGCCGCGCATTTTGACGCCGCGTATGGGGATCTTGGATGAAACGGGGTGGTCTCTGATTGCGGAGGCGGCGTAGATCCAAACATCTCCGAAGATCCCGCTTGGTAATACTTGATATGGCTCCGCCCTGTCGCGGCAATATGAGATCTCACCGCCTCAAGAAGGCGGAGGGCTCCGGTGGCGACGACATCCGCCGTGTAATCAGGGATTTCGAAAGAGACAGCCACGTGTGATTGGGCCGCCAGGTTATAGACTTCGTCGGGGTTGATGGTGTCGAGCCAACGACGGAGAGACGACGCGTCGCTTAGATCTGCATAGTGGAGTTTCATTCGGGCCTTATGAGCATTGTGTGGATCTATATAAATATGGTTAATCCGCTGCGTATTGAAATTGGATGACCGACGGATCAAGCCATGAACTTCATAGCCTTTGTTCAGGAGGAATTCGGTAAGATAAGAACCATCTTGGCCGGTTATACCGGTGATCAGGGCGATTTTGGGTGTGATTTCGCCGTTGACAGGAATAGTGGAGTCGGATCCGGGTTGGTTTGATTCGGATGCCATTGATGGACGGTCAGATGGAGTTGATGGGTTTTTGATATAATGCGAGCCTGTAGATTTGGCCTGCTGATGGAGGGGTTTAATATAGCGGGAGGTAGAGGATGCTGGAGAAGGGTAGAATGGTCAATATAAGGAAGGTGGAAAATGAGTAACAATGAAGTGGATGGTGAGGTGTCGATATTTTGAGCTGAATTGACGATTTTGGGCTTGATGATGGAAGCGGTGGGATTATTGGTGAGATGCGGTGTTGTGTTCTGGTTTGCACGATGTGAAGAAATGTTATTTTTTTAAAATAAAATATATAATTATATGAAGACTGAGTATTTTTCCAATATAATATTTCATTGACAACCTAATATATTTGCTAAATAATTAATGCTTCCGTGAGTAATTGTGATGTATTATGTTAATTGTTATAATTTTTAAAATAATAATTATATTTATTTAGGTATACTTAATGTGTAAATTAGTATGAAAATATTTTAATAACAACAATAATAATAATAAAAAGGGGGCAAGATTATACATTTAAAACTATTTATTTTCAACACATTTAACTCCAAGGAGTTATTTTATCGGTTATGAAATGACACATATAAAAACTATATAAAAAGGCAAAAAAATAAATAACATGGAATTTTATTAAAGAGGTTATCACACAAAAGTTTAAAATTGAAGTTTAGAATCCTAATAAATAATTATACAGAGATTCATAAATTAAATACAAAATATAAAGTTGTCAAGCACAATATTTTCTAAATATAAATTATATAGGGGCAAAATTGATACTAACCCAATAGCTGAGGTACGTTTTTGAGGTTTTCCCAATCCGTATTGATATTTGTCAATATCTGGCTGTTGCTAGCCTGTCCCAACACAATCGCCTGTGATTGCCTTGCCACCATCTTCTCAAGGTCAAGAAAGGAAATCAGTTGCACATGTCTTGTAACTTTCTAGACTATTGACCCAAGGAAATCATGATCGGGACTAGTGATCAACTGGGAAGCAACTCGGTAGAAGATGAAGAAGCCAATCATGCCACAAAAATCTGGGGGGTGAACAAGTATCGCCTGAACTTGATGCGCCAAAAAATCTCCGATCCACCACGGTTACTGACAAAAGCAGCCGCTAACAGTTCATGTTGCATCTTTAAAGTCCCCCAAAGATTCATTGATATCAACGGTAAGTCCTACCAACCTCATATAGTCTCAATAGGGCCTTATCATCATGGTGAGGCGCATCTTAGGATGATTGAAGAGCACAAGTGGGGGTATTTAGGGTCTATGCTCTCCAGGACACAGAACAACGGTTTGGACTTAGAAGTCTTGTTGAGGGCGATACAGCCGCTAGAAATGAAGGCAAGAGAGTGTTACTCGCAAATTATCCATCTTGACACTTGTGAATTTGTTGAAATGATGGTTCTTGATGGCGTTTTTATTATAGAATTGTTTCGTAAAGTTGGAGAAATAGTTGGATTTGAGGCCGATGATCCCATTGTTACCATGGCGTGGATCATACCATTTTTTTACAGGGACTTACTTAGACTTGAGAACCAAATTCCTTTCTTTGTTCTTGAGTGTTTATTTGAGATAACAAGAACGCCTGGAGAAGAATCTGGCCCTTCTTTGAGCAAGCTTGCTTTGGATTTCTTCAATAATGCACTGCAAAGACCAGATTATATTATTGCTAGGCATAATAATGGCAAAGCCAAACATCTACTTGATTTAGTTCGTTCAAGTTTCATAGATTCTGAGCAAGCCCAGCCACGCTGCGTGGACACATCGACTCCCATGATCCAATCTGTATCCAAACTTCGCCGTGCTGGAATTAAGCTTGGTCAAGGGGATCCTGCGGATAGTTTCTTGGTGGTGAAATTCAAGAACGGGGTGATAGAAATGCCTACCATAACCATTGATGATACCATAAGTTCTTTTTTGCTTAACTGTGTAGCATTCGAGCAGTGTCACAGTGGTTCTTCCAATCATTTCACGACCTATGCAACTCTTCTAGACTGCCTGATCAACACCATTAAAGACGTAGAGTATCTGTGTGACTGCAATATTATTGAGAATTACTTTGGCACTGATTCAGAAGTTGCAAGATTCGTCAATGATTTGGGCAAGGAAGTAGCATTTGATATCGAAAGGTGTTATTTGTCCGAGATGTTCAGTGATGTTCACCAATACTACAAGGATAGATGGCATTTGCAATGGGCAAGCTTCAAGTTTACTTATTTTAGCACTCCTTGGTCTTTTATATCAGCAATGGCTGCCTTGATTATCCTGCTCCTTACAGTGGCTCAAACCTTCTACACTATTTATGGCACTTACAAAACATAAACCCTCTATGTATAACATAAATCCTCTGGTAGCTTAAAGAAGATACATTATTATAATTGATGCATTGTAAAGTTTTTTGCTTTCTTTTTTCTTATTCCAATTATTTCACTGACAGGGGAATGATCACAAGGGCTCCACCACGACGTTCAAGGTGATGTTTCAGCATAATTCATAAAATCACTTTTCTTTTTACCGTGTCCTTTGTTTATCTCATCTAATTCCATAAAACTTAAAATTGATGATAATATAAATTTTTTGTGATTTTAAACGTATTATAAATTTTAAAACTAATTAAGCTATATTTTTTAAAAATATAATATTATATTTATTAGTCTTGGTTCAAAGAGATATTTCCGTCAGGTTTTAAAGGTTAACTTGGGATAAAATATTTAAAAATTATTTTTTAAAATAATAATATTGTTTCAATTATTTTTTTAAAAATAAAGTGATATCATTTGAATAACTCAATTAATTTATATACAAAATCTTAAACCAAGTCAAGAATTAAATTGAGTTTAATAATTTAACATAAAATCAAATCAAATAATACTTAACCCACATGGTTAAAGTGCACTTTTATTTTTTTCACATTATTATAATGGCTTTTTACTTTATCATAGTATTAAAATCTTGCCACATGTATTTTGGATCTAGATTTAAAAAAATTTAAAAACTCATTTGCAGCTCATTGATTGTTTATGTAACAAAAACAATGTTGTTGTGATATATTAAAATAAATAAAATTAAAATTGTTCCAGTTAAGTGTATGTTTGGATGACAAGTAACTTATATTTTTTTTAAAATAAAAAATATATTTTTAACTTTTAAAAATATAATTTAAAAATATTTTATTAAAAAAAAAAAACCACCACAACTGTAATATCAGCATCTTCAAAACCTGTGTCGTAATCATTGAAGCCGGATTTAAAAAATCAATCAGAGACATCTTACTTTTCATATCAGCACAAACAACTTATTTTTGTTAATAAATGGTTTCGACTGTACGTGGCAGCAATCACATGGGATAAAATGCTATCATTTAGGTCCATCGATATGAATAAATAAGAAAGAGTACTGATCAACAATGTAAGTGGTGATCCAATAATAAAAATTTTGGGGTTAAAATTTTTTTTATTTTTTTTATTTTTAAATTTGAGTCTTGTTATTATTCATAAGATGATTATTATAAGTTTATATGGTCGTTAACTTTAAAGCCTGTGAAATTAGTTGAGGTACGCAAAAGCTGTTCCAGACACCCGTATTAAACTTAAAAAAAAAATAAAAAGTACTGATCGATCATATGTTGCGTGATAGGCACGAGGTCTTGAATTAAGTTCATAGACTCTTCAAGGTTCTGCTGTCACCCAACGAATTTCCTTTGCAAGCCGGTGCCACTTGGCTGCAGGAGAAAAGTCAAGAAGATTTTCTGAAGAAATGTCATGAATAAACTTAGGCAAAATCACCACTTCAATCCCTCATTTTTGTACGAAATATTCACCTTACCATGAGTTATTAAAAGAGGTTCAGTTGACTCGGTCTAAGTTATGAGTCACTCTAAAATTCATTGTTTCAAGTATTGTTTTCAAAAAATTAAAAGTCAAATCTTAATTAGTTCGACTAATTATGGATTGACCTATTAAATTACTGGATTTGGTCAAATTAATTTTTATTTGAATAGTTTTGGACCAGATTTCATATTGTCGAGTTACCAAGTTAATCTGTCGAGTTAGTTTAATAGCATTGATTAGCTGACATCAAGTAAATAAAAAATAGAAATATAATTCTTTTATATAAAAAATGATAAATAGAAATATAATATTCTTTTTTTAAAAATAAAAATAAAAATATTTGTAAGAAATAAACACGAAGAATTCCTCAGCATAGAAAGGAATCTTAAAACAATATGAAAAAAAATGATAAAAGGGATATAAATGATAATTAAAAACAAGAGAGAACTCTTACAAAAGAAGAAGAAGAAGAAGAAAGATAGGAAATGAAAAACAAAT
>Ga0307515_10021581_pt1 | contig 11407 bp, 10 predicted proteins | sample 17_EM_MG_FD_194513 | JGI IMG/M metagenome (GOLD analysis project Ga0307515, IMG submission 194513) | Populus trichocarpa ectomycorrhiza microbial communities from riparian zone in the Pacific Northwest, United States - 17_EM | ecosystem: Host-associated > Plants > Roots > Unclassified | place... | reverse complement strand
ATATTTTTTCACGGTAACCTTTATGTGGGAATCGCAGATAAATGACCCCATCTCCTCTGGACAGAGCGCCATACTTTGCTTGGCTATCAATTCTAACTGGAGGTGCTTTGACACCAAGTTTCTGTCCAGAAATTAAACATTCAGAATTTTGCAACTAAAATCTTTTTTTTTTCTTTTTTTGGAAGAGTGATAGAGGGAGGGTTGTGGTAGCATGGAGAATGGTCATACTTTGGCAATAGAACTGGATAGATCATGCATGGAGTGTGCTGCTTCATATGATTCAAAGAATGAAGCTTCTTCAGGATTGTCAATAGAGCTGACTTGCACCTGCACGATACCAAGAAGACATTTGATACAAATCACAGACAACCATGGGAATACATGTCATCTGGAAATAATATATCTAGTGCACTGACCTTCACTGCTGAAGAGCTATCCAGTGAATGCATGTAAGTACCACCACCAGCTACAGAGAAGAAAAGGCAACCAACTTCACCAGGCAAAGAATGGTGAGAGCCACCACCAGCAATGGAAGTTAATGGAAGATTGGGACAAGCCAAGACACCCAACACTACTGTCCCTTCATCTAGCAATGCTAAAGCTATTGCATATTGATCTCCTCTTAAGAACCTATATAAAATTCCATTAGCATGATTTAATTTTCCATAGCGAGTTCATTGAGCAAATAAAAGAGGAAAATGACAGCCTTGCAGAAAAAAAAAGGTGCACATTCAATCAAAAGCATGTATGTTGTAGTTAAGAAGCACAACTTCATCCTATTATGGTGTCGTGGATGCCTACTTCTCACATTGCAAAAAATCATGGTAGCATATGCCTTTACAGCACAGTCATTCATTTCAAAAACCAAGTTTCAAAACTCACCCTTTAGTACCATCTATAGGATCCAGAACCCAGTGTCTGCCTCGTGAACCACCTTCAGATTTGCCACAGTCAATGGCCTTGACAACATCATCCGTGGATAAAATAGAATCACTATATGATCCATCACTAGCTAGAATATCATTAACAAGTTTTGTAATGCGCTCTTGAGTTTCCTGGGCACCATCCTTGCGGAGATCTTCCGAATCCTAGAAATATTCCCCAAAAGTTATGTTAGTGAATTTGATATATAAACAATGAAACAAAAAAGCTTCTGCATGTCCTAGAAAAATTCTAAAATTCCAACCATTTACCTCCTCAGCCACTAATGAAAATAGTTCAGAAGGAAGCTCCCTCTGCAGAACATAACTAACTAGTGCTTGAGAGCCTAGAATCAAAGGAAAGTGTCAAAAAGGGTTATTAACTGCAGTTTCTTTTGCACCAACCTTAAAAGCTGAAAGAAATATATTAAGAAAATAAATTATCCACAGCATAAAGATCTAACAAAAAGCTTTGTTCCAAACACTGAAAAATGGAGAAAATTCAACTAAAACCCAATGCATTGAGACTGTAGAAGCAAGACATTCACATATTCACTAGAAGAGAATCGTTACAATTAAATGTGGTTCTCATTCACAATACAACTTCAAAACAGATAAGAAGTAGCATATGTCAAGGTGAAAAACCACTCATAGATAGTACACCACAACCATCCATAGTAATCAAGTGGATACATCCCAGCTCCTAAAATTGGCACATGAAAATAGAAAATAAACTTATTTATAGCTTGCCACTTGTCTTTTTGACATTATAGACATAGCTTTAGCAAATATAACATCCTATGGTAAAAAGGAATAAAGAAAAAAGTCAACAGTATAAATCATCAGGCTATTGACTAAAAAGCATTTTTAAGCATGTGAGAAAAAAACTAATAGTCTATCAGTGGAAGGAAAAACAAAGGGTAATGCACATAAGCAACATAATTTCATAGGATTGTTTAGCAACAAACCATAATCAGCAACTGTGACGGGACTTTTATCTGATTTTGATTGGACATCCGATTGCAAAATAGCTTTTTGCACCTTCTGAAGGAAAGCAAAAATATTTGAAATCAGCTATAGATAACAAGAAAAGATATCCCTATACAAGCTATCTAAAAAACTTGTGGCCAGGATGCAAAATGCTCTGAAAAGGGATAAAATCATGTTAACAAGATATGGTTTAAATAATGAAACAATTAATCACAGGGTGACTAACAAATGCCACAAAAATCAAGTTTCATTGGTCTGACAGGGGAAGAAAATTATACAGAACACGCACAGGAAACAAAAACATAAATAAGCAAATAAAACCTTAGGATGTGATTATTTATCAATTCAAGCCCAACATCATGGGAATAATCTCAGAGAATCGATTACAAGGGGGGGGAAAATCCTGGTATATTCTTGGAAGATATATGCTTAAAGCACTTAAGGTGTATTTCAGTATGCAAAAGCCAAATTGCACCTCCACGCAAACATTTTGCCAAATCCTAAATTTAATCTCCACATGCAAAAAAAAAAAAGTGTGAGGGTAATACAGGTTCATAATGCATTCAAAATTGCACTAAATGGAAACCAAATGACCAGAATGAAGACAGGCAATGTTCTTAAGTATTTCAATTTTGAGTATATTAGAGTACGACAATTGCACTTGATATATCAAATATCTAGCACACCAAAGCTGTGTAGCGTGAGAAATGATAGTGGCCAAGTGGGAAACCTCACTTTGCAGACTGATATATCTTGTCCTAATACAACACTTTTCTAGGTCTCTCCTCATTATTTCCTTTGAGAGTGCTAGCAAAAAAGGGTCTATGTTCAGTATAATTCAATCACATCAACGACTGACACCATTTACCAACATATCTTCGAGTATCCTTCACCACACTGCATTTGTTAAGATTTCCACTGAAAACCATGTAAAATTTTTTTGAAATCACCAGCAACGGTAGTTTTTATATTGGTGAATATTTTTTTTTCCACAAAAACACCTCATCTCAATGGAAGATGAGAATCTGTTGCCCGCAAAATGTATAATAAAAAGCATCAGAAAAGCTAACTCCCTCTAACTGTAGCATGCTTTCCATTCAACCGTCTCCATCTCTTCCCTTTTTCCCCCTTTCAGTCATCCATCCAAAATTTCTCTAAACAAAATAAAAATGATCACAAGAAACAAAGTTTTAACCAGAAAATAAAAACCAAATTCACCACAAGAGTAAAAACATAATCAAGATTCTGGGTCATGCTCCAAGTAAAGAACTTTATACCCCCCAAACCCACCACACAACAACAACAGATATAACCCAAAAAGAAAAAAAAATACATGGATTTCAAAATTTTCAAAATGAGGGCATCACTCAAACAACAAATTCAGCATCTGGGTCATGCTCAAATAAAGATCTCACACTGCAAAACCAACCAACACAATCTTTCAACAACGAAAAACACAATACAAAAAATCCAAACAGACCCAATCTCAGAACAACGTACCCTCTAGGCGTACACAAACAAAGAAAAGCAGGAAGAGGCAAAGAAAGGGACCGTGCCTGGCAGAGTCGGGCAGCGAGAGAGGCAGCTTTCTTGGCAGCAGCAAGTTCTTTATCGTAAGACATCGAAGAAAATGCTGTTAGAATAGAGGGTTTCGTTTTGGTTTTGTTAGAGAAAAAGAGGAGAGGAGAGGAAACAAGAAAAGGGTTTGTTGTGATTGTGATTTTGGGTTTTGCAATAATGCTTACAAAATTTATGGACATCCCTGGTAGATGGTAGATCCCTGCTCCCTCCTATTTCTTTATCTTGTCTCTGCTCAATATTTAATAAGAGAGTAGTTTAGTTGGTGTGCATGAGTGGTAACCACACGACCACCATGGTTGTGTTTTGTATAATTGTAGCATACTTGTAACAGATCATGTCGGATAACCTTGAGTCAAAGATATCATATTTGAGTTATATCCTACTAACAATCAATCTTCTTCTTATTTTCTAAATTAAGTTTTTTAAATATTTTTTTTATTAGAAAGTGGGCAGAATTTTTAACATAAAAATGGATTATAAACCGTAAAAATTGTCTTATGGTACTTTTTTTAAAAAAAAAGATTCAAGTTTTAAAAGTTGGTATAAGAAAATCTATTAAGTTCTTTTAAATATACCAAATCGTTTGAGGAAAAAACTTAGGTAATCCAACGATATTTCTCTTCATCGAACCAAACAGATGGAGTAGAAAAACCATTCCTTTACTTCAATGAAAAAAATACATTATGGAGATTTCTTATCTATTCATTTATTTTTTATTTAATAAGTTATTTTTAAATTAACTTATACTCAATCAAAACAAAATTAAACATTGTAACTCCACAATCATTACATTATTTATTAAAATGGTATAATAACGATTTAGCCTCTTCACAAAATAAAAAAATAAAAAATTCAGTACAAGCTATTAAAGAGAAGTATTTGACTTGATATGGGATGCACTTAAAATAGAGTTCTCTTCTACTTGGTTTAGCACCACGAAAGAGAGCTTCCAAATGGGGCGGGCAGCCATCGAAGATGAACCGTACTACCTTCTTCTTTCTCTTTCCCTCCATCCCATCTTCCACTCTTTCCTCATTTTCACATACATGACAAAAGCAAAAGGCTTTCTTTCTTCTTTTCACTTGCCTCTTCATCAAATGCAGCAACTTTACTTCTCATCTCAAATCTTATGTTTTGCATATGTACAAAAGAATTCAGAGATAAAACACAGATGACTTGCAGGTCTTAGATGATGAGTCCTCTGCAATGATGGTGATTGTATCTGTGATTATTACTGCAATTATCACGCCCACTGTAACAATCATATACAGACCTGGGAGGAGGTTCCTGATTACAAATAGAGAACAATTCAGAGGTCAAAACCAGATGCAGAGTTTAGGGTATTACTATGTGTACACACTCATCTCAACGTCCCAACAATCAATAATCTCTTGGAAGCCTCCCACCCAACTAAAAGGTCCCCCATGTGTGTCTATGTGGTCCACCTAGTTGAACTCACTGGCCGTGCCTCAGCAATGCTTATAATCCATAACACAAGAAAATCTGGCCGCCCCGCCCTCAACGACACCCAAGCTCAATCTGATAACATCATCAATGCATTCGAGAATTATGAATAGCAAGATTGTGTTTCTGTGCAACCCTTGACTACCATTTCCTCTTATTCCACCATGCATGAAGACATGTAACTTGGCTGAGGAAAAACTGGTTGCTTTAATTATCATCCCTTTCCACAAACAGCTAACAGTTGATGGTGGAATGGAAGTCACCAACCCAGCTTTCAGAATGGTGAACCAAAATGTATTAGCCAAAACACCCTGCTCTATTGGGATTCTCGTAGAGAGAAGGCTAAGTGGGTCTACTTATTTAGCCTCAAACCAGGCATCTCACCATATAGCAGTACTCTTCATTGGGGGCACATATGATAGAGAGGCACTATCATATGCATGGAGTGTTAGAATACACAAGAGTTTGGAAGTATGTTGTTGAAGGAAATTTACAATAGCAAGAGGCTGCTGTAAAACAACACTTTATATGCTGCCAATCTGCAGCTGCTGCTGCCAATGAAGGCAGCTCCTTCTACTACATGTTTAGTGTCTTTGTTGTCCCCCTTTGCTCTCTCTAAGCCTCTCTATTTATAGCTGAAAATGGGGGACAAACTTCCCCATTTTCAGGCACAATTTCTGCCAAGAATCTGCCATAATTTCTGCCATTGACATGCAAATTTTCTGCCACTAATATGGAGGATGTCTGAGCATCCAGCAATTAAGCTCACTGTGATGAGGTTCATTCCAGGTGAGGATGCAATAGAACCTGACGACTCTGGAATGCTCACCGTGGAAACAGAAAATAAAAATGAGAAGAACCTTGATGAAGAATATGTTAATGAATTCAGGATCCAGACTGCTCATGATGGGTCCATACGTTACAATGAGAAGGTGGTCAACAATGGTGAGGAAACAGTGGCAGCAATGAGGTCAATGGACAATCATCACGACTTGTTCATAGTGGGTAGAGGACATGTGATGATTTCACCAGTTACAGCGGGCCTTACAGATTGGAGTGAGTGCACAGAGCTTGGTGCAATTGGGGATTTGTTAGCATCATCAGATTTTGCAGCAACAGTTTTGGTTCTGGTGGTACAACAGTGTGTTGGGTTAGAGCCAGAAGGGGGGGAGTTAGGAACACCTCATGCCCCTGCTCAACCAGAGGAACAGTTCAGCAGCGTGCAGATAGTGAATAGGCCAATGAGGCAACCTGTGTTCAACACATAACCCCAAACACCACTTACTTAGTAATGCGTCATATTTTCTAAAGGAAACAGAGTCAGAAAATATAATCTGGATTGTAGTTTGCGAACACTGCCAGATATAGTTTGAAAGTTTTCTTACTTAGCTTTAACTCCAACTTTTAGCAAGATATATATATAAAAAAAAATTATTTACACCTTACAATAGGAATTATTCTCTCATTACATTGGAAGTTACAATTGTGATTTCCAGCCTCATATGAATTGATTTTGAATTAAGTTCAAAGAAATGCTTAAGAGCAAATCATTATACAGATTGCAAAAGCTGGAAAATGAATCGAAGCCTAAAATGAGTGCAGCACGACAGTAAGGTCTCATAGTGAGATTTATGTGATCACATCCATTGAGTTTTACAGTAATCATGTGGGCACTCATTAAATTATTAGCACATAGTTTGATAAAGACCTTTGAATGAAGTTGTTTGTAGCACAAAATTCTTCAGAGAGATTGTTAAAGAGAAAAACTCATAATTGCATCTAGTAAGTGTGAAGGCTTGAGGTAGATTGCATCTCAAAATCACAAATTTCTCATAGCTCTAGTAATCTCATCTTTTAATAAAAAAAATATTAGGCACGGGCATGCTTCTTGAAATCTGTGTGCAAAACTTATGTGCAGATGTATTGTGCCCTCACTGGGGGGGCAATTTGGTGTTGGCTAGTTATGCTGATGTTAAGAATCCTGTTTCATCATGTTATTGTATAATGTCTTTATTTTAACCTGTAATCTTTTATTAGTTACTTCATTTTCAAGTCATATTCTTGTGTTGAACTTAGGTTTTCTCAGTCACTTCATGTCAGGCCAACATTGCCACCCCAGCTATTGAGGTGAAGGTGCTAAACCTTGCTAGATGATTTACGTGCTTCTCTTTACTAGACTTCCAAGCAACAGCAAATGCAGTGATTAATCATAAGACATGTCAGTTTTATGAAGCACTAGTTTTGTTCAATTACCTTTAAGCTTCATCATCCTCACAGTTTGATCTTTCAAAGCTGGGACACTGAAAACAGCCACCCCTGCACCAAGAAAGGAAAATCTTTTATTTGTCCGTTCAAGAAAGGAATGGAATAAAACATCAACAAACAACATTCAAAAGACGAGCTGATGAAGGAATATGGAAATGATAGCATTGACAAGATTCTGCAGCCTATAAATATAAGATATTTCAGATGATTTAAAACAGATTGCTCCGATTCCAACTATCTTACAGTTTATAACTCTACCAGCCTTTGACAGCATACCACATTGAGAAGTATGACTGAATGTAGTATTAACATAACTGTTTTTATAAAAGTATGCTTAAAATTAGCTCCATGCCAGGGTTCTGTGAAATCCTGTTGTTAAAGACATCACCGAGAATGTGCATTGTTGTGCAAAATCCACGCAAACCAAGTAATAGCACAAATAAAAGGGACATGAAATATAACATCGTTCGGCAAAGCCTACTCCACAAAACTTCACTATCAAATACAGGATACAAACATCTCACTACTCAAAGCACGGTTACACCCAAGAAATCATTCACAAGAAAAAATACCACACTAATTCTTTATGGCTAAAGACTTTGCCTACTGCACCAATTCTTTTGGTTGCCACCACACACCATCAATATCGGAGGCACACATAAACTAGCCACTACACATGCTATTTTTACTACCAAAAAAGGTTTTTCATTAGAAAAGAATCTTTCTTTCATTAGAAAAAATACTTCCAAGTCCAACTTCAACAAGAAAAATCCTTTTCCTAAACACAATGTGTCAACACATTCCATTCTTGTTTAAGACACCACACCATGCAATTACCAATCTAACCTAAACCAACTCACGAATTTAAGCCACAACTCAACATGCATTGGACATGACAAGAAGATGAAAAGTTGCATGTTCTACCTCAGGTTTCAATTTTTCTCCAGTTTTTGCAGCTTAGGGTGTCCACTCTACTGATATAGAAAGAAAACTTGTGACTTTGAAGGAACAGCTGAATCCCGAACCTTCAAGACCATCCAAACAGGTATGATTAGAATTTCATTCTGATGAATGGAGAATATGAACTGCTAAATGCAGAAAACATTGTTGGAATTCCACCCTTAGTACTAGCATAAGATTGTAAAACAGCTGCTAAGCATGTGAACATTTGTCAGCATAGAAAAACTAATTTTACTACTGACATATATAGATCCTGCTCTCAGGTACTCTTTAGAGTGCTATGTATGTGCTCACACACACAAATATCACAAACTTACAGCTATGTTGATGCTTATCCATATACCGCGCCCTCCTTTGTACAAAGAGTAGGAATCTTCTTTGGCTTCCAGCACTTTCTGCATGTTCAAAACATGGGTACATGTGGCTCTTCAAAAAGCAAGCCTAAGGAGGTTCTTAATGTTGGGCCTTAAAGCCTTGATGCCAGCTTCCCTGGTTTCTTAAAAATGATAGTTAATGGCCAGGCATCTATCATTTTTATACCTTATTCTGTTCATTGCAGTGAACAGCTTCATTTCCATGAACTAAAATCAATGGATTGAAGGGATATTTGACCCACATATAAATCCCTTAGATGCTGTTTACACAATCCAATTCGCCTTTTATTCAAGCTGGGATGAATACAAGTTGAAAATCCTGTCTTCCATCCAGGGAACTTCTGTCTTTCCATCACATGAATAGTATAAACACTTGGTGCTGCAGCTGGACACCCCATAACAAAACAACCGCAAGGCCGCGACTGACTCACCATTCTAGTTAATGACAGTAAACATAAGCCGCTATAAGAAATTCCATACATCAGCGCCTCATCATTATCAAAAGCTAGAGAGTGAGGCTTCTCATGTTCCATCTCTTGCTCTTCCTCTTGGGTGGAAGGGATCCTGCTCAGTTCTAAATCAAAACGTTTCTCTATTGCACTTTCATGAACTCGGTACTTTGCTGCTAAAGTCCGAATGCAAGATTTCCTAACTTGATTCCTGATTATGAGCTCTAACTCAGCGAAGTTCTGGTAATCACTAAACCACCTAAGCCAACGACAAACAATACCCGAAAACCAATCAATGATCTGGATGTTGTCTTGTAAAATTAGTTGAGTAATGGCACGGGAGTGACCTTGGGAAGAGGTCAATCCATATCGTAACAAACGCTTCTTAATGGCATTAACAGGAGCAATGATCTCCGTAATGGTTTCAGAGGAGGAGCTAGAGCGTGGCAAAAGAGCAAGAGTCATTGCAGTCTCAGATTTAACATATTCCTCTGCATGCTTCTGAAATTCATAAAAGGATTCTCTGAGTTCTTGTGGAACAGCCGGTTCAGCAACATACTTGGACAAAACAAATTCCTCACTCTCTGCTGCTTTGGTTTTAATGTCTTTCATCCATACTTTAAGTAGGAACTTGTACCAATGATCAGTTTCCATTCCAGCTTTGCGGAAACAGGAAATTTGGTTCAAAAGAGAGCTTCTATCAGCTAAATGTTTGATCTCTGACTCCTTAACCTTTCTCAAACCATGAGCTAACCATTTCTTCCCAATCCTAACTGTCCCAACATCCCAAGCCTCTTGTTTCTGCGAAGCAAACAACTTGACTTTCTCTTTTAACTTGTGGGCAGCCCTTATAGCTGGACTTTCTTTCACAGTTCTTCTAATCAAAGTGCCCAAAAAGCAAATTGCTTGAGGTCCAGCACTAGGTAATATTTCTGCTTCACTATCAACATCCAAGTGCATGCAATTGTGCAAGTAATTTACAACATCAGACTTGAAATCAATTGCAACATCTTTGGATCCAGAAACTGCAAAAAATAACTCATCCATGAAGCGACAAGAATGAATTCTTGAACCCTCCTTACTGCTGTTTTTAATATCATTTCCTTTCAGCTGCCTCCTAAACCAGCTGCGCAACTTGGAGTGGAGCTGCTCTCCACCAAAATGGACATCTGGATTCAAAGCTTCATATTTCATTGAAAGTCTGTGCAATTCATGGTCAAAAACATCAAGGTATATGTTCATTAATATAGGAGACAACACTCCCTCTTGCGGAAGACCATGGCCTTTTAGGTAACCCCCAAATTCCATATTGAGTACCTGGGCATCAAACATGCCTTGGATCATATCAAATAAGCAGGGGTCTTGTATTTTTTCCCCCATTATGGAGAAAAGTTTATTAAGGATGCAGGTATCCAGCTTTCTGCTTATGATCAATGTAAACCACCAGTCAGGGTTAGAGATATCTTTGGTGATGTATTTTAATGCTGAATGATGACCTCGTCCACTTCGACAACCATGGGATATTTTGGAAAAGTAGGGCCTATAAACAACTTCCAAAACTATTCTAATAGCCTCTTGAACAACTTTCAACTTTAACTTTGGAAGGACAAGGATTTCATTTCTTGCACCCTTTGTTGCAATAGAGAAAGTATTTCCACCAACATCAAAACATCCACCGGAGAGCTCTTTTTCCATGGATTCAAAAGATATGTTATCATTATCTAATGCTATATCGACATTCGCATTGATCCGAATACAATTATAAGCATCATGAAGGGTTTCTTGATTTGCAATCACTTTTGTCATTAAATCTTTAAATTTTCCATTAAAATATTGCTCCTTCACCCTCTTTTTTATACGAAGTTCAAGAGACCTCTTAAGCTCCATTCGACTCTTCGCTTTTCTCTCATCAGCTTTGGAGGATTCCTCAACAACAAAAGCCAAGTCCTTCGCTAATGTCATTTTTCCAGTACCCTTATCAATGTTATCATTAACTTCTGCAAGAGTAGAATAGTCTGCACAAGCTTTGGATCTTTCTAAGGGTCTTCCTGTTTCAATAAATACAACAAATTAACAAACTAGAACTTCATGAACAACTATGAAGGACATGGTAAGACAATAGAAAGCCCACCAATTTATCTTTCATGTTACATACAACATTCAACAACAATCCCTGTTAATTTTGGCCAATGGAAAATATGTGAAGTGCAACTAACACCGATACTTTTCATAGCCAACTACATTATTCTTGCTTGAATATGACTGGACAATGAATATGTATATATATATATATAAGAAAAGAGAAAACCACTTTACCTATTATTTTTCTACTACATTTAAATCCAAAATTATCACAACCATTCTAAAAAAACAAAACTGAGTCTTTAAACAAACAAAATCAACA
>Ga0307515_10021579_pt1 | contig 11407 bp, 11 predicted proteins | sample 17_EM_MG_FD_194513 | JGI IMG/M metagenome (GOLD analysis project Ga0307515, IMG submission 194513) | Populus trichocarpa ectomycorrhiza microbial communities from riparian zone in the Pacific Northwest, United States - 17_EM | ecosystem: Host-associated > Plants > Roots > Unclassified | place... | reverse complement strand
ACATGCGCAATTGGCCACCATGAAAATTCGACATGTCTCTAGTCTCCTCTTCTTTCTTCAAAATTCGGTGGAGTTCTAAATCCTCACCTCGCCTGTTGCATGAATTTGAGATTTTGAACCCTCCAAAAAAATAAAAATCAGCAGATGGGAAAATGTCAACGGTGATTTCTATCATGGCAGTCATTCTAACAAGAATATAATCATTGATAAATTGATGATCGGTGATTGCTGGCTAGATCTGGATTGTGAAGTCCTAACGATTGAGACACTACAACACATTTGTATATCCTCAATCGTAATGTTGGAGATACCGCAAATCCAATTTTATCGGGTCCATCGGTAAATCTAGCCTCCAACTACAAATATGGATCGAGTACTAGATGGATCAAATAAGCATCGCCGTATCTCTTATGTAATCGAGTGTTATATGTTTCTTGGAAAAAAGTCATCAAATATAAAAAAAATAACTAAAAAATATTTTTAAATCCTATTTACCACGAACTTCTTGACTTGGCTATTTATGAGTTACTGCACCTCTTTCTCTTTGATTTTATTCTGCATGTGAGTTTCAACAAAAAGCTTCATCGGTCTTGGATCGCGTCCAAGCACTGTAGCCTGTAAAAGAAAGATATTATTGGTTAAATATTTTCATATAATACAACAATTTTAAAAAGAATTGTCATATAAAACAAAATCTTACCATTCGTTTTGCATGTGAAATGAATAGAATGGATCCGCCGATGTGTGTGGTCATGGAAACATAAATCTTCTTGGTTCGGTTCTCTGAACTAAATGATGATCGCCTTAAGAAACGCTCTGAGATCACGTATTATAGATAAGCATCCCAAATACCTTCCATGACGTGTGGAGTCTTGTTTATTTAAAAACACTATCATCGATGGATATTTTTTTGTATTAAAAAAATTAACCCGGCTCATACATACCACGTGAGACTCTAGTATTACCTAAACTCCATGAATGACATCAAGAAAACATGGTATAGAGAGATGACATTAAGAGAGAGAAAAGGTAAGATTAGAGGAGGAAGTTAACATTTAACACTCTCCCTAATTTCTACCTTTTAGTTAGATTATAGAATATTTTGATTGTTATTATTATTATTTTTTTGTCTTGAGTCCATCTAGAGTCACAAAGGATTTTGAACTATACAGTGAAAGTAGCCTTTTTCTTATTATTATATAATTGAGAGGATTAAAGTAAGATAGAACTTTCATTTGCTTCCCTGGAAAAACTTATAGATACCTAAACATTTGACCAAGCTTGTGTGCGTGCATCTTCTCTATTAAGTTTCAAGATTTCAATCATTCTCTACTTACGTTAGGGTGAAAATAAGACTTGTATTTTCTCCGAAATCTGTTTGGAAATATAGTTGCGGTTACTTTTTAAAATGCTTTTTACTTAAAAAAATATCATTTTTTTTTAATTTTTAAAAAATTATTTTTGATATCAACGTATCAAAATGATCTAAAAATACCAAAAAAATATTAATTTGAAGTAAAGAAAAAAATTAAAAAATTTTAATTTTTTTCAAAAGCGCTTTTGAAATACAAAAACAAACAAATAAGACTCTTCTTCTATTATTATTATTATTATTATTATTATTTTATTTATATATAAATTCAATATTTGATCCATGGCTTCTCTATCATTATTGCCATCATCGTTTTAATCATTTTACTTCTATCATGTAATATAGAATACAACTTGTTTTTTTATAAAATATTTTTCCCAACACAAACAAATAATAAAAAAAATAAATTCAATAATAAGAAACACATTGTTTACAAAACAAACAAACTGCTAAATATTAATTTATGTTTCTTCTATGCATCTATATAGCCTATAATATTAAAAATGCGAAAAGTTTTTAGAGCTTCGAGGCTTGTTTTCATATCTAGAGAGTATTTGAAAGTGTGAAAGTGATTATAGTTTAAAGTAATTTTTATTTGAAAATATATTAAAATAATGTTTTTTTTTAAAAAATTATTTTTAACATCAGCACATGAAAACAATATAAAAATATATAAAAAATAATTTTAAATAATTTTTTTTTAAATTTTTAAAAAATATAGTTTTAACCTCATTCTCTAACATTTAAAAACACCATTTCTTTCTTAGTGGTGGTGGCATCTGGGTACTACCGTTTAGTTAAAGCATCATCCATTTGAATCCATCCAGTTCACTCATCAAGAGCCAATACGGCCTCTATATAAAATAAAACTCTTTCCCCATAATGAACATTCTATTGCAAGCACCAATACGGCCTCGTTTTGGTGGCTTAAAATCAAGTGAGAAAAGAGTTGCAGGCTGTTTTATGACAAGATTGAAGGATGCAAGAACTAGTTTGGCCCACTTACAAGAAATCAAAGGTTGAGGCCCAAAGATTGGAAACCAGTTGGAGCCAGATGCTGCAGAGGCTCTCTACTACGCACAGTACTCATGCAAGTTTTGGAAAATGGAATGGTAGAGATTTGGAGATACCAACACCAAGCAGAACCACAGCCATACATTCAATGAGAGGCTATCCATAATCTAATCCTCTCTTATTTTTTTCTCGCCTGTCATCTCCCAAGCCACCATCCTCTACTTCTAGTGCTGCTAAACCAACACTAGAACTACTGCTATTTGAAAGAAAATTCCTGCTTTTGTCAGCCTGTTTTGTTTCCATAATACCATTATGGCCTCGGCTACCTTCTCTGTAGCCAAACCATCTCTTCAGGTTCATTGCTAGAAACTCTTATACTTCTTGCACGCTAAGCTTTGTTAATCTTTTCTTATGCTTGGCGTGTTTACTGAATGGTACTTTGGTTTGATACAGGCTAGCGGAAAGGGATTCACTGATTTCTCAGGTCTCCGCAGCTCATCAGCTTTCCTTCCCTTTACAAAGAAAACATCAGATGACTTTGTTTCAGCCGTTTCTCTCCAGACCTCTGCTGTAAGTTCAGTTACATTATTTTCCCATTTGTAGTAATAGCAGACTTAGAGTATAAACATTATGCATCAATCATCAACCGAGCATTGCAGTTTAATTACAACAGTTGATTCGTACTGTAGGGTATAGTAACAAACATGAATTGTCAGAGGAGAAACACGTTTAGCTGCATTGAAAGCTGGTTGTGCTGGGAAATTACATGAAAGCTAATATATATATATATATATATATTCTGACGAAACAGTGGAAGAATGGTAGTAAGACAGAGGAGAAGGGTTGAACATTAAGAAAGAAAAGGCAGAAATGTTATTTCAATTTAAAGCAGAGGATAATAGCTTAGCTTCTTGGATCTTGTTGATTCAATAGTCAATGCAAACTGGATTTTGATATGCTATGGTCTACCCAATTCAGATGTATTAATTAGTATTTTAATCTTCATCCAAAATGTACTTGGTATACATCTAGCAGTTTTATTGTTTGTTCGCAGTGAAATATATATTTTGTCTGGTGTTCTAAACGTGATAGGAAATAACCATATGCTAGACATGTAAGTTCTGTTCATTGATTTTCTTTATTCGGATGTGACTGAAGTTGGGAAGCAGCAGTGGAGGATACAGAAAAAGTGCCGCAGAGGCAAAGTTAAAAGTGGCCATAAATGGGTTTGGCAGGATCGGCAGAAACTTCTTGAGGTGCTGGCATGGACGCAAGGATTCACCTCTTGACGTCATTGCCATCAACGACACTGGAGGTGTTAAACAGGCCTCACACCTTCTCAAGTATGACTCCACCCTTGGCATCTTCGCAGCTGATGTTAAGCCTGTTGGTGATAATGGTATCTCTGTTGATGGCAAGGTCATCAAGGTCGTTTCTAGCCGCAACCCTCTTGACCTCCCCTGGAAGTAAGAGTCTCTTTCACTTTTGTTTTCTAGTCTGATAAAGACTTCATTACACATGATGTTCATATGTTTGTTATTTGATCATACGAACCAGGTGTGCTAATGTTGGATTGACCAATTCGTTTAATATGTTGTTTGATGTTATAGGGACTTGGAGATCGATCTGGTGATAGAAGGTACCGGGGTTTTCGTCGACAGGGAAGGCGCAGGGAAGCACATCACAGCAGGGGCCAAGAAGGTGCTCATCACAGCCCCTGGAAAGGGTGATATACCTACCTACGTTGTTGGAGTCAATGCTGACGCCTACAGCTCTGATGAACCTATCATCAGCAATGCTTCTTGCACCACTAACTGCCTTGCTCCCTTTGTCAAGGTTCTTGACCAGAAGTTTGGTAATTAAATCTATCGAAACTTTCCCCTTTCCTCACGAATCTTTGCCTCCTTGCCACTTTTTCCTGTCAATCGAAAGGCTCTAGCCTTCCATGTATTTTAGGAGCTGCTAACTTTAAATCCTGAGCTTTTGAGCAAAGACAATTTTGAGATGGAGCTTGCTCGAGTGGGAAATATATAATGACTGAAGAGAGGGACAGTCACAGACACAACAAATCTTCAAACAAATTTGAAGCAGAGATTAAAAGAAAGATGATCATAAAAGAAACAAAATGTTGGGATATTTCTAGCAATTAATTAAACGAAAATGCCCTAATTAATTAGGAAGCATGACATGATAAAATAGATTATTAACATGGATATTGAACTTGTGGCAGGCATCATCAAGGGCACCATGACCACCACTCACTCATACACCGGTGATCAGAGACTACTTGATGCTAGTCACCGTGATCTCAGACGTGCAAGAGCTGCAGCTCTTAATATTGTTCCAACCTCAACCGGCGCAGCAAAGGCAGTGGCCCTCGTCCTTCCTACCCTCAAGGGCAAACTCAATGGCATTGCCCTCCGAGTTCCAACCCCAAATGTCTCGGTGGTCGACCTTGTTGTCCAGGTCTCCAAGAAGACCTTCGCAGAAGAGGTGAATGCAGCTTTCAGAGAGAGCGCTGAGAAGGAGCTCAACGGTATCCTATCAGTTTGTGACGAACCACTTGTTTCAGTGGACTTCAGGTGCAGCGATGTGTCGTCAACAGTAGATTCATCACTAACAATGGTGATGGGAGATGACATGGTTAAGGTGATTGCTTGGTATGATAATGAGTGGGGTTACTCTCAAAGGGTTGTGGATTTGGCTGACATTGTTGCCAATAACTGGAAGTAGATGTCTCTCTACTCCTGCAATGTAATTTCTGATTTTTGTGGAACGATTTTCTTCAACTTCTATGAAAATATGCCATTGCACCGCAAGCACACCCATTTTCAAGCCCTTCAATTATATTCTAGAGCTATATTTAATTCAATCCAATGTGTTCTTCCTGGTTTTAGTGATGAAAATATTATAGAAAGATGGATTGGAGACATAAAGTTTCTCAAGGATGTACTGAATTAATGAGATTAAATATATATGAAGATATATTGAACATAACCCCTATGATATAAGGATATTGTAGAGTAATTTCACCTAAATAATATAAGCTATTATTTTTTTTGTTATAGAAATTAAAATATAGATACTGTTCGACATAAAATATTAATTGGAATAACACTTTATAATAAACTTATTTATTATTGCACCAACTCGTTGTTTAAATAATATAGCTTTTAGTATACCTTTTACTCCCTCCCCAACAAAGAAGTTTTCGAAAGAAATTTTGTAGCTTTTAAATGATTTGTAAAACGAATTTTAAGATCTTACCATATATTTTTTTTCTATTTTTTTTTGAAAAAAATCTAAAAACATGTTTGTTTTTTGTTTCAAAAATATTTTTTTTAAAAATAATAAAAAATATTTTATTTTATTTTATTTCAAATTAATTTTTTTATATTTTTAAATTGAATTGATATCAAAAATAAATTTTAAAAAATAAAAAAAATATTATTTTAATATATTTTTAAATAAAAAATATTTAAAAAATAATTGTAATAAAACGAGAGAAAAAAAAATCAAAATAAAAAATTCAAACCCCAAACCCGAAACGGGCTTTAAGCAGGCTGGGTTTTGAACCTGAAATGTGGATTTAGGTGTAAAGTTTAGGCCTATTGCCTTGCTTTACCCGAAATCCAAAAATCATAGATAGCAGAAAAACACGCTGAAGCTGGAGCCCAGACGATAGAAAGCGAGGCGAAGGCTAACCTCCCAGAACCATGGCAGCTGCTGCTGCTGCAAGGACCTTGCTTTACTCCTCTCACAGCAAACTCTTCTTCTTTCCTTTTTCAAATTGCAGCAAAAAACTACACAGACCCATCATCAATAAGAATCCTATCTTCGTCCCTCTAAGGTGCTTGCAATCAGCCCAGCAAAATGCCTCCACAACCCGTGACCCAATGCGCAGCCGTTCCAGCGTGGTCGATATCCTTGAAGAAAGGGGCTTGCTTGAATCCATCACCAGTGACAATCTCAGGTCTATCTCTACTACAAGCACTCTCAAGGCTTACTGTGGTTTTGACCCAACTGCAGAGAGCTTGCACTTAGGTAACCTTCTGGGCATAATTGTTCTCTCCTGGTTCCAAAGGTGCGGCCATAAAGCTGTCGCCTTGATTGGCGGCGCCACCGCCAGAATTGGAGACCCATCTGGGAAAAGCCTGGAAAGGCCAGAGCTTGATGCTGATACTTTAGAGAATAACACACAAGGGATTACCAATGTTATTACAAGAATCTTGAATATGAATAGCAGCAGTAATGTTAATGGTGATGGCAATCATTTGAATTCAAGTTCTTTCTTTGTGGTTATGAATAATTATGATTGGTGGAAAGAGGTTAGGTTGCTTGATTTTTTGAAACAAGTAGGGAGATTTGCAAGGGTGGGGACTATGATGGGCAAAGAAAGTGTAAAGAAGAGGCTTGAATCAGAGCAAGGAATGAGCTATACTGAATTCACTTACCAGCTTTTGCAGGGTTATGATTTCTTATATCTTTATCAAAATGAGGGTGTTAATGTTCAGATTGGAGGGAGCGATCAGTGGGGCAATATAACTGCTGGTACTGAACTTATTAGAAAGATTCTTCAGCCAGAAGGGGATGTGGCTTTTGGCTTGACATTCCCTCTTCTATTGAAGAGTGATGGCACTAAATTTGGGAAATCAGAGGATGGTGCCATTTGGCTTTCACCGTCCTTGTTATCTCCTTACAAGTTCTACCAGTATTTTTTTTCGGTCCCGGATGCTGATGTTATTAGGTTTTTAAAGATACTTACTTTCTTGGACATAGAGGAGATTGATGAGTTGGAGAAGGAAATGAATAGACCTGGCTATACCCCCAACACTGCTCAGCGGAGGCTGGCTGAACAGGTCACTCTTTTTGTTCACGGTGAGGATGGACTTAATGAGGCTCTCAAGGCAACTGAGGCTTTGAGACCTGGAGCTGAGACCAAGTTGGATTGGAAGACCTTTGAGGGCATTGCTGAAGATGTGCCTTCCTGTTCTTTGGCCTCTGACCAGGTTCTCAATATCTCTCTTATCGATCTTTCTGTTTCTTCCGGTCTGCTTGATAGTAAATCAGCTGCCCGCCGTCTGTTGAAGCAAGGAGGGCTTTACTTGAACAACAGCAGAGTTGATAGCGAAACTAAGAGAATTGAACCTCAAGACATTGTGGATGGAAAAGTTCTCCTTTTATCTGCTGGCAAGAAGAACAAAGTCATTGTACGAATAACTTGACTACTCTTGTTGTTGCATAGTTGATTGTTTGCTTTAAATTGCTGTCCCATCTTTTGAGTTCTCTGCAGCCTTCCCAAGCAATGAATTTCATGGGATAGAAGACACCAAGGATATTTAAAAACAGTATTTCAAAAATTTTGCACTTATTTATCACCTCTTCCATGACAGGGTGTTGAACTATGATCTTGATCAAGTTAGATGTATAACCTAAAATCAGTATTCTCTGCTACACAGTTCATGTCACCCACTTGTTTTCTCTTATTTATAACTCTTAAGCTTGTAATTGCAGACGGTAAGAAAACTACTTTATTGTTATTCGTGTGTTTTTGGGTTTAGATTAGATGCTAGAGATGTCACTGGTTGATTGGTGCATATTTTTTGTGGATAGATAAGATATTAGAAAGCCTATTTCATGGGCGTTGGAAGATTACAAGAATGGAAGTGACATTTCTGTACACATTTTACCTTTCTGGCTTTCCATAATTTTCAAGAGAAAAAGAACGATCACCATCCTCTGCTGAGTTGGTTTCTGGCAGTGTGCATTAGTTATCTTCCCCTTTCTGGTGCTTGATTTCAATTGAGTGATGGGAGTAGGATGGGTTGAGGATGGAAAGAGGTGGTAGTATCACAGCACCCTTGGCTTCTCCAGATGTACCTGCAGTAGGATGTTTAAAAGGACAATAACTATGATAATGAGCTGTCCTAAATTAGAGCAGTGTCGACGATTGTTATTTTGTTCCAATTTCATGTTTTTAGGTTTTATCCGGGCACTTTCTGATCCAGTAAGCTAGTTGAAATTTCATTGTCTGCATTTCACATGGAATTTTTCTTCTTTTTGAACAAATTGCACAGGGATGTTGAGACTTCGATAGAAACTGAACCTTTTCTTTCAAAGACACTTATCAGCAGAGTCTTCAATTTGAGAGCTAATGAGCCTGAACTTCAACGTTTATCTTGATAAAAATCAAACTCACTCCCTTTCCCATATTCAGCCTTTTCTTGGAGTTCGTGATTGCCAGGAACGAGAAATTCCTTGCTTGCAGCCCGCATGGATAGACCCAGATTACTATAAAATATTGGGCTGACAATGGAAGTGGATCACATGCTTGCGTGTGCCTTCTCATTTTTCATGGTACCCCATAATCAATGTTATTTAGTCCCTAGATTCTGGTTATTTATAGAATTTTCCTGCAAATGATTCTTAGATCTGGTTGTCTGTTGCAACTCCACTCACAATAATCTTGACTTTCTCGATTGTGATCAATTTCCTGTCTATCCTGTCTATACAGGATATGGCTTCCTCCTTTTATCTCAATTTATAAGAATGATCCCACTATTCTAATCGGATTTTGTGGCTCTTTTTATATTGCTTACAGCATTTTTACATCAGTTAAAAAGCAACAGTAGTCACCCCAACCCATGTTTTCGCTTTATGGATTGGTTAAATAATTGTTGGTTGGTTTTTATGGCTCTCTTCCGTTGCTTTAGTACCTGAGAAACGCTCTTCTTTGACAGTCTTCATTTGTTTAGGTACTGCTAATATTTGCCTGATAATTTGATGCGTAATCCATTGATACGATCATCTTTTCCATGCTTTTCCATGGTGCTGGGCGGCTCAGGCCCCACCTGCTCCTGTGACAGCCATGAATCTTGGACTCGGCCCTTGGGACTGACCTTGAAATTTGTAGATTGTTGTATTGAATGCGTCGCCCTATAGCACATGCACATGCAGAGTTGCCGAAGGATTATATTATGTTTCCTAAACTGGGGGGCTGTCCTCCATGTTAATGACCAGAAAAAGGTGAAACGATAGGATCCATAAATTAAATATTATTGAAACATAGGGTTCCATATATTAACAAATCAAGGTCGTAAAAGCGTAAAAGCGGTGATGGAGATCTATCATGTCATTTTCATATCCTTAGCAGCACTTGGTAGGTACAGATACTGATGTATTTAGCTACAGTTTGTGTGGCAAGATTTAAGGATGTAGGAAACTGATTATTGAATCACCAGAAAGCAAAGCTTAAGCATGTGACAGGTGAAGCCATCATATTTCACAAGATTCACTGCCTCACCCACCAGAGAAGAAGAAATCACCCATTATTCCCTATGCTTATTAAACCGAAGTGACCCGTCCAGCCGAAACATGAGATGATACCAGCAAATGGATTAATAAAAATAGCAGAACCTGTTCTAATAATTTGAATGAAGGAAACTAACTAACAGCATCATCCCTTCTTTACTGTCCAAATATATGGCTGCAGTGCTACTGACGGCAAGTAAAAGGCTTCTAGCTAAAGAAGTTTAAATGTCATGGTCACGCTTGCATTCTGGAGGGAGAGAAGGAAAGCGAACACGATCCGTGCAATAGTTGTAGATGGTGTATTTTTTGCGAACCCACCCGAGTTTCCTGTATTGAGCGGCATCAAGATCTCGGAACTCCTTCTGATCCCACCAACGCTTACCTTGTGTCTCACAGAACTTGGCATTTACCGACGCCTCACAACCGTCAATGTGGAAGCCCTTGTAGGAGGCTATGAAGGGAGCCTTGGCCCAGTCAGTCTTCTCCAAGCCACCCCGCGTCGCCCAGTCATCTGCATTCCAAAGGCTTGAGTATATCTTCATAGGTTGGTTGAATGGGAACTTCAATCCTAAATCTTTGCTGTTCTTGAACACTCTGATTGGCACGTCATCTACAAAGAATCTGCAGATAAAAGAGGGAAGGTATCCCTTTGTAGGGTCAGACCAGAGTTCTTAGGAACAGATCAATAGAGGGCAGCACCAGTAGGAATGGAACTTACACGATCTGGTACATGTTCCAAAGTACAGAGTAGGCGTGGTATCCCTTGGTAGGATCAAACCAAAGATAAATTCTCTGCTCTTTGTCTCCTTTCCCTCCAGTATACACATTTGTTTGTAAGATGTAGGGCTGTCCTGTTCTGTTTCCCAAGAACTCAAAGTCTATCTCATCATGCTCATTGGTTTGAGAAGATAACTACACACAACAAAAAAAATTCAAAATTTTCAAACAGAAATCCAATTACCTAAACAGGGAACAGACAAGGAACAAGCTTCCTCTATTTCAGATTCACAAAATGACTTGGAAAAGGAAGCAGTACATACATAGAATGCAGTCACAGTTCCAGCAGAATCCCCTGGAACCATCTTTATGTGCATGCTAAAGTGACCAAACAGGTAAGAGCCTTTAGATTGAAATCCAGTCCCTTTTGTGTGTACATGCGCATATACACATGAGAGTTAATACATAGAAGATAAATACTTAATAACAGAAAAAATGGGTGCAATCTACCATGAAAAAAAAAAAAGAAATCACTTGCATTGCACCTGTGAATTTGTCCAGTTTGAGCTGAATCTCAGAACCTCCATTGATGTATTTGATGTGATCGAAAGCCCAAGTAGGCACATAGTTGCGGCCGAACGGTACATCCACAACCTTTTTTGGTGAAGCACCCTTGGTTACGGTAGCTAAAAGCAGGAAACTTAAGCATACAGTCCACAGGAAAGAAGCCATCGCTAGCAGGGGAGACAAGAAGCCTCAGTGCATTTTCCAACAGATTGGTTCCTGTTGCACATATTTATAGTCAAGTCTTTAGGCACCCCCGGGAGAGGTGAAGGGTAGTTTAATACTATTATAACCTTGGAAAAATAAATAAACAAAAAAGAAAATCAAACAAACAACGTTGGTCGATACTTCGGCCTCCAACAGCGTGAGAGTGTTATCTTTTGACGTAGAAAATAGTTGAGCCTGCCCTGGTAATCTCATCATTTGCCA
>Ga0307515_10021577_pt1 | contig 11408 bp, 9 predicted proteins | sample 17_EM_MG_FD_194513 | JGI IMG/M metagenome (GOLD analysis project Ga0307515, IMG submission 194513) | Populus trichocarpa ectomycorrhiza microbial communities from riparian zone in the Pacific Northwest, United States - 17_EM | ecosystem: Host-associated > Plants > Roots > Unclassified | place... | reverse complement strand
ACCGCTTCGAGTCCCTGCTGCCGCAGATCGACTACCGCCCGAACACGCTCGTCTGGCAGATCGAGGCGAACACGCTGCAACTGCTGCACGCCGGCCGCACGCACACGCTGCCGTTCGAGGCGCTGATTCTTGCCACCGGCGCGACCGACCGCGTGCTGCCCTTCCCCGGCTGGACGCTGCCCGGCGTCTACACGCTTGGGGCGGCGCAGGTGGCACTGAAGCACCAGGCCTGCCTGATCGGCCCGCGCGTCGTCTTCGCCGGCACCGGGCCGCTGCTGTACCTCGTCGCGTGGCAGTACGCGAGCCATGGCGGACAGGTGCTGGCCGTGCTCGACACCGCACCGGCCCTGGCCAAGCTGCGTGCCGCACCGCGGCTGCTGGCGCGGCCCGCGGTCGCCGCGAAGGGCGCGTACTTCGTGGCGCGGCTGCGGCTGATGGGCGTCCCGATCCACAGCGGCGTGACGCTGTTGAAGGCCGACGGCCACGAGCGCGTGAGCACGCTGAGCTGGCGTGCGCGCGGCGCGACCCATATGACCGAGTGCGATGCGATCGGCTTCGGCCACGGCCTGCGCGCCGAGACCCAGCTCGCCGATCTGGCCGGTTGCGAATTCGACTACAGCGACGTCGAACAAGCCTGGCTGCCGACGCGTGATGCCGCCGGCCGCAGCAGCGTGCGCGGCGTCTATCTCGCGGGCGACGGCGCGGGCATTCTCGGCGCCGACGCGGCCGAGCTGTCCGGCGCGCGCGCCGCGCTGGCCGCACTTGAGGACCTGATCGAGCCGACCTCGATGACGAGCCGCGGAGCGCAGCTCGAGCGCGAGATGCAGCCCCACATCAGCTTCCGCCGCGGCCTCGAGACCGCGTTCGCGCTGCCGCCGCGCTGGGCCGCCGAGGCACCCGACGAGCTGATCGTCTGCCGCTGCGAAGAGATCAGCGCCGGCGAGTTGCGTGCCTGCGTGCGCGACACCGGCACGCGCGAACTGAACCGCCTGAAGGCGCTGACGCGCATCGGCATGGGCCGCTGCCAGGGACGCATGTGCGCGCCCGCGGCGGCGCGCCTGCTCGCCGATGCCGCGGGTTGCTCGTTGAAGGATGTCGGCCGCTTGCGCGGCCAGGCGCCGATCAAGCCGCTGCCGATCAGTCTGCTGCACGACGCGGCGCCAAGCACCACCGTCCCGGAAGACGAGGATGACTGAATCGAGCACCCGTCACCGGAGTACCGGTGCCACCCGCCAAGCGGGTGCTCAGCCGCCTTGGGGCGGCCCGGCGGCGACTGAACGCTTGAACGCCGACGTCGCCATCATCGGCGGCGGCATCGTCGGCGCGTCGGCCGCGCTGTTCCTGCGCCGCTTCGGCCTCTCGGTCGTGCTGCTCGAACGCGGGCTGTGCGGTGCCGCGGCGAGCGGCGTCAACTACGGCGGCGTGCGCACGCAGGGCCGCGCGATGGCGCAGCTGCCACTCTCGATGCGCGCCCGCGCGCTGTGGGCGCGGCTGCCGGAGCTGATCGGCATCGACGGCGAATACGTGCAATCGGGCCACCTGAAACTCGCGCGCTCCGAGGCCGACCTGCACAAACTCGAAGCCTATCGGGACGAGGCGAACGCGCACGGCCTCGGGCTGACGCTGACGACCGGTGCCGCGTTCCGTCGCGCCCACCCGTGGCTGGGCGAACAGGCAATCGCCGGCTCGTTCTGTGCCGAGGATGGGCACGCCAATCCGCGCCTGGTGTCGCCGGCCTTCGCGCGCGCCGCGCAGGCCGCCGGTGCGCGTGTCATCGAACACTGCGAGGTCAGCGAGCTCGCCACCACCAGCAGCGGCTTCGTCGTCGGCGACGGTCGCGGCACCACGGTCCAATCACGCTGGCTGCTGAACTGCGCCGGTGCCTGGGCGCTGACCGTCGCCGAACGCTTCGGCGACACGGCGCCGATGACGACGATCCACCCCGGCATGGCCGTCACCGAGGCGGTGCCGCGCTTCATGGACGTCAACGTCGGCGTCGAAGGCGGCGGCATCTATGGCCGTCAGACCGCGCGCGGCAACTGCGTGATGGGCGGCAGCCGCGGCGCCGCCGAGGGCTCGCTGTATGCGGTGCCGACGGCGCGCTCGATCGGCGAGCTGTGCGACCGCATGGCGACGCTGTTCCCGGCCCTCGAACACGCGCACGTGATCCGCTTCTGGAGCGGCGTCGAAGGCTCGCTGCCGGATCACCACCCGGTCATCGGCATGAGCCCGACGACGCCGCAGCTCGTGCACTCATTCGGCTTCTGCGGCGCCGGCTTCCAGATCGGCCCCGCGGTCGGCGAGGCGCTCGCCGAGCTGGTCCACCACGGGCGTTCCAGCGTCGCGCTGGACGCCTTCGCCATCGATCGATTCACCACCCCCGCTTTCCCCACGACACTGCAAGGAGCGCATTGACCATGTCCCGACTCACCACCTCACTCGGCCTCGTCGCCGCCGCGCTGCTCTCGATCTCCGCGCACGCGCAGGACAAGACGCTCTACATCGGCATGAACGGCGGCGACATGGAGCGCTCGTACACCAAGTACGTGTTCCCGGCCTTCGAGAAGATCTATGGCGTGAAGGTCGTCGTCGTGCCCGGCACTTCGTCGGACATCCTCGCGAAGGTGCAGGCGAGCAAGGAGAAGCCGCCGGTGCACGTGATGTTCCTCGACGACGGCGTGATGGTGCGCGCGATCAAGATGGGCCTGTGCCAGAAGCTCGCCGACTCATCCGTGCTGAAGGAGCTGTACCCGGCCGCCCGCATGGCCGGCGACATGGCGGCAGGCGTGAACGTCGGCATGACCGGCATCGGCTACAACAAGAAGATGTTCGACGAGAAGAAGTGGCCCGCGCCGACCTCGTGGATGGACTTCGCCGACCCGAAGTTCAAAGGCAAGGTCGTGTTCCAGTCGATGCCGTCGAGCAGCTTCGGGCTGCACGGCTTCCTGATGTTCAACCGCATCCAGGGCGGCACCGACAAAAACGTCGACCCCGGCTTCAACAAGTGGGCCAGCACCATCGGCCCGAACGTGCTCGAGTACATCCCGAGCTCGGCCAAGCTGTCCGAGATGGTGCAGACCGGCGAGGCCGCGATCTTCCCGTTCACCCCCACCGCGGTCGCGACGCAAAAGGCGCGCGGCATCCCGATGGAATATGCGCAGCCCAAGGAAGGCTCGGTGCTGCTGATGGTCGCCGAATGCGTGACCGCGAACAACGGCAACGTGGCGATGGCCCAGAAGCTCGCCGAGTTCTTGCTGACGCCGCAGGCGCAGTCGGCCGCGCTCGAGTTCGGCAACCAGATCCCTTCGAACCTGAAGACGCAGCCGAGCAACCCCGCGGCGCAAGCCACGGTCGACCAGTTCAAGGCCTACATGAAGACCGTCAACACGCTCGACTGGGACGCGGTGAACGCGCTGCGGCCGGAGTGGAACACGCGCTGGAACAAGACGGTCGAGCGCTAGGCGCCGGGGTGCGGCGGGCGGCTGGCTCAAGTCGGCCGCGTTTCGGCCGAAACCGAAGAGTCGATCGACTGCGATCCAACTCTTCGCCACGCACCCACCATGAAGTTTGAGAACCTGAAGATCAGAACCCGCCTCGCACTCGGCTTCTCGGCCATGGCCATGCTGGTGGCCCTGCTCGGCGGCGCTAGCCTGTACAGCCTGGGCACCATCAACCGCGAGTTCGCGGACGTGCTGCAGGACCGCTACCCGAAGGTGCTCATCGCCGCCGACATCAAGGCCGTCAACAACGAGGTGTCGCAGGCGATCCGGAATCTGTTCATCATGTCCGACCCGGACGACATGAAGACCCAGTACGACATCATCTCCGGCAGCGGCAAGCGCACCAACGAGAACATCGAACGCCTGCAGAAGACGATCACCGACGAGGCCGGCAAGGCGGCGCTCGAGAAGCTGCAGCTGGCGCGGGCCGACTACCGCAAGCCGCGCGACCAGATCATCGAGCTGCTGAAAGCCGGGCGCAGCGAAGAGGCCAAGATCGCGCTGTTGATCGACCTGCGGCCCAAGCAGATCGCCTACATGGAACGGCTCGAAGACCTGATCAAGCTTCAGGACAAGCTGATGACCGAGTCGGGCTCCGAAGCCGAAGCCACGGTCGGGAAAACCAAGGTCAGCGTCATGGCGCTGCTGGGGCTGTCGTTCGTGCTGGCGCTGGGCCTGGCGATCTGGATCATCCGCTCGATCACGCGGCCGCTCGATGAGGCGGTGACGATCGCACGCGCCGTGTCGGCAGGCGACCTGTCGATGGAGTTCCGCGCCGACGGCCGCTCCGAGACCGGCTTGTTGCTGGGCGCGCTGCACGAGATGAAGACGCGTCTCGCGAACATCGTCGGTGACGTGCGCGGCAATGCCGAAGGCGTTGCCACCGCGTCGGCGCAGATCTCGCAGGGCAACAACGATCTGTCCGGCCGCACCGAGCAGCAAGCCGCGGCGCTGGAGCAGACCGCCGCGTCGATGGAGCAGCTCGGCGCGACCGTGCGCCAGAACGCCGACAACGCGAAGCAAGCCGATCAGCTGGCGCGCGGCGCCTCGACCGTGGCGATCCAGGGCGGCGAGGTCGTGGGCCAGGTCGTCGAGACGATGAAGGGCATCAACGACAGCTCGAAGAAGGTCGCCGACATCATCGGCGTGATCGACAGCATCGCGTTCCGGACCAACATCCTCGCGCTCAACGCCGCCGTCGAAGCGGCGCGCGCCGGCGAACAGGGCCGCGGCTTCGCGGTCGTGGCATCGGAAGTGCGCAGCCTCGCGCAGCGCAGCGCCGAGGCCGCGAAAGAGATCAAGTCGCTGATCGCCGCGAGCGTCGACCGTGTCGAGCAAGGCACGGCCCTGGTCGACCGCGCCGGTGTGACGATGCGCGAAGTGGTCGCGTCGATCCGCCGCGTCACCGACATCGTCGCCGAGATCAGCGCCGCGAGCAGCGAACAGAGCACCGGCGTCGCGCAGATCGGCGACGCAGTGGCGCAGATGGATCAGTCCACGCAGCAGAACTCGGCGCTGGTCGAAGAAAGCGCCGCGGCAGCCGAGAGCCTGAAGACGCAGGCGGACAAGCTGGTCGACACGGTCGCGGTGTTCAAGCTCGCGGCCTGAGCGGGCACGACCGCTCTGCGTGCCACGGTCGGCGTGAGCAAAGGCGCATGCGGGCAGGCCGCGGCGCTTCGCTGAGGCGGTCTCCCCTGCGCTACGACTGCCCTGTGGTGCGCGGTCTCGTGGCCCGTCGCCAAACTCACTACGCTCACTCCGTTCGCTGCGTTCAAACAGACGGCGACGAGTCAGTTGTTGATGCGCGCTGCGCGCGCGGCCTGCCCGCACGCGCCTTTGCAGTCACCGTGGAGTGCATTCGACGAACACAAAACTCGTTGGACTTCGCGGCAGGCGCTGCCCGGCGTGGGCGATTTCGGTGGCGACGAGCAGCGCAGTGCAGGCTACGCGCAGCGGCGACCGCCACCGCATGAGCCCGGGCCGGGCAGCGCCTGCCGCGACGCGCTGACGCCGGCCCAAATCGTCAGGACGGCAAGAAGTCCAACGGCCAGGTCACGACCATCTGATCGACATCCTTCGCACCGAAGTCGAACTGGCGGATGCGCGCAAGCAGCTTGGCTTCGAGCTCCGGCGTCTTCAACTCGCTCGATTCGACGCGCACATCGACGACCCCGCCCGACGGCGCGATCGTCAGCTTGACGACGACTTTGCCCTGAAGCGAAGGCTCTTCGCGCAGCGCGCGGTTGTAGATCGAGTAGATCGAACCCTTGTTGCGCTCGAACACGAGCTTGATCTCTTCGATCGAGCGCGAGGCCTTGCCGCTGCCGCCGCGCGCCAGCGTGCCGCCCGCACCGCCGGTGCCGTTGCCGCCGGTGCCACCGCCAGGGCCGAAGCCGGTGCCGTTGCCCTTCTGGCCGCGCATGCCACCGCCGCCAGGGCCACCGCCGCCACCGCCGCCGGCCACGCCTTCGACCATCGTCGTCGAGCGGCCTGCGAGGCCGCCGCCGCCGGTGTTGCGGCTGTAGGACGCGGTGTTGATGCCGCCGCTCCCGCCGGCCACGTTGGACGTGATCAGCTTGCGGTCCGGCAGGCCGGCTTCATTGCCGGCGCCGACGCCAGGCCCAGTCGTCGTGCCGACACCCGGGCCTTGCTTGATGTCCTTTTGCAGCTGCACCGCGAGCGGCGCGCCGTGCATCTCGGCGATCTCGTCCTTCGCGGCGAGCAGGCCGATGCCCGCGACCTTGCGGCGCGCCAGATCGATCTCGCCCGGCGGCTTGCCCTCGACGGGCTGGCGCGCCTCGGGCACTTGCGCGCCCTTCTTCTCCTCGATCTTGCGCGGCTCCGGGCCTTTGGGGGCCGGCTTCGGGTCGGTCTTCGGCGCGGTCGACTCGGCGATCTTGCGCGCGGCTGCGACCTCGGGCTTGGGCTTGGCTGCAGGCGGCACCGGCGGTGTCTCGAGTACCAGCTTGGCCAGGCGCGGCGGCAGCTCTTGCGGCTGCGTGCGGTCGGGCTTCACGACCGGCGACAGCAGCAGGATCAGGCACACGATCGCGCTGACGATCAGCACCGTGTTCGTGACGCGGCGCGAACGCCGCAGGTCGTCCAGCGCCACCGACCACGGCAGCACCGAAGTGCGGAATGAAACGAGCGCTGTCGTCGCGCTCATGACTCGAACCTCTGCCGCACCGCGAACGACACGTCGCTGAAGTTGGCGCGCGCGCTCGTGTACATGATCTTGCGCAGCAGGCGGTACGGGATGTCCTTGTCGCCCATGATCGTGAGCTGCTTGCCCTTGGCTTCGTTTTCCTTGCGGATCACCTGGCGGTTGGCCTGCAGGTCGAGCTCGGCCTTCAGGCCTTCGATCATGTCGTCGGGCGCGTCGATCACGTCGGACACGTTCGCGACCTTGCGGCCGTCGACGATGATCTCGGTCGCGCTGACGACGACCACGATGGTGTCGCGCGGCTGGGTCTGTGCCATCGATTCGGGCAGCTTCACGGCCTTCGGGCTGGGCAGCGTCTCGACGCCGCCCGAGTTCGAGAGCAGGAAGAAGATCAGGATCGTGAACACATCGATCAGCGAGACCAGGTTCATGTCGACCATGTTCTGGTTGCGCGAGCGCCTCTCGGCGCGTCGTTCACGGGGAGTCATTGTCATGGCGACCCTAACGTGTGGCGTTCGGTTTCACGATCGGCGCGTCGCCGATCGAGATGTTGGGGAACAGCTCGGAGCGCACCACCGTCGCGCCCTGCACCATCCGGCCGGAGCGGATCGCGTCCATCACCTGCACCAGCGTGTCATAGGACGTATTCGGCTCCGACAGCACGGTCGCATCGAGCTTGTCCGGGAACTTCGACTTCAGCTGCTGCGCGAGCTGCGCGAGCGCCGCCACGTCGTGGCCGGTGGCGATGTCGGGGATGCGCTGGATCAGGCCACCGACGCGGTCGCCGACCTCGAGCGCGTCGGGCCGGATCACGATCTCGAGCTGCAGGTTGTTCGGCGTCAGCTGCATCGGGCCCGAGGTCTGCGCCGGCAGGCTCAGGTCGATCACCGCGAGGCGCGTGAACACGGCCACCGACAGCAGGAACGGCACAAGCACCACGATCAGGTTGATGAACGCGGTGATCTCCAGATGCGCTGCGGTCTTGTGCAGGCGTCGGTGCTTCATGGCAACGCCCGCCCGGCCGCCCGAAGGGCGTTGCGCGCCCCCTCGGGGGGCAGCGAGTGAAATGAGCGTGGGGGCTTCATCTCGTCAGCGCGCCGGGGTCGAGGCCGCGGCCTGTTCGGCGCGGATGCGCTGCACGAGGTTCAGGAAGCTGATCTTCGCAGCCTCGAGGCCGTCGACGATCTCGCTCGTCTTGGCCTGCAGGAACGCGTGGATCAGCAGGAACGGGATCGCCACCATCAGCGCGAACGCAGTGTTGTTCATCGCGATCGAGATCGAGGCCGACAGCAGCTCGGCCTTCTCGGCCGGGTTGACCTGCGCGACCGCAGTGAAGCCCTTGATCAGGCCGATGATGGTGCCGAGCAGCCCGACCAGCGTGATCACGTTGGCGAAGGTCGCGATGTAGTGGGTGCGCTTCTCGAGGCGCGGCACGATTTCCATCATGCCTTCTTCCATCGCGGCGTCGAAGTCCTCGCGGCGGCCCGGGCTCTGCATGCGGTCCAGACCGTAGTGGACGATCTTGCCGACCGCCGCGTCGGACTTGGCGGTCAGGCCTTGCGCGTCGCGGAACTGGCCCTTCTGCAGCATCGGCAGCACTTGCGACCAGACCTTGCGGTTCTGGTTGCGCGCCTTCGACAAGAACACGAAACGCTCGATCGCGATCGCGACACCGAGCGCCATGATCAGGATGCTGGGGTAGATGAACAGGCCGCAGTCCTGAAAGAACTTGACGGCGGTGTTGAAGGTGTTCATGAATGGACTCTCCGGTGAAAGACTGTGAGCGAGATGGATGCTTGATGGAACGGATGGATTACTTGGCCGGTGTCGCCGCCGGTGCCGCGGCGGCCACCGCCGGTGCGGCATTCGACGGGCGCGCGGTCTGCGCGAGCGCGTCGTAGCGCACCTCGCGGCGGAACACGTCGCGGTCGACCGGCGCGAGCGCCTCGTCGAGCACGCTGACCAGCGGCCGGCCCGACAGATCGCCGGGCAGCGGCTTCTTCCAGGGCACGATGATCAGCACCTTGGGCAGCTCGCGGTTGCCGATGATCTGGGTGCGGTCGATGTCGGCGCGGTCCTGTGCGAACGCGGTCGCGCAAACCAGCAGGCCGGCAGCGATCAACATCAGTGCGGTGAGTCTCATGACTTCTCCTTTCGAGTCGCCGCGACCTGCGCGGGCTTGCGGTTCTTCAGCTCGGCGACCCATTTGGTGACCGCCGCGTCACCGCCCGGCGAGAGCGCGAGGTAGCGCTCGTACAGCTCGCCCGCGCGCTTCGCGTCGCCGAGGTACAGGTCGTTGAGGATGCCGAGGTTCAGGCTCGCCGCGGCGTAGTCCGGGTCGGCGGCGATGGCGCGTTCGTAGGCGTCGCGCGCCTTGTCGAACTGGCCGAGCTGCCGGTACGTGATGCCGAGCTGGTTCAGGTAGACCGGCTGGCTCGGGTTGAGCTTGACCGCCTGCTCGAGCTCGGTCGCCGACTCGGTGAGCTTGGCCGCGTGGCGCAGCATCACACCGAGATTGGCGTGCGGGCCGCCGAGTTCGGGGTTGGACTGCATCAGCGCGCGGTAGCCGCGTTCGGCGTCGGCCGTCTTGCCCGCGCGCTGGGCGCGCACGGCGTCGTCGAACGCGCGTTGCACGGCGGGACTGAGCAGCGTGTCGTTGACGACGGCGGCCGCACGCGCTGCGGCGGGCGCAGACGCGGCCGTGGCCGGTGCGGCTGACGCACTCGACGCCGGCATGACCTTGTCCTTGATCTCCATCACGGTCGCGCAGCCGACGACACCGGCGGCGAGCGCCACGACGGCCGCGGCGCGGACCGCTTGTTCAGCGAGTTCAGCGAATCGCATCGATCACCTCCTCGCCGCGTTCGTTCTTGCCGTAGCGCACCGGGCGCAGCTCGCGCAGCGCGTCGAAACTGTTCTTGACCCACTTGTCGTAGATACCGCTGGCGGCGCGGCGCGCGTTGACCTCGTGGTACTCGGTCGCCTTCTCCTCGAACGGGAAGGCCTGCTCCTCGAGCAGCACATCGTACTGCTCGCGCTCGACCTTGCTCAGCTTCTTCGGGCGCTCCGACGTCATCAGCGCCTTGCCGAAGTCGCGGTAGACGGTGGCGATGCGGTAGGTCGCCGCGGTCGTCACGTCGGCCACGCCGTAGTCGGCCGCGACGGCATAGGCTTTCAGCGACTCTTCCATCTTCGCTTTCTTCAGCGCGAGGTTCTTCTTCAGTGGTTCGACCAACGCGACCTTTCGATAGGCCTCGGCGACCGGCTCGGCCAGGTAGAGCGCCGCGGTCGCGCCGAGGTAGCGCGTGCGATCGGTGCGCGCGCTGCCACCGTTCTGATCGGCGTAGAAGATGTCTTTCATCAACGCGGCTTCGCGCGTCGCGTTGCCATCGTCCTTGGCGATGCGAGCGAGGCGCGAACGCGCCTCGACGGCCGGCTCGAGCGGTTGCGGGTTGGCCGCCAGATAGCGCTCGTAGGCCTTCGCGGCCGGCGCGCGTTGCCCCGCCTTCTCGTAGAACTCGGCCGCCTGCCAGAGCGCGTCGCGCGCGATCTTCGGGTCCTTGGCTGTCGTCGCCAGGCGCTCGAACTCGCCTGCGGCGCCGGCCCATTGGCCCTTCTCCATGTAGGCGACCGCGAGCTTGCTGCTCACGTCGGCCTGCAGCGGGTGGTTCGGGAAGCGCTGGCGGAAGTCCTCGAGCGTGCGCGCGGCGCCGTCCCAGTCCTTCAGCGAGATCAGTGCCGCGGCCGCGTCGTACTGCGCGTTCGCGCGCACCGTCGACTGCGGCGCGACCGTGCCGACGCGCGCGAAGAAGGCCACCGCGTCGCGCGTCTGCCCTGCGTCGCGCGCCTTCTCGCCCTGCTTGTAGATCGACGCTGCCTGGCGCTCGACGAGCTCGTTGCGGCCCGCGTCCTTCTCGGGCGTGAGCTTGAGCACTTCAGCGTAGCGCTTCTCCGATTGATCGAACGCACCCGCCTCGAACGCGGTGTGCGCGAGCACAGTCCACGCGACACGTTTCTGCGCGTCGGCCGCGGCCGGCTTCAGGTCGAGCACGCGCTGCGCGACGCTCGCGGCCTGGTCGTTGTCGTGCAGCGCATAGAGCTTCTCGGCCGCATCGGCCAGCACCGGCGCGGCGCGCGGGTCGTCGTTGAACGCGCTCGCAAAACGCAAGGCACTGGCAACGCCGGCCTGCTGCAACGCGGGCACCTCGGCCGGCGTGGCCTTCTTCTGACGCAGCGCGTAGCTCAGCAATGCGGCGTAGCCGGCATCGGCGCTCTTCTCGTGCTTCGGGTAGCCATAGGCGGACTTCTCGTACTCGACGCCGGCCTCGGCAATGCGCCCGTCTTCGTACAAGAGCTCGGCGAGCAGGAAGTTGTTTTGCGCCGCCTGCGGGTCGTCCGGGAACGACGCGAGGAACGCGCGGTACCAGCGCACCGCCTCCTGGTAGTCGGCCGTCGCTTTGCTCTTCTGCGCGCTCGCGTGATAGAAACGCGCGAGCTCGGTCAGGTGCGTCTTCACGCGCGGCTGTGCGAGATCCCAGCCCTTCGGGTTGGCGCGGCGGAACTCGCTCGTGGTGCTGTAGTTCGCGACGAATTCCTTCTTCGCCTCGAGTGCCGCAGTGGCGAAACCGCCGCGCTCGTAGATCTCGATCACGCGCGCCTGCAGCTGCGGCGCCTGCGCGTGCAGCGGGTTGCGGCGCGCGAACAGACTGAAGGTGTCGGCCGCGTCCTTGCTGCGGTCCTGCTTG
>Ga0307515_10021576_pt1 | contig 11408 bp, 11 predicted proteins | sample 17_EM_MG_FD_194513 | JGI IMG/M metagenome (GOLD analysis project Ga0307515, IMG submission 194513) | Populus trichocarpa ectomycorrhiza microbial communities from riparian zone in the Pacific Northwest, United States - 17_EM | ecosystem: Host-associated > Plants > Roots > Unclassified | place... | reverse complement strand
CCAAAAACACTATGCATGAAAAAATCTTAAGGGTTAAAATAAAAAAAAAAACAATACAAAAAATCCAAAATAAATAAAATACAATAAAAATAATGAATTTTAAAATTGCAATAAAAAATAAATCAAAAGGCAACACCTAATTTTAAATTTGAGAGTTAAATTGAAAAGAATAAAAACACAAACAAAATGACAAAAAAAAAAGAACAATATACTATAAACTTAGATTGAAGGGTGAAACTAAAAACAATTAAACTTTTATAAAAATAAGCATCAAATCCTAAATATCAAAACATAATAAAAAAAAAAAGGAATATACAGAATTCTTTAACATTGTTTTTACACTAAAAAAACTCTTAGATATAAATCGAAAAACTTGTGTATGCATCTAATTAAATAACCCAATAATCATTGTGTAAAGCAATGAAAAAGCATTACCAACAATAAACAAAAATGAAATGTGAAAACCAGACAAAAAATAAAGATCAAGATATCTAACATTGCAATACAGATAATTTACCTGGTTATATTTAAATAAATTATCTAAGATGGCCATATGCACCATCTTCTCCAATGCCATATAATGATACAACTCCATAATATGAGTTATATCGTGATTAAAGCCATTTATAAATCTAGCTATAGTAGCCTCCTCATCCTCCTTAACATTAGTTTGAATCATATTAAGTTTCATCTCCTTTAAGTACTCATCGACACTCTTTGTACCTTGACCCAAACTCTACAACTTTGATACAATTCTCTATAAAAGTGGCTAGGCATAAATCTCCTTCTCATAAGGGATTTTATCTTATCCTAAGTATCAACTTGCCTCTCATAATTCCTCATACGGTTTGTCACTAACTGATCCTATTATACAATGGCATAGTTAGTAAAAGCAATCACAACAAGCTTGACTTTTTTGGGCTCCGAATAATTGTGACACTTGAAAGTCCATTCCATATTTTTCTCTCATTATAAATAAACTTCTGGATCATTCTTCCCCTAAAAGGCTGGTATTTTCAACTTAATTGACAATTTTGTTATTGTCCAAAACTTTCCCCATGTCTCATGGAAACATCTTCAAAATCAACATCACTTATGTCCGTATTATCAGCCATAAACGCATCCATATTAGTGTTAACTTGCCTAACAACCCTGCTAACATTACATTCTCTTCGCACAGGCTTAATTTGAACCCTACCATGATTATTAACATGTTGTCTCTCCAACCTATCCAACCTATCTTCAAATTTATTGGCCATTCGATCCATTTATTGATTCATAATACATAACTGAATTACAATTTCATTGTCTTCTCTTTGTGGTGTCATGTTGTTGCTTGGCTCTAACATCTTTGAATCTGAGAGATAATTAATTGACAAGAAATATATATTCCTCAACCATTTCCTCATGTATTTACACTCTTTTTATGTTTCACTTAGATATAGGCTTTTCACTCAAATATGCTTGCTACACTTTTTTCCTCTTATCTCACCTTTCTTTGACTCTTGCGGAGCTGATTTTTGGAGCCTAGCTCTAATACCAATTGATGTGAACCTCTTGATCATATAGTTCTGAAAATCAGGTTTGATAAAACCTTTACATAGAGGTAACCCTGTACCTAAAAATCAAAGGTATTGAAAAAAGACTTAGACCCAAAGATAACATTGTATATAAGAATCCTAAGTATACAAATAATACCACGAAGCCAATTAATCTTTGATAAGTCAGTATACGATCTTTATCCCTGGGAGTGTTTGGGAGTGTAATAGAGGTTGCTTTTCAAAATATTTTTCGCTTGGAAATACATCAAAATAATATTTTTTTTCATTTTTTAAAATGTATTTTGACATCAACATATCAAAAACACCAAAAAAATCATTTGAAGCTAAAAACATTAATTTTTTTTCAAAAATACAGTTGGACCACAATGTCAAACAAGGCCTCAACCTTTACTCAAAATAACATAATTAGTCGAGACTAACCATCCAACCTATGACATTATAATGATGAAACATTTTATGGGAGCTTGCCACTTAGTGCAAGGCTATTTATTGTATGAGGAAATAAAGTTGTCTCTTAACTACCGTTGGAACTTTGTAAATAGATATTGAGTATTATTCATTTGAGTTCATTGGATCTTATTTAAGAGTGCACACAAGGAGGAGTGGTTGGAATCTCATGAGGCTTATTAAAGTTAATTTTTTTACACAAAGTGAGGAGTAATAAAAGTTTTATGGAAAAAAAATCATCATTAATAATAACAAAAGTTTTTATTTTTTAAAGTGCTTCAATAAGTACCCATCTTTAAAAAAAAAACTTTAAACATAGATGTTTTATTTACTAGTATACATATTAGAACTTTGATTTGAAATCAATTGCAAGTTTGAATATATGTTTAGTATGCATGTTAGAATTCTACTATATTTGTGATGAAAAACATCTTTGCCATATTGTATATGTTTGCAAGCTTATAATCTAAAATTGTATGTTCTTTAATTATATCTTGGACATCTAATTTGATTATTATGGTTTTATTTTGTTAAACTAAACAATATTTGCTCATTAGTTTTATTATATATAAGATTACACAAGGTCGTAGGTTAGAGTTACCCAAGTTAAAGCTGGGGGGTGACTGTTATCTTATGGATGTCAATATTTATTCTTTACTAAGTGCTTGTTTAGGAATCACCAACTTTTGACATTTTGTTTTTTGCTTCTATGGCTTTTTAATCAAAACCAGAATTCCAAAGTGTTTGGTAATATTTAAAAACTTATATAACAACCCCTTCCACGTATGATTTTACAGTCATTTTCACAAGCTATAATTAGTAGCTTTTAAGAAGCTACAACCATAATTCAAAGTCAAAGTTTTATGGTGCAACACCTTATAGACGCCTATCATTTAGGTCCTGTTTATTTCCAGCCGCGCTTTAAAAAAATTATTTTTTTTAGTGTTTTTAGATTATTTTGAAGTGCTGATATCAAAAATAAATTTTTAAAAAATAAAAAATATTTTGATATATTTTCAAGTGAAAAACACTTTAAAAAGCAACTGCTATCATAACATAAAACACTACCTTATTGCAAGGCTTTTTAGCGTTGTATAAGGAAATAAAATTAAGCCTTCACCATCAACTTAAGCTTTTAATGTAGATGATAACACTTGGTAACCTCATAGTTAAATGTTCTTAGGTGTGATGATACGAACCAAGTGAGGTCCGAATTTGGTCTTAAAATATTTGTTGACCAGTTTTGTAAGATTGAGTATATCTCTCAAACCATACATCGAAAGAAGCTGAAATTTTACATGAAGCTACTAGATATATGAAAATATATTTTGGTACATTTTCAGGTCAAATAAGATCCGAGAACATAATTTATAACCTGTGAAGATAACAAGCCATTTGTAACATTTGCAAATCATTTAGAAACACAATTTTATTGAAGACAACAAAGTACATTTATAATTACACAGCCATCATCATCAGTAAGAATTGAAGAAATAGAGGATAAGATTTGTGAAATCTTAATAAGGCTTTTATTAATTAAAGAGCCAAGAAGGAAAATGAAGATCTCTCCTAATGAGTGAATCAACAGTAGAAAACAATTCTAGAAAAGTGGAAATCAAGGTGATTATCCAGAGATTATTGACATATTAGATAGAAAAATAGGTATTAAGAGAATAAAAAATAGAAACAAAAAGAGAGATAAAAAAACAAGTGGCTATAGTACAACAATTAGGGCTTGTGAATGCATATAGATAATTAGAAGAGGACAATGTAGGACATGAGTCTTAAGGAAATTCAAGTGTTCGAGAAAATAAAGGGAAATGTAGAGTCTGGCCAGCTCGAAGAAGTAAACATTGAAGAACAATAAGAGAAGAAGATAACTTGTATCAATACCTAGTTAAGACCAGGGGGGAAATAAGCTTTAACTTTCGTGCTTAAAAAAATAGAGTGTTTTGAATGGGACTACAAAGATATGTCAGGACTAAATAGAGAGTTGGTAGAACTTAAGATCCCAACATATATGGGCGTTAGAAAAAGTAATCCAGAGTCAAAGGAGGATTTCTCCAGAGTTTAAGCCTAGCATCAAAGAGGAAATATTGAGGTTGCTCAAAGCTAAGTTCATCAAAGTTACCAGGTATGTAAAATAGCTTTCCAATATAGTCCCAATGTTAAAGAACAATGGTAAACTAAGGTCTGTATAAATTTTAAAGACCTAAATAAAGCTACGCCAAAAGACAAGTATCTTATGCATATCATAGATGTTTTAATAGATGTTGTAGCTAAATCTAAAGTATTTTCCATAATGGATGGATATGCTGGATATAACCAAATTCCCATGACGAAAGAGGATATTCATAAAACTACCTTTAGATGTCCAGGCTCTGTTGGAGCTTATAAATGGGTAATGATGCATTTTAGGTTGAAAAACATAAGGGGTATGTATATATATATATATATATCAAAAGGTTATGAATATGATGTTTCATGATTTGATTGGTGAATAATTGGAAGTCTACATCAATGATGTGGTGATTAAGTCAAATGAGTGAACATATAAATGACTTATAAAAAGCTTTTAATTTAAAGATGAATCCATTAAAATGTGTTTTTGGAGTTTCAGCAGGGAGTTTTTAATGATTCTTGATTCATAATAAAGGAATAAAAGTTGAGAGAAATAAAGTACAAACAATTCTAAAAGCAAAACCTTTTACAAACAAGAAAAAATTCTTGAACTTTTATGGGTCATTAGGTTATTTTATTTAGGGAGATTTATTGCTAACCTTATAGGAAAAATCAAAGTATTCATACCTTTACTTAAGCTTAAGTCAGAAAGAGATTTTAAATAGAAAGAAGAACATCAAGATGTAATTGACAAGATTAAAGAGTATCTAATTAATCCATTAATGATAGTTCCTCCAGAGTGTGGGAAACCTTAAAAGTTATACATTACGATGAAAAAAAATTCAATTGGAAGTTTGTTAGCCGAAGATAATGAAAGGGGTCAGGTGCAAGCTATATTTTACTTGAGTAGGGTCTTGACATATGATGAGTGCAGATATTTTCCAATTGAAAAGTAATTTTTATCCTTGTATTATGTTGTTACTAAGCTTAAACATTATATGATGTCACATTTCGTATATGTTTCAGGACAAATTGATGTTATTAAGTATATGTTGAACAAGCCAATCTTGAATAAAAGGATTAGTAAGTGGAGTCTAGCTTTGGTGGAATATGATTTAATCTATATACCTTAGAAATTTGTTAAAGGGTTAACCAATTTTCTAGCAGACCACCCTTCAATAGATACTGAAATATTCGAACAAAAAAGTCCATATTTCAGAATAGTTCTTTACGAATATGTTTGTCAAGAGTATAAGAACTAATATATCAATTTGATGATGTGATCATTAAGCACATTTCAAGATAGCAAAATGATACGATAAATGAATTGACACAATTAGAATAAGGATATAAATATTCTCTAGAATTGTTTAAGACAATGGCTTGCATGTTAAGAACCCACTTCCTTTGAGTTCAGAAAGAAGGAATATACATGAAGTACACATATTGGATACGATGCTCAAAGAAGATTGAAGAGTCCCAATAAAAGAGTACCTAGAAAACCCACATTAATACTCTAAATATAAGACTTTGAAATTAAGGTCATTGAATTATACACTAATTCATGAGGAATTGTGTAAGAAAGACAGGTATGAAGTATTGTTGAAGTGTGTTGGAGTTGAGGAGGTTATTATTATTATAGTAGAAGTGTACTTTGGAATATGTTGATCCTATTTAGCTAGGATTAAAATGGTACAAAAATACAGAGAAGAGGATATTATTTGTAACAGTTTGAGATTTGTTTTACATTTAATATCTAAATCAAACAATGAAGTTTGAAAGAATTACCCTGAGATTTTTTTTCTACCATAAATTCGATAGAGTTTTCTTTGTATTTAATCCATACTAAGTTATCTACTTTGTTCTACTTTTATTCCTTCAACTATTTCAATATATCATCACAAACACAACAATTATGGTCTTACTTTTATTCATATAATTTCATCAAATACAAATTTAATGTTTCAAACCATACTTCTATATATTAAAGAGGAGACAAAATATTTACAGATAATAATACTAACAATATGAGTAGGGATAAGCATTTTATTACATTGTAGTTTCTATTATCATACGTTTCAAGTTCTAAACATAACATAAATTTACAATAAAAAAACTAGTTCTTCCTACATATTATCCTACTATATTAAGATAGATTTATATTACATAACAAAAGGTGGTTAATGGCAAGTTTACTCCATATGATGATGAGATGCACTTGTAATATAAATGCACTTAAATTAATAAGAACTATAAGTTAAATAATCAGAAAGAAAACTAATTGTTTTAATCATGCCTCTACTTATACGATAATTTATATAGGAACACAACTTCTTCTAATACTACACTTTACACCGATATGTAAATTAAATTACTATATAACCTTTTATCTTTAGTCGTCAACTTTATGATGCCACTAATTACCCCACTAAAAGTCTAGTCAAGTTCAATTCCTGGTCGTCAGGAAATCTGACACCACTAATTCCATCCTTGGATCAGTCGGACTTATATCCTGGTCATTGACAAATCGATGCCACTAATTCTAGCTTTCAAATTAGTCACATCAATGTTCTAGTCGTCGATATACTGTTGTCACTAATTCTAGCTTCTGAATTAGTCATACCAATATCCCGGTTGTTGATAATTTGACATCACTAATTTCCTTTTTGAAATTAGTCAAACAAAACACTTGGTTGTTAATCGAACTGACACCACTAAATTCCTTTATCAGAATTTAGTCCATTTTATTTTGTGGTCGTCGAACAAATCGACGCCACTAATTTTTGTTATTTCAGATATTAGTTAACTCAACTTTCTGATTATTATCTTCTAATTTGTCTATAACTCTTAACAATTAGAAGATTGGCTACCATTCAAATGACAAAATAAAATTACTTATAACTTAATGGTTAGTTCACTTACATGTGGTCTGTTGATGAGTATCTGCACCTATGCATTGGTATATCTCGACACCTCATCTTGTACCAATTAAGATTTAATTCCACAATCAATACTTGAGTTCATGTCAAAATTTCATTCCAGAAAATTCATTCAACTCAATTTCTACATTTAACCAACAAAATAAATATTTCAAGTTCCACATACACTCAAACCTTTATATATGGTCCTTTTAGATGTTAGGATATACATCTCTAATTATTAAGAAGAAACTAATTCAAAATAAACCATTAGCATACCCAAAGTTACTCATTTTATACACATATACAATTTGTCCATCAATTTACAACATGACTAGTCTATGTTTTTTAGTTCTTAACAGGAGTTTTAAAGCTTCAATTTAGGTGAAGTCAGTTTTTAATTAAAGTTAACATCCTCAAGCACAACTTTCATGGTATAACTGCCCAAAAGCCTATCATTCACTTATCCTAACATTTGTTATAAGCTAGATAGTGAAATTTATCTTGTTACAAATAACTTGACCTCTCAGCAGTATTTTATCCATATCTGGAGTTCTATAACTTCAATTGATGCAAAACCAGTCCCAATTGTTAGCTAACTCATTTCTCTACAACTTTTATAAAGAAAGATACAACAATTTCTATCATTTCCCATGTCTAATATCAGTTGGAATCCCAATTACCAAAACTGTCCAGACTTGAACTCATGGACTTAACAATTAATCAAACATCTCTCATACAATTTTTTCTGAACCACAGATACTAATCATTTTACAAAATATTCCTATCTATATTAGGCTAACATTTTAGTAAATTATTTCCCACTCTCCTTTCTCTCCTTAGTTGAAACTCATAATCATAAGGAGTAAGTTTTCTTAATAATTATTAACTTAAATCCATAACTCATCACCATTTCTATATTATAAACACATTCCTAGCATTAATTTTTCAATTAAACACAGTTAAAAATTTATATAATTCAGGGTTCCTCAATGCCTTATAAAAATCAGTTCACAATAGACATAAATCACTTAAAAACTAGATTCTTACCACTAATATGCAAGAATTTAAAGGTAGAAAGGCAAGGAATTAAGTTTTCTTTTCCACTCTTCTTCACCCATCCAACTTGTCACTTACACAAGAGAAAACACGTGAGATTGTTCAACTTCTTCCTTCAATTCTCTTCTTAGTTTCTTAAAGTTTTGATTTTTTCTACTTTTTAGAATGTATTTAGGTAAGGTTTTCTCACCACTTTTTAGCTTCTTTCTCTTCTTCTTTATGCTTGCAATCGGTTATGGAAGAAGGAAAAATGAGAGAGTATTACTACTACTACTACTACTACTACTACTACTACTACTACTACTACTACTATTTATATTTTCATATTTCCTCTTATCATAAAATGCTACTCTAAGTTTCATGCATTTATAAATTGACCCCTCCTTCTTAACCTTTTTCATATTTTGTGTAGTCTTTTTCTTTTTTAAAAAATCCAAGTCCTTTTATCATTTTAATTTTTTTTATTTCAATCCTTTCACAAACAATGCATTTACTCTTTCATAATGTATATACATATTATAATTTGGTTATATCTAAATTTTGATCTTATACCGGGTTTCACATTATTGGCATAAGATGAAGGACGATTGCAATGCCTATATGAAATGGTGTAAACCTTATTAGAAGCACAAATATTTACCTAAGGTATCAACTATAGATTTACATTTTGTAATAAAACCTTAGCCATTTAGAGGTTGGGGAATGGATTTAATTGGGAAAGTTTTTTCTCATTCTAGCAAAAATCATGCATATATATAGTAGTCATGGATTATTTCACAAAATGGGTGGAAGTCATACCTTTAAAGAAGGTAACCTAGGTCAAGGTGATAAAATTTATCAAATAAAATATTATGGCAAGGTTTGGAATTCCAGAGTCTATAACCATGGATAATGTTATGGTATTTAAAGGGGCAGAAATGAGGCGATTCACCCAAGAATTTGGTATTGCTCTGATTAATTCAACCCCTTACCATGCTCAAGCTAATGGACAAGCAAAGTCAATGAACAAAATTTAAAATTAAATTTACAAAAGATGATTACTAACAATTTTAAGGAGTGACATAAATTATTGTTGGATGTACTTTGGACTTATAGAACTTCATGTTAGACTGCAACAAGAGTAACAACATTTGGCTATGAGGTGGTATTACCTTAAGAAGTGAATATTAAGTCTTTAAAAGTAGAATACCAGAATTAATTAACAAGAATTCAATACCAAAACACAATGATACAAGAGTTAAGGGATTTAGACGAAGAAAAAATTGATGTTCTGAACAAGTTACAGACACAAAAAGTTACAAGTTCAAAAAATATACAATGAAAAGTGAAGAAACAAGAATTCATGCAAGAGGACCTGGTCAAGAAAGTAGTTTTTCCCCTATATTGAAGGATATACAATTTGGGAAATGGTCCCCAACCTGGGAAGGACCTTTCAAAATAAACAAACCTACTTTGAAAATACATATTTGTTAGAAAGCATAGATAAGGAAATACATGCAAAAGCAATTAATGGAAAATATCTCAAAAGGTACACATCATCCATATGGAAGGCCAATAAAGAGGTATTAAAATATAAATATCCTGTAATATAAGAGCAATTTTTCCAATATTCTAGCAAAAATATATAAATAATATATATCATGTGAACCCACTTTAAACTCATTATTCACAGGATATAAGATAGTTAAGTTTAGAGATAATCAAGTTAAAAAGATAGTTAAGTTTAGAGATAATCAAGTTAAAAAAAAAACTCTTATAAATATCAAAGCTAAATTATAGAGTAGAAATTTGATTCTTAATCAATTGGGTAGCAGGGACAAACTCCATCTTTACATGTAAATTGGTTAGCTCTTTGGAAAACCCACTTAAGACCTTCTTTTCTTGCTCGTTGCTTGACAGTAGCCAACTCAGATTCCAAAAAAGGCGTTATATCTTCAAGTTGCTTAAGCTTCAGTTGGGTATACTCTTTGGACTTTATAAGCACCAAAAGGTTATGATTCATATCAGATAGGTTAGAGGCATCAATATAAATAAAGAGCATATCTTAAAGGCATATGAGGTGTGTCTTAATTATTGCTAATACAGACAGGTTAGGATGCTCTACCAACTCTGGAATTATTGATCATAGCAATAAAGACACTTGGTTTTTGTCAGAAAGGTTGGGTGGAAGATTTTAACAAATCCATAAAAAAGAGTTACTAAGAATGTTTCCTCTACATATCCTAAGAGAGACCATAATTAGTTAAAAAAATTATTACACAATTTCCATGACTAGTTAGTTCATTATCTTCCTTTAAACTCAAGGAATCAGGGATTGATATAATAAATTTTTCAATCACAGGAGTTTCTAGAAGAGGCTGAGGTTTCATACTGGTGGCTAAATCTGAAGAAAACTTTGGAATCGCCAGCTTTATAGTAACAAGCTCTTTAACTGGAGCAAGTTTATAAGGAGCAAACATGGTCAATGGCCTAATTACACAACGAAGAGGGAATTTTTCAGAAAAGACTTGAAATAAAAGGTGATAAATTAGTAGGAGGAACAATTGATTTTCAGATGATATATTTAAATCCTTTTCCTTTATTTAAAGGAGAGGAAGCTTTCACAGGTGGCACAAACTTGAGAAAAGGCTGGCTTCAAATAGATTTTGCAATAGGCTTGGTCTTAGCTTTTTTCACCTTCTTGAGATCCTGAAGGTGTGAGCTAAAAGATGGAATAACAGAGGCTTTATGCTCTTTGTTATCAGCTCCAAGTGTGATTTTTTAAGGAGGGTTAAAGAAAACTCCAAAGTTGAAAATAACCTTTGCAATACCTTTCTTAATGAAACTTTATTCCTAAATAGTAGCCCATTAAAGTTGTAAAGTAATAATTAATGCAGGAAAAAACTTTGGACATGACAAATGAGAGAACTAAAAAATAATCTTACCATGTTTTTCCAAGATTTCAAGAACATTCAAAACCTTGGCATTACCCTTACGATGTAAAGGGAAATTGATTTGGTTATGAAGAAAAATGACAGGGGGGCATGGCACATGCTAAAATGTTTGGCAACAAAATTGAGGTGATAACGTTTTACCTTAACAACACCAGAGACTACAACATGAATGAGTCTATTAGTCAAAATAAAAGTCCAGTACTTCATGTCCTCAGAACATAGAGGTGTACCCAAGAAAAAAAGTTTGTACCAATCAAGCCCATGCTTTTTGGCATGAAAAAGGCTTTATTCATCATGGACTCAATTAGAAAAGACTAATGCAGACATTACAATTACAAAAAAGAACAAATTAATAAGAGTTATAGTAA
>Ga0307515_10021575_pt1 | contig 11409 bp, 7 predicted proteins | sample 17_EM_MG_FD_194513 | JGI IMG/M metagenome (GOLD analysis project Ga0307515, IMG submission 194513) | Populus trichocarpa ectomycorrhiza microbial communities from riparian zone in the Pacific Northwest, United States - 17_EM | ecosystem: Host-associated > Plants > Roots > Unclassified | place... | reverse complement strand
TCTCGTCGATACCGTCTCGTCCAACCCGGTTCGCCCGCGCCACCCCGAAAAGGTGAACCGGCCGGATGCGCTGTCGCCGCCGAAACCGGACTGGATCAGGGTACGGGCGCCGAACACGCGCGGCTACGCCGACACCCGCAAAATCGTCAAGGAAAACGGTCTCGTCACGGTGTGCGAGGAAGCTGGCTGCCCGAATATCGGCGAGTGCTGGGACAAAAAGCACGCCACCTTCATGATCATGGGGGACACCTGCACCCGGGCCTGCGCGTTCTGCAACGTCAAGACCGGGATGCCCGGCGCGCTCGATGCCGCCGAGCCGGAGCATGTCGCGGAAGCCACCTTCAAGCTCGGGCTTGCCCATATCGTCATCACGTCAGTGGACCGCGACGATCTCGCCGATGGCGGCGCCGAGCATTTTGCGCAGACCATCCGCGCGATCCGTGCCCGCTGCCCGACCACGACCATCGAAATCCTCACGCCCGACTTCCTGCGTAAGGAAGGCGCGCTGGAGGTCGTCGCGGCCGCCAAACCCGACGTGTTCAACCACAATCTGGAAACCGTGCCGTCGCGCTATCTCACGGTGCGGCCGGGCGCGCGCTACTTCCACTCGATCCGGCTGTTGCAGCGGGTCAAGGAAGTCGATCCGACCATCTTCACCAAATCCGGCATCATGGTGGGTCTCGGCGAAGAGCGCCACGAGGTGCTGCAGGTGATGGACGATCTGCGCTCGGCGGAGGTCGATTTCCTCACCATCGGGCAATATCTGCAGCCGACCCGCAAGCACCACGCCGTGATGCGCTACGTGACCCCGGACGAGTTCGCGGGCTATGAGAAAGTCGCCTACACCAAGGGGTTCCTGATGGTGTCGGCGAGTCCGCTGACCCGCTCTTCGCACCATGCCGGTGAGGATTTTGCCAAGCTGCAGGCGGCGCGTGCGGCGCGCTTGCGTTGATTTCGGGTTTGCGTCATGGACCGAATTCTGGTCATGGGATCTCCGGGATCCGGCAAATCGACCTTTTCACGGCGGCTGTCCGACATCACGGGCATTCCCGTGGTCTCGCTGGACGCACTATTCTGGAAACCCGGTTGGGTCGAATCCGAAAGGGACGAGTTCAGGCAACGCGTGACCGATGCGGCACGCCAGCCGCGCTGGATCATGGATGGCAACTATTCCTCGCACCTGGTGGAACTGCGCCGCGATGCCAGCGATACCGTGATCTGGTTTGATCTGCCGCGTTCGACCTGCATGCTTGGCATCCTGATGCGCGTTGCAACGAGCTATGGACGCGTTCGAATGGAGATGGCCGAGGGGTGTCCAGAGCGGGTCAATCCAGAATTCCTGCGTTACGTCTGGACCTTTCGTGAGCAGCAGCGGCCGCAATTGCTGGTATATTTCGAGAAAATGCGTCCCGATCAATCCCTCGTCTGCTTTACCGACAGGACGCAGGCCGATCGATATCTGAGGGATGTTGCACCTCCGGCTCGCGCGGCGGGCGTTCACTGATGCCGAGGTTTTCCAGCAAACGGCGGGTTCATCATACCGCCCAGCAGATGTTCGATCTGGTCGCCGACGTCGAGCGCTATCCCGAATTCGTACCCCTGTGCCATTCGCTGAAAATTCGCCAGCGCACGCCGAAGCCTGATGGCACCGAGATCGTGGTCGCCGACATGACGGTGTCGTTCAAGCTCATTCGGGAAACCTTCACCAGCCGGGTGACGCTCGATCGTCCCAACCTGAAGATCATGGTCGAGTATCTGAAGGGCCCGTTCAGCAATCTCGAAAACCGCTGGGCCTTCGAAGCCAAATCCGAAACCGATTGCGATGTCGGATTTTTCCTCGCCTACGAATTCAAGAGCCGGATGCTCGCGATGCTGATGGGCACGATGTTCGATACCGCATTCCAGCGCTTTGCCGCGGCGTTCGAGAAGCGCGCGGATGTGGTGTATGGAAAGGGTTAGCTCGCGCCTTTAAGGTGCGGCGTGAATGAAGAACAGCGTGGATAGCGCTGCCTGATTTGGGAACGGAAGGACGAGGCGATGGACATCAAGGCACCCGTTAGAACCGGCGGGCATATTCTGATCGATCAACTGGCGCTGCACGGCGCCGATACCGTGTTCGGCGTGCCCGGCGAGAGCTTCCTGGCCGCCCTGGACGGCATGTACCAGAATCAGCGCGTCCGCTTCGTCAATTCCCGGCATGAAGGTGGCGCTGCCATGATGGCGGACGCCTATGGCAAGCTGACGGGAAAGCCCGGCATTGCCTTTGCGACGCGTGGTCCCGGTGCCACCAATGCGTCCGCGGGCGTGCACGTCGCGTTTCAGGATTCGACGCCGATGATCCTGCTGCTCGGCCAGGTCGGGCGGGACATGATGGAGCGCGAGGCGTTCCAGGAAATCGACTACCGGCAGATGTTCGGGCCGATGACGAAATGGGTCGCGCAGATCGACGACGCGCGGCGGATTCCCGAATTCATCTCACGGGCGTTTTATACCGCAACCTCCGGACGGCCCGGGCCGGTGGTGCTGGCGCTGCCCGAGGACATGCTGACCGATGTGGCTGACGTTCCCGATGCGCCGCCCTACAAGCCGCAAACCGTTGCACCCGGCGAGGACAGTCTGCGGCAGTTCGAGGAATTGCTCGCGGCGGCGCGCAAGCCGTTGCTGATCGTGGGCGGTGGTGGCTGGAGCGACAGAGCGCGCCGCGACCTCGAAGCTTTTGCGACCGCCCATGAGGTGCCGATCAGCGCTTCGTTCCGCTGCCAGGATTATTTCGACAATCTGCATGCCGCCTATGCCGGCCATGTCGGCATCGGCATCTCCCCGAAATTCGCCGAGCGGATTCGCGACAGCGATCTGATCATCGCGCTCGGCGCCCGGCTCGGCGAGATCACGACGTCGGGCTACAATCTGTTCGACATTCCGCAGCCGAAACAGCCGCTGGTTCACATCTATCCGGATCCGGAGGAGATCGGCCGGGTCTATGCGCCGACCCTGGGCATCGTTGCGGGCAGCGCGGCGTTCACCGCCGCGATCAGCAAGCTAAAGCCGAAGCACCAACCGCGCGGCGACGAACTCAAGGCGGCCCATGCGGACTATCTCGCCTTTGCCGAGCCGACCATTTCGCCCGGAGACGTTCAGCTGGCGCGGATCGTGCGCGATCTCAGCGAACGCCTGCCGGAGGATTCGATTATCTGCAACGGCGCCGGCAATTACGCCGTCTGGGTTCATCGCTTCTGGCGCTATCGGCAGTTCCGCACCGAACTGGCGCCGACATCCGGGTCGATGGGCTATGGCTTGCCGGCGGCGGTTGCGGCCAAGCTGCTGCATCCGAACCGGCCGGTGATCGCATTCGCCGGCGATGGCTGCTTTCAGATGACCGGAAACGAGTTCATGACGGCAGTCGAAAACCGGCTGCCGCTCATTGTGATCGTCTGCAACAACGGCATGTACGGAACCATCCGCATGCATCAGGAGCGGACCTATCCGGGGCGGGTTTCCGGCACCAATCTGGCCAACCCGGATTTCGCAGCCCTCGCGCGTGCCAGCGGCGGCTTTGGCGCCCGGGTCGATCGCACCGAGGATTTTGCAAAGGCCTTCGATGAAGCGGTGGCCTCGCGCTTGCCTGCCATCATCGAACTGACAATCAGTCCGGAGGCGCTGACGCCGGCGGCCTCGCTGAGCGAAACCCGCGCCAAGGCTTTGGCCGCGGCGAAGTGATACGCGTTACGCCCGAGGCGGGCGCCGTCGCTTGACGGCACTGCCCCGGGTCGATCGCGCGACACGGGGACGCAAGCGGCTCACGGATTCGCGGCGCGGCTTGACCGATGCTTGCGGTCCGCGCGCCAGCTCCATCAGCATGCGCAGCGCCTCGACCACCGAGCGCTGACGCACGGTGGAGCGGCCGATGGCGCCGAAGCGCATCTCGCGGTGCAGGATTCTGCCGTCGCGCGCGGCGACGGCGAAATGCACCAGCCCGACCGGTTTGCCCGGGGTAGCGCCGCCTGGACCTGCGATACCGGTGATGGAGACGGCGAGATCGACGCCGGCTTTTTCCAGCACGCCGACCGCCATCGCGGTCGCGGTTTCCTTGCTGACCGCACCGAAGGTAGCCAGCGTCGTCGCCTTGACGCCGAGCATCGCGCGCTTGGCATCATTGGAATAGGTGACGAAGCCGCGGTCGATGACGTCGGAAGAGCCGGGAATATCGGTCAGCGCGCCGGCGACGAGGCCACCGGTGCAGGATTCTGCCGTGGCAATCGTCAGTTTGCGCATCCGGCACAGATCGAGCAGCGAGCGGGAGAGGGCGCGGGCGTCGCTGCCGCTCATGCTATTCGCTCCAGGGCAAACGGATAGTGGCGCTCGCGGTCGCGGCGATGCCTTCCTCGCGGCCGGTAAAGCCGAGCCGTTCGCTGGTGGTCGCCTTGACGGCGACGCGGGAGATGTCGAGCCCGGTGATCTCGGCAATGCGCGCGCGCATGGTATCGCGCAGCGGGCCGATCTTGGGGCGCTCGCAGATCAGCGTGACCTCGAGATTGGCGATGCGGCCGCCGCGCGCGGTAACGCGATCGACCGCGTATTTCAGGAAGCGGTCGGATGCCGCGCCCTTCCATTCGGGATCGCTGGGCGGAAAGTGCGAACCGATATCGCCGTCCGCCAGCGCGCCGAGAATGGCGTCGACCATGGCATGCAGCCCGACGTCGCCGTCGGAATGGGCGAGGAAGCCACGGGTATGCGGAACGCGGACGCCGCAGATCATTAGGTGATCGCCGTCACCGAAGGCGTGCACGTCGTAACCGGTGCCGGTCCTGATGTCGCCGAGCATGGCACCGAGGCGGGCTTCCTCGCGGACGAAATCTTCAGGGGTCGTGAGTTTCATGTTCGCAGGATCGCCTTCAAAGGTCGCTACCGTCAATCCCGCCCATTCGGCGAGCGCGGCATCATCGGTGAAATCGCTACGGCCATCGCGCGCGGCGCGGCGATGGGCTTCGAGGATGACGTCGAAGCGAAAGGCCTGCGGCGTCTGCGCGATGCGCAGCCTAGCGCGGTCCGGCGTGGCCTCGACATTGCCGGTGTCGCCGACCTGCTTGATCGTATCGGTGACGGCAATCGCCGGCACCGCAGCGCCGGTACGGCCGGCGGCATCGATCGCGCGCGAAATCACCGCCGATGTCACGAAGGGGCGCGCGGCGTCGTGGATCAGAACGATATCGGGCTTCTCGCCGGCCAACGCCTCGAGCCCTGCGTGCACCGACGCCTGGCGTGTCGCGCCGCCATTGGTCGGCGGTTGATGGCGCAAGCCCGCGACCGCCTCGCTGAAAATCGCGGCGTCGTCGGGGTTCACGACCGGCTGCACGGCGAAGACATCTGGATGGCGGCAGAACGCTTCCATCGCACGGAAGATCACGGTCTGCCCGCCGATCGTACGGTATTGCTTGGGGCCTCCCGCGCCGGCGCGAAGCCCGCGCCCGGCTGCGACGAGGATGGCTGCTGTGCGCTCAGGTCGGGGCATTTGAACTCAACGGCAAACGAATCGGGGTTAAGGAGAGGGTGTCATGGCCAAGTGGTAAGGCTCTTGGGCGCACAGCCCTTACCACGCCGAATGCGCAAGAACAGAGCGATTCCCGATAGCTGTGGGAAAAGCAGTTTTTGTTGCAGTGCACTTGCACAATTGATAGAACTGTCTAAAGTGTAGGCATGACGCTTGACTGCACAAGATTTGTGCTCACAATATGCGCGGACGGTCGCAATGACGCGGCCGCCACAGCAACGAGAACCCCGTGACCGGCCTGGACGACCAACGCCATAAGACGTTGAAAATAGGCGATATTTCTGTCGCCAACCGGGTTCTCCTCGCGCCGATGTCCGGCGTCACCGATGCCCCTTTTCGACGCCAGGCCGCCGCTCTCGGAGCGGGACTCGTCGTCTCAGAGATGACCGCCAGCGACGATCTCGTCCATGGCAGGCCGATGTCGGTGCTGCGCTGCGAGGCGGCCGGAATCGGACCGCACGTGGTCCAGCTCGCCGGCTGCCAGACCCATTGGATGGCGGAGGGGGCCAAGGTCGCCGAGGCTGCCGGGGCCGACATCATCGATATCAACATGGGTTGCCCGGCGCGGCACGTGACCGGCGGCCAGTCCGGCTCGGCGCTCATGCGCGATCTCGACCATGCGCTGAAGCTAATCGAGGCGACGATCGCGGCCGTCAAGGTGCCGGTGACGTTGAAGATGCGGCTCGGCTGGGACCATCACTCGCTCAACGCCCCCGAACTCGCGCGCCGCGCCGAAGCGGCCGGCGTGCAGATGATCACGGTGCACGGGCGCACGCGCTGCCAGTTCTACAAGGGCGAGGCGGATTGGAGCGCGGTGCGCGCGGTCAGAGATGCGATCTCGGTCCCGCTCGTCGTTAATGGCGATATCACGTCGTTCGAGAAGGCGGTCACCGCGCTCGAAATGTCGGGCGCCGATGCCGTGATGATCGGCCGCGGCGCGCAGGGGCAGCCCTGGTTGCCGGGTCAGATCGGGCGACAGCTTGAAAACGGCAAGTCCGAAGCCGCACCATCGCTGTCCGAACAGCTCGCGCACATTCGCGCGCTCTATGATGAAGTCTGCCGCCATTACGGTTTGCGCATCGGCCTCAAGCACGCGCGCAAGCATCTCGGCTGGGCGCTCGAAATCGCCGCCCAGTGCAGCCGCGCGCCGGCGGAGACGCTCAAAGCCTGGCGGCAAAGGATTTTGACGTCGGAAGATCCGCGCGGTGTGCATCGATCTCTCCAGGACGCCTACGACGATTTTGCATGGAGTGCTGCTGCATGAGTTCAGCCGCAGAACATCGCCGGCGGATGCCCTCCGAGGCCGAGGCGATCCTCAATGCGCTGCCCAATCCGGTGCTGCTGATCGCGCCCGATGGCCGTATCGTCGACGCCAACATCGCCGCCGAATCCTTCTTCGAGATTTCGACCCAATTCCTGCAACGGCAGTCATTGAAGGAACTGGTGCCGTTCGGCAGTCCGCTGCTGGCGCTGATCGATCAGGTGCGCGCGAGCGGCTCGCCGGTCAATGAATACAAGGTCGATCTCGGCACGCCCAGGATCGGCGGCGACCGCCAGGTCGATCTTCACGTTGCGCCGCTGACGGAGCGGCCGGGCCACATCGTCGTGATGCTGCAGGAACGCACCATCGCCGACAAGATGGACCGGCAATTGACGCATCGCAGCGCGGCGCGTTCGGTGATCGCGCTGGCCGCGATGCTGGCGCATGAAATCAAGAATCCGCTATCCGGCATCCGCGGCGCTGCGCAATTGCTGGAGCAGGCGGCTTCATCCGAAGACCGCATGCTGACGCGGCTGATCTGCGACGAGGCCGACCGCATCGTCACGCTGGTCGACCGCATGGAAGTATTCGGCGACGACCGGCCGGTGGCGCGCGGTCCCGTCAACATCCATTCCGTGCTCGACCACGTCAAGCGGCTGGCGCAATCGGGTTTTGCCCGCAACATCCGCTTCGTCGAGGAATACGATCCGTCGCTGCCGCCGGTGCTGGCCAATCAGGACCAGCTGATCCAGGTGTTCCTCAACCTGGTGAAGAACGCCGCCGAAGCGGTCGCCGATCTCGGCAGCGATGCGGAAATCCAGCTCACCACCGCGTTCCGTCCCGGCGTCCGCCTGTCGGTGCCGGGTAAGAAGTCGCGGGTGTCGCTGCCGCTCGAATTCTGCGTCAAGGACAACGGCTCCGGCGTGCCGGAAGACCTGTTGCCGAACCTGTTCGATCCGTTCGTGACCACCAAGCAGACCGGCAGTGGGCTTGGTCTGGCGCTCGTTGCAAAGATCGTCGGCGATCACGGCGGCATCATCGAGTGTGAATCGCAATCGCGGAAGACCACGTTCCGCGTGCTGCTGCCGATGTTCAACGCCACCAAGCATTTCGACCAAAGCAATCGCGATGACGTTTCGGGTACGCCATCGCCTGCCTCACAGAATGCAAGATGAGGAATAACAATGCCCGCAGGTAGCATACTTGTCGCCGACGATGACACCGCCATCCGCACGGTTCTGAATCAGGCTCTTTCGCGCGCCGGATATGAGGTTCGCCTGACCGGCAACGCAGCGACGCTGTGGCGCTGGGTGAGCCAGGGCGAGGGCGATCTCGTCATCACCGACGTCGTGATGCCCGACGAGAACGCGTTCGATCTGCTGCCGCGGATCAAGAAGATGCGGCCGAACCTTCCCGTCATTGTCATGAGCGCGCAGAACACCTTCATGACGGCGATCCGGGCCTCGGAGCGCGGCGCCTATGAATATCTGCCCAAGCCCTTCGACCTGAAGGAGCTGATCACCATCGTCGGCCGCGCTTTGGCGGAGCCGAAGGAGCGGGTGGCGAGCTCCGCCGACGAAGGCGAATTCGACTCGATCCCGCTGGTCGGCCGTTCGCCGGCGATGCAGGAAATCTACCGCGTGCTGGCGCGGCTGATGCAGACCGACCTCACCGTGATGATTTCCGGCGAATCCGGGACCGGCAAGGAACTGGTCGCCCGCGCGCTGCATGACTACGGCAAGCGGCGCAATGGCCCCTTCGTCGCGGTCAACATGGCGGCGATCCCGCGCGACCTCATTGAATCGGAATTGTTCGGTCACGAACGCGGCGCGTTCACCGGCGCCAATACCAGGGCATCGGGCCGGTTCGAACAGGCCGAAGGCGGCACGCTGTTTTTGGACGAAATCGGCGATATGCCGATGGAGGCGCAGACCCGGTTGCTGCGGGTGCTGCAGCAGGGCGAGTACACCACCGTCGGCGGGCGTACCCCGATCAAGACCGACGTGCGGATCGTGGCGGCCAGCAACAAGGATTTGCGCATCCTGATTCAGCAGGGGCTGTTCCGGGAGGACCTGTTCTTCCGCCTCAACGTCGTGCCGCTGCGCCTGCCGCCGCTGCGCGAGCGCATCGAGGATCTACCCGACCTGATCCGGCATTTCTTCTCGCTCGCCGAGAAGGACGGTCTGCCGCCCAAGAAGCTGGATACCCTGGCGCTGGACCGGCTCAAGCAGCACCGCTGGCCCGGCAACGTGCGCGAGCTCGAAAACCTGGCGCGCCGGCTCGCGGCGCTCTATCCGCAGGACGTGATCACGGGTTCGGTGATCGATGGCGAGTTGGCCCCGCCGGCTGTGGCTTCCAACGGCAGTGCGCCGCTCGGCGTCGAGAATCTCGGCGGCGCGGTCGAGGCCTATCTGTCGTCGCACTTCTCGGGCTTTCCGAACGGGGTGCCGCCGCCGGGCCTCTATCACCGCATCCTTAAGGAGATCGAGGTGCCGCTGCTGACGGCTGCACTGGCGGCAACGCGCGGCAATCAAATCCGAGCTGCCGACCTGCTCGGTCTCAACCGCAATACGCTGCGGAAGAAGATCCGTGACCTCGATATTCAGGTCTATCGGAGCGGCGGCTAAGCGCGTTTAGACCACGTCGAAATACGGGGATCGGTCGCTTCCGCGGTGGGTACGCCGCGGAATTGTCGCAATTTGGCAACATTGTGATATGAATGCATCAGTCCGCGGCAGGCGGACACAAAGCCTTTCAGCTCACCGATTGCCGGAATGACCACCGCAGAGACCTCGGCGCCACCGTTTGACCCGACGCTTGCCGAATCCACAGGAGGAATCCTGCGGAAGTGGGTGGCGCCGTTTGCGGTCGGTATCGCGCTGCTGTCGGCGTTCCTGACCTTCGTGGTGCTGAGCGGCCTGACGCCGATCGAGCCGTCGCGCCACGTCGTCTATTCCTTCCTGTTGATGAATGCCGCGACCATCCTGCTGCTGGTCGCCATCATCACCCGCGAAGTCTGGCAGGTGGTGCAGGCGCGGCGCCGTGGCCGTGCGGCGGCGCGATTGCACGTCCAGATCGTGGGCCTGTTCTCGGTGATTGCGGTGCTACCGGCGGTGCTGGTGGCGATCGTGGCCAATGTCACCATCGATCGCGGTCTCGACCGACTGTTCTCCGGCCCGACGCGGGAAGTGATCCAGAACTCGCTGATCATCGCGCGGGCCTACACCTACGAGCACGCGCAGCTCATCAATGGCGACATCCTGGGCATGGCCAACGATATCGCCAATGCAAGGCCGCTGTTCTTCCAGGACCGGCGCACGTTCCTGGAATTGCTGACCAAGAGTGCGTCCGTTCGCAACCTGCCTGGCACCATGCTGCTCGACAAGGACGGCAACGTCGTCGTCTCGGCGCAGACCGGCATCCGGCAGGCCTTTGCGACGCCGCCCAAGGAATTGCTCGACAATGTCGGCGAGGACAAGCCCGAGATATCGGTTTTCCCGGAGGAGAATTACGTCGCCGCGGTCGTTCGCCTGCGATCCTTCGAGGATACTTTTCTCTACGTCGCGCGCCTGCTCGATCCCAGGGTGATCGGCCAGTTGCGGCAGACCCAGGCCAGTGTCGCCGAATACGCCCAGATCGAAGCGCGCCGGCTCGGCATCCAGGTCGCCTTCGCGCTGATGTTCGCGGTGATCGCGCTCACCATCCTGATGGCGTCGGTGCTGATCGGGTTGAACTTCGCCAACTGGCTGGTGGCCCCGATCCGCAATTTGATGAGCGCCGCCAACATCGTATCCACCGGCGATCTGCACGTGCAGGTGCCGGTTCACAAATCGGAGGGCGATCTCGCCCAGCTCGGCCAGACTTTCAACAAGATGACGCAGGAATTGCGCACCCAGCGCGACGAACTGGTCAACGCCAGCGAACTGATCGACAGCCGCCGCCGTTTCATCGAGGCGGTGCTGTCGTCGGCCAGCGCCGGCATCATCGGTGTCGACGCCTCCGGCAGCGTCGGCATCCTGAACCGTTCGGCGGAAAAACTGATCGGCCATGTGGAATCCGAAACGCTCGACCATCCGCTGTCGGATGTGCTGCCCGAACTCGACGACATGATGAAAACCGCGCGTGAGGGCACGCAGCGGTTGGTGCAGGGCCAGATCACCATCACCCGCGATGGCCACGAGAGCAATCTGTCGGTTCGCGTCAGCGCCGAGCAGACCGGGCAGTCGCGCGACAGCTACATCATTACGCTCGACGACATCACGGACCTCGTTTCGGCGCAGCGCACCTCGGCCTGGGGCGACGTCGCACGCCGCATCGCCCACGAAATCAAGAACCCGCTGACGCCGATCCAGCTCTCGGCCGAGCGTATCCGCCGCAAGTTCGGCAAGGTCATCATCGAGGACAAGGGCATTTTCGAGCAGTGCACCGACACCATCGTGCGCCAGGTCGACGACATCAGGCGGATGGTCGACGAGTTCTCACGGTTTGCACGGATGCCGAAGCCGGTCATGGAAGGCGAGGACGTCGCCGATACCGTGCGCCAGGCGGTGTTCCTGATGAAGGTCGGGCATCCCGACCTCGATATCGAAACTGAAATCAA
>Ga0307515_10021574_pt1 | contig 11409 bp, 3 predicted proteins | sample 17_EM_MG_FD_194513 | JGI IMG/M metagenome (GOLD analysis project Ga0307515, IMG submission 194513) | Populus trichocarpa ectomycorrhiza microbial communities from riparian zone in the Pacific Northwest, United States - 17_EM | ecosystem: Host-associated > Plants > Roots > Unclassified | place... | reverse complement strand
AGTGCGCACCCTCACCCTAGCCCACAAACATTTGGGTCCAGGTGTCAAGCTATGGGCTTAATGCTCTTTTAGGCCCAAGCACGATGCTTGAGCTAGTGCCTTTCTTCTGAGGTTTTTTAGACCCGTTAAAATTGGGTTAGGCTAACAAAAAAATTGTCTAAAAATATTGATAAAAGAGAGAATTAACATATCTTTGCAAAAATTTGTTTTCACTATTCCACATTAATAGGGAGGCTATCTACCATGCATATGCTAAAGTGCTATGGTTTTACTATGTGTTATGAACGTTCAAATCTATTATTTACAAACCATACAAAATTACTCATGTTGCTTCTAAAAACATTACTGAAAAATGTATTCATATCTTACTATATAATTTTGTGTATTGATAAAATATCTATCAAATTAGGTTTAAAATTTGCATGTCTAAATATTTGATAGTAACGAAATAATTCTCAGTTTTTTAACAATTTTTTATCAATTGATGAGTTAATACTAAAAATTATAAAATATAACAGTCAAATAGAAAAAAAAACATTTCTAGAAATCATTTTTTTAGGATTAAAATGTATAATTAATATGGTATGAAATTAAATTAAAAAGTATACACATACATATTAAATATAATCAACTGATAGAAATGAAAAATATTAGCTTTTTTATCCAAGAAAGCTTACAGAATATAGTATTTTAAAATTTTTAAGAGGTAATAATGGAATCAAAACGTTTGCACAATATGCAAATTCTTGTTAGTTATTTAGACAACTAGTTTTTTATTGAGTGTATGGAATATCCTACAATCTTAAGGACTCATTCTTTATATATTAGTTTGTTGTATTTTTTTAAAAAAATAATAATTACTCTTAAATGATGATCTCAACATTTGGGCCTAGAAAGATAGGATGTCAAGAAAAAAAAAAAACCTTTTTATCTACCAAGCCAATCCTACGAGGTTTATTTTTAGATAGCCAGTTGTTAGAGCTGTCATCACCAACCATTTAGATATGTAGAATGAATAAAATTTAAAGTTTTTAATATTTTTTTAGTATTTAATAAAAATATATTGGCAAGGACAAACTACGATTGCAAATTGAAAATTATATTTTGTTAGGTATTCATATACAAAATTGTACTATTTTTGATAAACAATATATTATTTAAATAAAATTATTCGAACAAAAACTGAATTGAGAAATTACAAAGAAATCATAGGTTCACATAGAATCATTCCAAAAACGAAAACATTAAATAGAAGATATACCAAAGACTTGAGGACACATGCTAAAACAAGAGGGGCAAGTTTGAACTTGTAAAACAAGAGATAGTTTTTGAAAGAGCTTGCTAATCTCCTAAAACTTAGCCAATAATTTGAACTTAAATTGAATAGCTGAAGTCCTGTAATGTACTGCCAACACACCCATAAACCATCCTGAGACATTTATATTGATACTAAAATTCAGGATATCTTTATAAATGTGACTGACAGAATGTAGTGTAAAATCTTCACAAATTATTTACGTTTTTTATTGGATAACCAGTGCTTTGTCAGATTAGAGAGTAAATTTGAGTGCATGGAACTTTCATGAGAGCCAAAACGACGAAAACGGGAACAATATTTGCGTCCTGACAAACGGAGGTGGGCATTTTAACTAAGCATGGAAATATACTTTCCTTTTTTCTGTTGACAGAATTAGTAAATTTAACCCATTTGCACCATTATCTGTGCTACAATGCCCATATCATTGGCAGTGGAAAGGGAAGTCATGGCATGGGAAAGGGTTAACAGTACCACGTAGCAAAGCTCATCACAAGAAGGAGAGGAGTAGTAGTAATATATGCTACCTACGTGCTGCGTGCTAAATAGCAGTTTTAGCAAGGACAAAACTACCATATAGATCATGACAAAGTTGAGTTTTGGATAAAAAACGATGCCCAAGCACTTATCTAACAAGAAATTAGGAAATACAACGAGAAACTGAGTTGAAGATCAGTTAAAAAGAAGCAAAAAAGAAAAAAACCCAAAAATATACACAGATTCACACAAGAAGCACACACAAACATCTCCCTAGTAATTATGCCACATTAAGCCACATTATCCCTCGCTTCTCCTTGCTTCCCTTCAGACTCCGAGGCAGGAAAATTACCTGGATGGACCTTCTTCTTGCACTTTCCACTGGTTGAAGCAGAACCACCAACTTTATCCTCTTCAACGACACTCTCTCCTCTTCTCACTCTTTCCTCCTCCATTCTCTTTATTTTCTCCATCTGGCGTTTCTGCTTCACGTAGACTTCAGCACAAGCAACTCCAATTGAAGACATATTGGCTTTGAAAAGTGAAGAGCTAGCTAAGACAAGAAACTAGCTAAGAGCTAAATGTGTTCGGTTCTGGGATGGAGATGTTGGCTAGCTAGGGTATTTATAGGCGTTTCACGAGGCCTTAGTGAGCTAGCCAACACTAGAGTATGTGTTTCAAAGCTGACTAATCTTGCATTATCATAACGTTAGAAGGCGGTTTTAGAGCACAGATAGAAGAAAATAATGGTGCTGCATGCACGAAATTCTTTTTAAGAGAAGCAGTGGATCGATGTTACATTTTAAAATAGTGGCTCTTCTTTTAACAGTGGTTTACTTGTGGCATGCCATTTTAGTATCACAAAGGCACCACATCATAGCTATGGAGAGGAATGGTGGGTGCGTAGTTGGACGTCAATGGGGTCAAATTTACTTGGCAGCCACGAATTTAATTGATCCTTTAATAAATTAATTAATTATATGGCCAAGTGGCTAGCTTATCTGTCAAGGTCATATAGAAAATGGTTCCACTAAATTATTAAGGCGGTGATTGTGCATCCCCACGAAATACAGTAGTTTTTTCTCTCAGTTTTTTAGATCTATTTTTTTTTAAAATTTTGTTGGGTTTAACTCGGGTAAACTCGGATTCTTTTATTGTATTTTTTTAAATTAATTTTTTGTATTCAATTTTATCATTCAACAATGAGTTTATTAGAAATTATGATTCATAATCTGTTTTGATTTGCTTTATATAGGGTTATCCTAGTCTCATGACTTGGATCAAGGGTTTGACAGTTTAACCCGAGTCGATTCAGTCATTTTTTTTGTTTATTGTCAATGAGGTTATCTTGATCTTATGATCCAGGTCATAGGTTTAGCAGGTTAACCGAGGTTGACTCTGATCATTTTTTATGTTTTTTTTTTCAATTTCATCCTTCAATATTGGGTTGGTTGAGAGTTAGACTTCATAATTAATATTGATTTACTTTCTATAGGGTTATCCTAGTCTCATGACTCAGAGTGTGGATTTGACAGGTTAACTCGGGTTGACTCATGTTTGTTATTTTTTTAATTGATTTTTTTTTTCAATTTCATTCTTCAACATTGGATTGATATTTAAGAATTGTGTTTTATAATTTGTTTCTATTTCCTTTATCTGAGTTATCATAGTCTCATGACCTGAGACATGAATTTTTCTGATTTATATGGGTTGACTCGAGTCAATCCAATATATTGTTGATTCGACTCATGAATTTTGTTGATTTTTACCGGCCGTCTTGGTTGTTTTTGGATCCGCCAATTCAATCGGGTCACATCAGGTCAACCCGCATATGGTTTTTTTTTTTACTAGAAAAATGTTTGCAACATTGTTGTTAAAATCATGAGTTAACTCGTAAAATTATACGATTTACGAGACAACATGTATCTAACGTGCAAAATCAGACTACAAACTCGAAAATCAGTAAAATCAGACTTGTGTAAAATCGGTAAACTCAGTTTGATTTTACGAGTTTGCTAAATTTGTAATATGAACAAAGTCAGGTCCAAATTTGGTCTTAAAATATCTGCTGACTAGTTTTACGAGATTGAACATATCTTTCAAACCGTACATTGGATAGAGCTAAAATTTTATAGGAAAATATTAGACACATGAAAATATATTGTGGTAAATTTAAGGTCAAATAGAGTTCGAAAACATAATATTTCAAATGGTCAAAGTTAGTAGACGAATCTTGTCAAATATGTCAAACTAGACTTTCGTGTACTGTTTGGGATATATCTGGAGCTACCGGTGGAATTTTACTGTGAATAAAGTTGGGCTGGAAACTAGACATTTAAAGCCTTCCAACCATATATCGTAGGCCTAGTATTTTATCCAGACGAGAGAGAACGACATGTTTGAAATCAAGACTCAAATATGCCAAGAATATGCAAAAATTGAAGATTTGGGCTATATGGAGGAATTTTAACATGAAAATTTTTTTTTATATTTTTTTTATATTTTATTTATTTTTGAATAATTATTTTGAATTTGATTTTTTTCCAGCGCATTAGACATTGTTTAGGGGTTTATTTTATTATTGAATTTATGTTAGTTAATTACTAGTTTAAACTCATTAGCTTGCAACCCATAATGAGTCTGTGATGGGAACAACCAAGTTGTCACCAAGTTCATGTGTACTTTCTACCATTCAATGATTTCCTTGTATTGAGAAGTTTTGTTTTGAGACTTTTTATTTTTCTATGTCATTAATTTATTGATTCATACTATCTATCTCTCTTATTTTATTTAGATCACTCATTGATTATAATATTGTTGACTTACTTTATCAGATTTTAATGTAATTTAATTTCTTAATTACTGAAATTGTCAATATGTAATTAGTTAAAAAATTACTTACGATTTTACGATTCAAATTTCTGATCCGAGTTTATACTGTATTTTTCGTGTCGTGTAAAAAAAAACATTTTTGAAAATCTTGGTTAGCAATGCTTGGATATTTCCTTTTATGTTAATTTTTTTTTAATCCGACTTGCAGCATAACACGACAAACAATTTAGTTTATGTATATACCGTATAAGGGTGTACCACATATCTTTTTTTTCACCAAAGAAGATACTTGGAACTTGGAAGTATAGTTCTAATCGATCAGTATCATCTGTAATTGTCCAAAACATGGTAGTGAAAAATACAAAACGAAGCATTCTTGTTAGAATAGTTAGCTTGGAATTCAATGAGACAAAATTAAACAAAGATTATATTGAGAACATTATTTGATATGCAACTTGCGGTGTTATATATGGCATGGTGGGTAATTATACTAACATTTGTGGTTCAAGTCATGATGGGGAAAGAAGTAACCTAATAAGCCTAATTAAAGATTGTAGAAGTGGCAAAAGAACTTGGCAAATGACATTGCAATATGAGTTTTATAAATCATTTAAGTTATAATCTTAGCAGTGATAATGCTAAAAAAACATACGGTCACCATAACATATGCTAATGACAACCATTACTGCTCAGCCACATCTCTATAGTCTATAATAAAGTCTTACATGCAGTGCTTCAAGATAAATTTTCTTATTAATTAGTGTTGTTATGATGGAGAGAGAGACGCCATTTGTGGTGGAGAGCTTTCACAAAAAGCCGCTGAAGTTGCATACATTATACCTACATCAGAGTACAGACGCTGGATAATGAACCAATTTGTGGTTCCCTAGTGAATATAAAAACTATAATGCCATTATATAAATGACCCAACTCAGTTTGAAGACATATAAACGGAAAATATAATACTCTTCACTTATAAAGTTCAAATGACAAGCACATATAAAGTTATCTGTTAAAAACAGACCGTTTCCCCAATTGGAAGCGAGCTTTTTCTATGGCGGAGGTGTTTCAGCCTATACTTTACTATGTAAATGTTCTAAACCTAATCAGTGATAGCAACTGATCAATCACTAAATACTTTCAAATTGCATGTATGGTATACGGCCTAATTAAACTTTTTATCAAGTTTATTAGACGAAGAGAATTCTAAGAGAAGAATGCAACTTCGTCTTCGTTTGATGGTTTACGTGGATAAAGTTGTACAGCTATCCATGGAGTACAGACACCCACACCCACACATCCTTATCCACTCTCTAACAAACAAATCTTGTGAAGTGGTATTTGAATTTTGAATGGTTTCTGCTGTCTCAGCCGAATTAATTACCAATTTTGAATGGATTCTGCTCTCTCAAAAGAATTACCAGAACATTATTGATTTTAGAAATAAGTAATTATGATCTTTGTGAAAGAGTAAAGAATGGTAATTCATTGTCCACACCTTTGATTCTATTAATCGCATATTGTCTACATCCAAAATAAATCTCATTGATCAGGGGTCATAAGTGTTAATAGTGGTTGTTTGCTTAAACCAAGGTCCATTAGAGAAAAGGTTAACCATTACTCTTTTTTTTTTCTTGTTGGCTTATCAGTTGCCCTTATAGTCTTTGAAATTAAATGCAATTTAAAAGGCTAATGAATTTATTCTCATCAAGTTATAGAGCATAACTGATGAAAATGTAAAATGTTATATTTTTTCCTCTTTAATGTTTAGTATTTTATACTTATTTGGTGCCTAAATGTACTTATTATTTTTATATTTTGATTTAGTTACCTAAGTCGGCCTTAGTGTACACACAATCTTCAAAGAAATGAGTATGCATCACTCGATGATAAAGTAGAGAATACCTTAATTGAAGGGTTAATATTCATTCTCAGAAGCTTATTTTGTTATCTATATCATCTCGTGTTGTAATCTTTCTTTTATAAGGAGTACACGAATAAAATTCAGAGGAAGATAAATGGAGGTAGCCACTCTTATGGCTAAGACTTATTGAGGCTATAGTTTTTTACCATTAGAGTTCAAGTCTAGAGCATCCAGTTAAGAATGCTTTTCATGGCAGGAGTGGCACCTTTGAAGGGTTGGAGTACGTACAAGTGTTCTCACACCTACTTTCTTGCATGTTGTTCTGCCTTATTCTTTTAAGAAACTGAAGAAGTATATGTACCTTTATTGATGCATATAGTGGAGCTAGGTGTTATACCCATTAAGAAAGTAGAAAAGCATGAAGCTATTGGTGTTTAGCTAGAAAGGCTTTAATGAGGACTTTTATTTAATGTGAAATTTGTTGGAGATCTGAGGTATAAAATTGGGTAAAAAAACCATCCTGATTCAATATAAATTAGCATGATAAACCTGTAACTTGGATAATAAGGACCGAGTCAACCCAGGTTAATTTGTCTGATCTGCGGTCTAGGTTATGAGATCAGAATAAATCGATATACAAGAAAACAAAGAAAATAACTCGTGTTAACTTTTTAAACCTGTAACCTGAGTCATTAGACCGAAAACACCCTATATAGAAAAACCAAAAAAACCTAGTTCTCAACTAATTAAATGTTAAAGGTTGAAATTGAAAAAAAAATAATTATTCAAAATGATCCAAGATAAAAAATAGCAATTAAAAGAATGAGAATCAAAATTGAAAATAAAAATAAATTTTATTTTTTATTATTGGTGAAATTGAAAAGAAAAATTAATTTAGCAAAATGACCAAAAAAATAATTAAAAGAATGAGGACCAAAATTAAAATTAAAAATAAAAATAAATTTATCAAAAGGACTAACAAAAATTAAAACAATTAAAAGAATGAGAACTAAATTGAAAAAAATAACAAATTACAAATTGGGATTGAATGATGAAATTAAAAATAAATCGAGATTTTTAAAAAGATCCAATAACAAAAACTAGAAGTCAAAAAAATAAAGATCAAATTTGATATCTATATAAATTAGAGGACAACTTTAAGATTTTGCTGGCATCCCCACACACGTCGTCTTAAAAGGAAAAAAAAAAGACACCATAACGTTTCTAATGACATGATAAAAGCTGGTGTTTTGCCATTAGGAGGCACAACGTGCTCCACTCGAAGGGCGCCGTGGGTTTTCGTTGCATACACTAATCACTTTTTATTTTTAAAATAATATTTTTTATTTATTAAAATACCTCATTTCTCTTGAGCTAACCTAATAATATTTTTTTAACTTTCAAGATATTTTGTTTATTTAATTGAGCTCTTAAAATGCAAAAAAAAAAAAAACTTATTTATTCCTAATTAATTTAATAATAACTAATAGACTTTGTAAACAAGAATAAAATTGATGTTGTTTAGATGTTTTTCAATAGTTTTGAAATGTTAACGTAAAAAAAATTATTTTAATACATTATAAATTAAATATTACTTTTAAAATATACATTGCACCATATTATCAATCACACACCAAGTCAAGTGTTGAATTAGGATTGAATTACATTCAATTATAGTTTTTTTTTTATAAACTCTCTTCACCTGCAATATATAATGGATTCACAAGTAAAATTAAATTAATTCATAATGAAAATCTGAAACAAGCTCAACCATAATTACAGAAATAAATCCATCTAAGAAAAGAAAAGTATTAATGGCAAATCGAGAAGAAAACAGCTTCGCTAGCTGTCATAGTGCTTGTCGTTCTCAAGCAGGCCAAAAAGTACTTCATGTCCTGAAAACTAAAACGATCCCTGCAAATTCTCATTCAACACCCACTTCGTGGAAATTAAACTACAGAGACAGTGCAACAACTAGCACTGACCATAGAAAGAAAACTTTAGAACTCAAACGAGTAAAGATAAACAAAGCTAATGGCCATGGAGATCATGTCAAGGCAAAGTCAGGATCAGATCAGTGTCGTGCGATGGAAGTTACAATGACTCATCTCTTTCTTGCTAGAATGGGCGGTCAAAGCACACAAAAAAGCTAAAACAAGCACCAATGAATGTAGATAATTAACTAGTTTACTGGCTAGTGCTACTCTGCTAATCCAATAAAAAAAATTTGAACATAAAAAAATATTAAACCATAGGAATTATTTGTTATCGTTATTAAATTTGATCAAACAAGTTAATATTGAAACCTCTAGACCTGACTCTTTGTCTGGACCAAGTTTAAAATTAACTCACATAAAAGTGGTCTCAACGTGATGCAGTCAACTTGGTATATCTAAAAGCAACTTGAATGACGATAAAAAAAATATGATTTGACTTTAAAAGAAATTTCAAGATAACCTTTTTTTTTTTTTGAAAAATTACATCGAATCTCCTATAGTTTGATCATTTTTTCACTTTACTTCTGTTTTTTAGACAATTATACTTTACATCCTTCATCAATAAAAAAATTTAAAATAATTTTTTTTTTTTTACTAGAGATCCTCTTTGGGGTCGAGTTGGTGGTTGGATGGAAACATTGAAGCATAAATCCCATTGAAGCATTGACTATATCAAAGGAATTTAAACAAAGAAAATAGAGCTTTGTAGAAGGATTTAAGGTCATTATTTTTCCATAAAGAAGAGCCTTTCATATTACTCGTAAATAATAGCATTGTGTTCAATTACTTCTCATTTTGTGCTTGTTCTGATATACAAAACATGGAAAGAGTCGAGGCTGTAATGGTTATAAATGGCATTTGATGATCTCATAGAATCCAATATGCTCAGGAATAGGGTTTAAGTGTTTGGAGAGTGAATGATTACATGTTCACATAACATTTCATTCCTTGAAATGCAAATAGTAGAGGATTGGTGGTTGAGGTCTTAGTTCTTGCAAAACAATCCCTTTTGTAAAGTTTTAAGACCCTCTGATGATTAATACTGACTTTATAGTAAACGATTGTAATAAATAAAGAAACAAACATTAAACTTTAAGAACAATAATGTTTGTTCTTGGTCTTTTGTGATAAATGCTTTATGAATCATTTACTTGGGTTGTTTGGAGGGTATTTATAGCCCTTGCACAATGAACCATATCCTTTTTTTTTTTCAAGGGATCAAAAGTCTTTTTCTCTTGAATATCTTAGTAAGGAAGAAATCCATTACATCAACAGTAATATTAATAAGAATAACTCTTTCATAGCAATAATGTCGATTGGAATATATCCAGCTCCTAGAGGACTTTCAACCACCCAAGGATGTCGGGAAATAATTACCCTAAGCTTTTAGCATCCCGGGTTCAAGGTCTTAGGGATAGTCTTATGACCTAACATGAGGTTAATAGAGACCATCGACTATATATTTGCATCTGGAATGATTCTAAACTAAAAAATGTTGGGTCTAACACCTTTCTAGCCTCAAATACAATTAGGCTTCGTGCATAGTCGGGCCCAAGGGAATTAGGTCTTGCTTCTTGCCAAACTCACAGGCATTTGGACTCAGCACATAGCTAAGCTCAAGGATGTTGGATCTTATATCTTGCAAAACCCACAAACATTTAGGTTCAAAACGTAGTCGAGTCCAAGGGTATTGCGACTGACATCTTGCTGTACTCATTAGAATTTGGGCTTAGTACGTAGTTGAGCCCAAAGGTGTTGGGTTTAACATCTTGCCAGACCCATGAGTGCTTGGGATCAGCGCGTAGTTGAGCCTAATAAAGTTGGGTCTAGCATGTTGCTAGATGCATAGATGTTTAGGCTAAACATGTAGCTAATATCATGGATATTGGGCCTAATGTCTTGCAAGACCCACAAGCACATAGGCTCAGCGCGTAGCCAAGTCCAATAGAGTTGGGTCTGATATCTTGCTAGACCTACAAGCATTTGGGTTAAGCATGTAGTTAAGCCCAATGGTGTTGGGCATGAAGTCTTGCTAAACCCACGAGTGCTTAGGCTCAATGCGTAGCCAAGCCCAATGGAGTTGGGTATAACATCTTGCTAGATCCATAGGCATTTGGGTTTAGCACATAGCTGAGCCCAAGGGTATTGGCCTGACATCTTGCCAAACCCATGAGCGTTTAGACTTAGCACATGGCTACGCATTGAGCCTAAGCACTCGTGGGTCTAGCAAGACCTATAGGCATTTAGGTTAAGCACATAGCTGAGCCCAAGGGTATTGGCCTGACATCTTGCCAAACCCATGAGCGTTTAGACTTAGCACATAACTAAGCTCAATAAAGTTGGGTCTGGCCTCTTGCGAAACCCACAGGTGTTTGGGCCTAGCACGTAGTTGAACATAATGATGTTGAGTCTGACGTCTTGCTAGACCCATGAGCACTTGAGCTCAGCGCATATTTAAGCCCAATATAGTTGGTTTGATATCTTTCCAGACTCACAAGTGCTTGGGCTGAGCCCAATGGAGTTGGGTATGGTATCTTGCCAGACCTACAAGCGCTTGGTCTTAGCAATCGGATTAGCCAAAGGGTGTTGTGTCCCCACCTTATCTTTGACCCTTCTATTCATGGGCCTTTCAAGAAAGTGAGTTAGGCATACATTATGTTGATCCATCAACACTCATGTGTTTTGTATTTGTCAATACAATTTCTTTATTACTCTTATTTAGGGTTTGGTTTTTGTTTAAATTATAGAAAGAATAAGAGAAATGGAAGTTGAGGGACTAAAAATGCTTTAGTCTTATTGTTTCAATTACTATAATTTTTTTTTCCAACACCTTTAAGTTTTTTATTGTTATTTGTAGAAGAAGAGACTAAAGTGTTAGATGGAATGCATGGAATTTGTTAATGAGCTAAAGGAAGAATTGTTAG
>Ga0307515_10021573_pt1 | contig 11410 bp, 7 predicted proteins | sample 17_EM_MG_FD_194513 | JGI IMG/M metagenome (GOLD analysis project Ga0307515, IMG submission 194513) | Populus trichocarpa ectomycorrhiza microbial communities from riparian zone in the Pacific Northwest, United States - 17_EM | ecosystem: Host-associated > Plants > Roots > Unclassified | place... | reverse complement strand
CACTACCGAATCAACCTGACCTTCTGATAGCCTAGCTAGTGGTTGCCAAGCATAATTAAGAAATCCCATAACTCAACCTGCATAGAGGAGAAGATATATGCCAGGATTAGCACCAAAACAGAAAATTAAAGCCATCATTTCCCCTAATCAAACCACCCCTAATAACATTGCCTCGATTGCTGAGAGTACTGTATCCATCCATATTCACCTGAACCCGTCATTTTTTACTACGTAGAAAAATAAAAATAATTATAATAAAGATTTTGCTGGATTTGATTGTTATGATTTTACTTTCTTGTATAAGATGTTGGTCTTGATGATGCGACACAAGCAAAAAACAATGGAATTAATGGTGAGTTTTTCTTTAATGAATCTTCATATAGATTTGTATTTAGAGTTACTGGTTTTATGAGAATAATTAATTAATCATGGTATATTCCATTAATTATATCAGTTGTGAAGATTTGTTTAGCTAATTTGTTCAAAAAAATAAAAATCGAATGAATATTTTTTTTTAATTAACTACGAGTTGGCTATTATTTTTATTTTTTAATTTGAATAAATCTTTTATTTAGTATTTGTTGGTTTAATTTTTTACTATTGCAAATTCTTCATATAGAAAAATATAAATAATAGAAAGATAAATTCGAAAACAATTTATATTTTTCTACGTACCAAAAAGTTATTAATGGGAAAGCCAAAATACTAGATATTTTTTTTTAAGTTCGTAAATTTAAATTGAGAAATTAAAAGATTTAGACATTATATATTTAATTCATTGAAAGCTCATTGAGTGTATTTTGGCTATATAGTATTTGGTATCAACATATCAAAATAATTTTAAAATATTAAAAAAAATCTAATTTAAAATAAAAAAAATTAATTTTTTTTTAAAAAACTCAATATCACCGTGAAAACCAGTATCATCATATAGTGGTAGAAGTTACACCCCCACGTCCCTGTATCACACTCAATCCCTCCAAAGGCTTGAACCTAAGATGTGCTAGTAGGATTTTCAAATCTAAGGGTTAATTGATACATCTACTCTTATATATTAATTAATCAAAATTCTTTTATAAGTATTTTAAATAATTTTCCAGTACTACTATTGAAGAAAAAACTTGATAAATGAATTAGCTTTGATTGATCATATAGTGGTAGAAGTTTCTTTTAAAAAACTTGAAGAAAAAGAAAAGAAAACTGGAGTTTATCCTACCACAAAAACATGAATCAAAGTAAGATTACATGAAAATCGAATACAAAACCATTATCTACATATTGTAGGAAAACTAGGGTCTGAAGAAGTTCCTTTAATATCTCGGTTCTATACAATTAACAACAGACAATTTGACAGATCCATTTAAGTCAACTCACAGGGAGCGGGATACCAGTACTGTTGCATGCACTCTTTGATTTCTTTTGCTTCAATGTGCCATCAATGGCAGCATTCCAGGCTAAGATCCTAACAAGAATAGGTGGGAAGGTTCCCTTAAGCACTAGGCTATATATATTCACTCTAGTTAATCACAATCTTTTAAGATTTAATTACTGATTAGAACCATCAATATTGATTGAAGAATGTTCAAGAATGATTCACCATCGTTCTAAAAACAGAAGGAGGAAAAAAAGAAGCAGCAGAAAGACTGATTCACCAATATCATCAGTGCAGTATACAAGTATCAATGCTAACATTCTCGTAAAACATAACGAACGATTAATGTAGATGCACCTTCAATGGAAGGACATGCATGCGCGGGGGGCTTGAAGCCTTGAAGGTGATGCGACCCGCCGCTGAGTCACGAGATAAGCCCGGCAACTTTATTTATTAAGTAGAGCTCCAGCCTCCAGCTATCTACTTCACTTAGCAAGTGGACATGTCTCCCTTATGGGTCCACTCGCCAGCCTCTTTCGGTTGCACATCACGAGGGTCCCAGAAACAAACCCTGGCACTTGCAATTAATGAGGAGAAACCCAAAAAACTATATACAGCCGCAACATATTCTGAGGCTTCCTTGGTGGTGTTATGATATTTTAGTAGGATTTATGTTTCTACAGTACACTATTCTCTGTATAATTTTTCCTATATAAAGAAATGCGTGTAAGCGGCATAATAAGTGATTGAAACTTACATCTGTTTAATTACAACGAAATTACGCTTTTACATAGAATCAATATATATATATATCAAGTAGATTTTAATTGATGACAATAATGCAAGCAAGCACATCCAATGTCTATATAAAGGATTGATGGGATATGATATGAGTATGAAAAGTGAGCAAAGCATGTGGGAGAGGTCCATGCAATTTGTTGTTGGTGATGGCGGTGGTGGGGATCTAGCTAGGCCAAACATATAGGAATTGTATTAATTTGTGCGTGGAATGATTCGTAAAGCGAAACCATGTCCTCTACCTTTATCCTCGTGTTTTCTCAACACAACCGATTTATTAATCTAAAGAACAACAAGGGTTAAGGGTTTGTCTCTCTTTGTTATCCTCTTTAGGGGTTTGTCTTTTTAGGGTTTTGTTTGTTCATGTATCGAAGTGGACATGTGCCAAGAAAGTTTTTAAGTGGGAATAAAAAGATTTGGGACAAGAATTCTCTCCCTAGTGGCCTGTGGCCCCATGCCCATATGATCCCATCACCCATTTTCAAAGTCATTTTCCTCCCCCCCAAAAAAAAAAAAGAAGAGCTGTAGCTATTTTTTCAAATAGCTTTATCCATGTATGATGTGTATGTGTTTTCTAATCTGCGTAGCAAGTTCATGTTGTTTACACTGTTGTAGTCCAACATAGCCCCCACCAAAAGTTATGTATATTAGACAACTTGGCAATCGGCCTGTCTCTCTCCAATCAATCATTGTGTTATATGCTATGGTCGTTGGAAATATTGTTTGCATTATTGCATCTATTACTTGATATATTCTTGTTGTCGCTTAATCTTCACCAGTTGATGTCCAGTATGGACATATGTTAGTGTATTATTATTGTCATTGCAACAAGAACAATGTCGTCTTTGTTTAATCTGTACTTCCCCTGCAGCATTGCGCATAATTACAACGCAGTATCAGATGCCAAAATTAATGGAGTAGTATAGCTAGCGATCGATATGGTGCCTTGGCTCGCGTGAGTATGGGAGATAGAGAGCAGGTTAAGCCATTGGAGGGTTCACGTCTGATGAAAGGGCAGTTTCTCTTCTGTACATGGTGTCGCGTTTTTCCTTGAGATGACATGGAAAGGAGCTGATTAGTACCGTCCAAGCATGCAAACAGAAGATTAGGAGGATCCGAAACATGCACCTTTGGATTTCGGAAGACAAATTTTTTAAGTTTGTTCTCTGTTCTTTTGTGAGAACTGAAGATTCTGCAGTCAGACTACTATAATCCTGTCTCTCCCAGGCTTTTATGCAGTGAGAATTGTTTTTTCTTTATTAATTTTTTTATCTTTTGCTATTTTTCTAAATGAAATGCAAAATCAAACCTCAACAAAATATAGCACTGCAAAACCTTATAAAAAACACACACATGACAAGGTCTATTGTGGGGGCATCACTACCTTACTGGAAATCACTCGAGTCTGGGATTCTACGTACAATAATTATGCTGTGGATCTTCCCTTACATCATTAATTCATTATCCCTCTTGCACACAGAACCTTAATAATGATCATAAGCATCCTTCACAACCACAGTATGATCCATGTTAGCACCGAGGGGTGATGCAACGTACATTACTCGAAATTATGATGACACTATATATATATAACAATATAGTGCTTCTACTGTAACACCATTGATTAATTCATCATCCCTCGATCGTCCATGTACAGTTCTTGCTCTTTATAGGGGGCTGTTATACATATGATTAAATGGAGTATCTGATTCTTCGGGTTCATTCATTTCAAGTTTTACTTTTAGAACTATAATAAGGCTGCGAGCCTGCGACTGTGTATGAAAATGTTTTTCAAGTGCATTTGAATTGAAAAAAAATATATATCAATTTTCATTTGTTTTTAGATGGATTTAATATAATGATGTCAAAGCTATAGAAAACGCCCGGTGATTTTTCACACAAAAAAAAAGTATCAAAAATTAAATAGGAAGAGACTAGTCTTGGTGCATTCATTGCGGTGCTGATTTTTTTTTCCGCAAAAAATGATGTTCAATTATCACAAGTGTATTTTATTTTATAAAAAAAAATATGACACTCGAATTATATACTCAACTGAATTGAATAAACAGGCTTTATTTTAATTAGACAAAAAGAACAACAGTAAATCAATTAAATTTAAAAAGAAAAGTTATAAGAATAACCTGAGAAAAAAAATTCAAAAGGGAATAAATGATGTATCACAATTCATAGCTTATTAAATACAGAAGAACTAAATGAGATTAAAAAAAAAAACTCAAAAAAACCGATTCTGGTTAACCCGAGTTAGCATGACAAACCTGTAACTTTGGTAATCAGGATCGAGCTAACTAGGATATCCTGCAAAACTCGTCATTCAAATCATGAGATTGGAATAACATGATAAAAAATTAAAGAGAATTATAAAACATTATATATATATATATATATATTAACTGTTCAAACTCATGACCCAAGTCAGTAGACCTGAAACACCCTGTTTGATAAAATCATGAAGTTCAATTCTCAATTAATCAAATATTAAATAATTCAATTGAAAAAAGTAATTTCATTACAAGGGCATTTTTGGATGCCGGGAGGTGCCACATGCACCGCCCCAAATACATGGGTGCCTCCCACGTGCCTTCTGGTGTTGTACACGCGTATGTCCTCTTTAAATTTTTTATTTATTTAGCTAAATATCAAATTGTCACTAAATTTACTTAATAATAACAAAAAAAAACCATTGTGAAAAGATGTAAAAGCACCTTAACTCTAGTTTTAAGATTTTTGCTTTTAAGGATATTTTGATCGTTTTACTGTGTTTTTTAATTGTTTATTATTTTTTATATTTGATTAAATATCAAATTGTTCCTCTGCTAACATTATAATAATGAAAAAACCATTTTAAAAATATAAAAATACCCGTTGAGATTAATTTTATTCACTTCACCGTGCAATTGAGATACGGAAATACTTATTTGTTCCCGGGTTAATTTGACGAGGAATATAGTCATGAAAAAAAACTTTAATACCCTTGAAAGTTAGTGTTATTTTTCTAGTGGAGAGATAAAAACTATTATTATACTGTTTCAGTTAACAGTTTAACAGTGTATCCAGATACGGAGCTACAGTGTTTTTCCATGTAGAACTAGGTTATTTTAATGGATAACAGGCTTTGGAGCTGTGGAGCTCGCCTTTAAAATCATGGACATGAAGAGTGGCTTTAGCTTGGCACATCTCTTGTCAAATAATGCAAAGATAAACGTGCGCACCCAATAGATTCCACAAATCTCGCCAAAGCCATGATATTCAATAATGTTGTCTTACTGGAAGGCTTAAAACATTATAGTCCATAATTACTTAAACCGATTTCCTCTTCGTCTTTTAGGAGAGGAGGATTGGAAAGAAAATGGGTTTGCAAATAAATACCACATTCAACTGTGAATAAAAGAGCAAAAGGTAATAAGCACATCATTACAAAGGAAATATGAACGCAAAAAGCACAGTCTAATTGAGAGCCCTTTACCCCACACAGACATACAGCTCATATTTATTCAGAGCCTTTTTTATTTTCCCAGTTTAAAAACAATGTAACAAATGATAGTCCGCTTTAAACAATGCCTCTGTTTTGGACCCCGCATGCCTACCAGTTCAACACTCTCTTCACATTTGCCCATCACTAGGGTTTTATCTTGATTTATTTACTCCATGCGGCATCTTCCCCATAGAAATACAGGGATGGCTCTATCCTTGATGCTTTCCCAGTACAAACCTGTATCATCAATCTGTTTCACGGTACTTTATTCTGGGATTTGTTTTTTGGGCTTGTACATGAGTTAGAGTATGAGAATTTGTGAGACTCCGAGAAGTGAAAGACGGCCGTTCCTACGGGCCTCTCTATAGAGTCTAAAATGGTCATGATTAACCTAATCTTTAGGGATTAGATGTACATGAACACAGTTTCTAATCCTTAAAATTCTAGCAATCATAGGTTCGAAAAACCTATGGTAATTATTCATGTGGAGTGAAGGAATCCCAAGAAAGAATTGCGAGTTTGGCATGTTACTAAAGCAAGACAAAGTCATACATACGTACAAGAACATATTTTCCAGGCATACCTTCATAGGGATTTACAAATATTCCAACATATCTCTGCTAGTGTTATCGCTAGTGCTAGGAGACCTACATTATTGACTGACATGCCTTGAAACTTACAAGAATGGTGGCCAAGTCGTGTAGTTTAATATTAAAATCGCACGAAAAATCACAAGCAGAACTAATTCTCAAGGGTGAGAGAGAGGAAAAAGGTAAAGATGATCCTGGCTTTTGCCCTTTTTCTTTTTTTATTTTAAAGTATTGAGGCCCATGAAATATGCACAAAAGCATGTACATGAAATGTACAAGCAAGAAAGATCCAAAATCTTTCACCATTCCTTTTAGATGGATCTCGGCTTGCTGATTCCAGTGCAACAAGATCATGGCTTCACAAAACTTGTGGCAATGAGGCTATCAATGGGCCAGACAAAGCATTAGCAGGCCCACCTCTTCTTTGAGCCGAGTTGGCAGTTGGTCCGCAATTTGAACCCTTTTTCTTTTACATGGGCTCTCTCCTCAAGTTGTGGGGTCTAGAACCTTTAGTTTTGTGACGTTGAAGGATGAAAAACAAGTTAATCCTTGCTCTTGGTTAGGTTCTTCTTCAGTATCTCGACTACCCTTTCGGATAGACTCTCAGCAAATGTTCCTAACAAAGGTTCCAGTCCTGAAACTTCAACCCTACTCTTGCATGAAATGTGGCTCCTACATTGCACCAGTTCAGCAATTGCATTGAGCTTATTGGCGATTGATGGAAGTAGCTTACCTGCGTCGCCATATAACTTAGCTCCAGGACTGTTTGATATTTCTTCTGTGGAGACCATAGTTCCTAATTCTGAAAATAAATGGACTGCATTGTCAGCTGCATTGTCCAAATTTATTAGTGCTTCCCAGCATGCAGTTAGTCTTTGCTGCAGATTGTTTCCTTCAGTTTCAGGAGTGCGTTCCTTTTGATCCATGGCCTCTGTTAATTTCATGTTTAAAGAATCTTCTGCGAGATCGCAGTTAGTCAATTCACCTTGTGAGAGAGCATGAGTTGAGATCACCAAGCCCTGTGTTGAGTTCTTTAGGTCCTGCAAGAGGCATAAACAGTCAAAACAATTCAATGTAGCGATCTGGGGTTGTCTTTTCTTTGTAGGAAGTAAGAACACATTAATTCCTTGAAGCTGTTCTTGAAACGTCGAAATTTCTTTTCATATGATTGATTAAGTGCTTCATAATTTGTCTGGATAATACATTAAACCAAAAGAAACATATCCATCTTCAACACATGGTACTTGAATTATCCATAGAAAAAAAAAACGCAAATATTGTTTCTTAGATATAATAAAACAAAACCCCACACGTAATCATCAAAACCCTTACCTTCTACTTTCTAGTTTTCACTTTTTCCAAGGTCTGTTAATTCAAGTACAACAAAAGAACATGAACCATGAGGATTTGAAACAAATTGAAAGACAGACCTGTTTAGAAGATTCTCTCTCTTTCTGTTCTTCCGGATTCTGGGTCATTGGATCCTCCAAGGTAATATGCGGGACAGATTCTGCCTTGTAGGTCGAGATTTTACTGTGAAGATTTTGAACAGGTGTGTCAAACAGGCTCTTGCCTCCTCCAGCATAGTCCTGGCGCACCACATATTTTGCAGAGTACCTTCTTCGAACAAAAGGGTTACTTCCGTCCACCTGTAAACAAGATATTACATGGTGAATATTACTGTAAATCTGTAAAGCTTCACGTCCTAAGTATTTGGGTCAACGAAACAGTGGTATTGTATTATATTTCCTCTGTCCTGTCCTGTTATTTTAGTATGTCATCGAACTCTATTTGGATAAATACCTATCAGTTTAATTTCTCACAATCCAATTCTCAAAAAAAGTGGTCAAAATATCTCCGTTCCTTATCATGTAGCAGTTTGTAACATTTGTGCATACCAAAACCCCTGCCCAGTCCCCAAAATAAGTAGAAATATTTTCCACATATACTGCAAAAAATAGTACCAACCTTGCATGCGGTTGATAAACTGCCAAAATAATGCTTGAAAAAATCACTTCCTTCTGACTTCATATGATCAGCTTCGTCTTCCATTGCTTCTTGAATTTGGCATCCCGATTTATGTGAATGCAACTGCTCTGTCACATGACCAGCAACTGCCTTATGGCATTTACTTGTACTGTGGATGCCAGATAAATTTTCACTTTTCCCAAGAAAGCCATAATTATTGGAACAGGCATGTCTTTTTGAACTAGCTTTGCGCTCCTCTTTTACAGCAAGGTTAGCTTGCGCGGAAGAGCACTCACCATTACTTGGTATTTCTGTTGAATTTTGTCATACAACAAACCAGTTATAAGAAGAAGAAAGTCATTTTAAAACAGGAATGACTTACAATCTCTAATCATGGACTTTTAATGTTCTATAAACTTGGCCTTCAATAGATGCTTGGCAAAACACCTAGTCAGGAGATGCGTATCATATTATAATCACAGCACCACCATTTAGCTTAATTTAGTAGATGCTGTGAGAAAGCTAAAATGAAAACAAAACATTAAATCACAAACAAGAGGGGGAACTGATCTACCTCAAATTAAAAGGTATAAACTCCGAGCCAATCCTTTTTCCATGTCAGCAACACAAAAGGATGGCCAGTATTTACCAGACAAATGTTCCAACAAACAGCAATATCAAGCTTCAAAATGAAATCCCCTAGCACATGATTCAAGCAAGTATAGCTAGTATTTTCCACAACCACAAGGGTCATGACACAGACAGGTTGCAACGAAAGAGAGAACAATGTGATAGAAATGCAAAAGTGGGGGCAATAAAAATAGCTCTCTCTGCACCTAGAACCTTTTTTCCACAACCACAAGGATCATAACACAGACAAATTTGATTATTTAGGCAAAAGGTCTATCAAACCAACTTCATCAATACACCAGATAGAATTTTACTTCAATTAGTGATGGAAAGAACTACTACTGTAAATTAAACCAGCGATGACACAATGGCTCAATTTGCAGACAATGATGTCACCTAGCTAGCACCCATTGAGTTTATCAGTGTTTCGAGACAAACCAGAGAAATATGCTTCCTCCAAAGTCATTGTGTAGCCTCCAAAGTCATTGTGTAGCCTGCTGGAGTACTTAATAACTAGTACCAGTGTGCTACATAATATTGCGGTTCTTATAAAAATAACTATCCTAATGGGTTGGGAAATCACATTTACTGACAAGAACTGAGTAGGAGACAGTGAAGGAATGTTGACACAACCACGTGAATTCATGACAAGGTGATGCATAAAGCAACTTAAGGTCTTAAAAGTGTGCTACTTGATATCTGTATCCCCTCTGGTCAACATAATATTTCCTAGAGAAGTTACAGTAGGCTTGGTTTGAAAACTGTCATATTTATCCTCTGTGCCAGCTTTGTTCATCAAGAAAAGTGACTAAGATGTCATGTGGGAGAATAAGATCAGCCTTACTCGAATTTGGTGAGGCAACTAGCATGTTCGGATCTGCTAAATGAGGCATCTCCGGAGAATTGAGTGGATCCAAACATACAGTATAAACGTTGAGCCAACGTTTGTCCATGGCAAAGCAACTGAAGCACAAATGTGGCAATGAGAAGGAGAGAATAGAGTGCCTACTATTTCCAACAAATAGTTAATTGACATCACTACTGCATGCTTACCTAAGAGTATCTAGAGGCGTTGGTGAGCTTTGGTTGTTTTCACTAGCAGAACTTCCAGATAAGCTACTGATGTATGAATCCCTGCTTCCCACAACAGTACCGAGTGGACTTTGAACTTCTGGGCACAATGCACCACATTCCCCACCGTCAACATCCGGAGGGCAAGTTTTTAGTTCTGGTTGCTGCTGTGGTAGGCATCAACAGTAGGAACCATCAAGGAGAAGATAGCAATCAGAATAAAAAATGTACAGAATATCTATACTTCATGAAACTTGCTACAGAGCTAGAAGAATGAGTACAAACTTCTTGAACAGATAAAGTAAGGGATTTACTTTTAGAAAATAATTCCAACTGAAAGTTTAAGAGTTTTTATTTAGCGGAATCAACAGCATTTGATTGATGAACAACTTAACTGAATATACATGGTATATGAAATCCTAATGTTTATAATGTTGTGAGTTACTACTGATGCCATAAATAGTATGGTCCATTGTTTTCTTAAACATCTCAAACCAGCACAGATATCTGTTATCCAGTACATTCTTAAATTCTATATAAAAAAAAATTATTTCTGGAGATTCATGAAGTTCAAAAGTCTCGCTTAAAAGTGTGCTAAAATGAAACATGTTGGGATAAAAATCCTGAAGTGAAATATTATAATGCAAGCAAAGGTGCGAAAAGGAATATGAAATTTGATTTTATTAACAAACAAAAAACCTAACAACACATGTTTTCATATTTGTATGTTGAGGTCCTATAAAATTACCTGAAATGAAGTGATATCTGGATTTTTTGAAACACTATTAGAGCCTTCAACTTTAGCTTGTGCCCATCTTGGAAGTCTCGAAACGCTAAATCTAAACATTGAGATCCGTGGAGACCGCTCTCCTTGATAAAACTTTTTTTCTCCAAATTGGTTGGAGTTTTCAGGCAAAAGTATTTTTTCAGCATTGTATGTGCACTGCTGGTCTTCTGCTTCAGAAAACACGATTTGATTAAAAGCAGATGGTGGGCCCAGGTCTTTTGGGGACAAGGGAACAGCATTTTCCTTCATTCGCTGCAGCATCCTGGAAGACATACGACTCGGTAGTTTCCACACAAAAATACAACTATCGCCCCCAACCTGACAACAAAGTTAGGGATGCGTGCATCATATGAGAAAGGAAAGGCTATGCAAAAGCCATGTTAAAAAAAAAAAAATCATTTTTACTAATCAGAAAAATAAAAATCAGTGATCTTAAAGGGGATCACTGGATGGTGCTGTCAAAAAGGTCTTCAGCTAACGAATCGCATGCATGCAAGCCCACACGTCTTGCCATACCAACATGAATGAATTTTCCTATCTACCCTTAGATCTCTTCCTATGTGCAAGTAATGAGAAAAGTTCAGAAGGAACGGTTCCTATTTATCCTCATGCTATGTTATTCAATCAATGACGATCCAATATAGATGCTTTTCAAATCAGGTAAACCTCTAACATGAACCAGAAAAGTGTCATATGATTAT
>Ga0307515_10021572_pt1 | contig 11410 bp, 13 predicted proteins | sample 17_EM_MG_FD_194513 | JGI IMG/M metagenome (GOLD analysis project Ga0307515, IMG submission 194513) | Populus trichocarpa ectomycorrhiza microbial communities from riparian zone in the Pacific Northwest, United States - 17_EM | ecosystem: Host-associated > Plants > Roots > Unclassified | place... | reverse complement strand
CACATGGAGCTGAAAAAGTCATAGCAGAGTACATGTATTAGCAGTTGAAACCTAATATACATTTGTGAAGCAGACCAATGTCAACATACTAGACGCGAAAAAGGTGTGTTTGCTTTGCCAAACAAACCCCGGATCTTGGGGGAGAGCAAGGAAGGTTTTTCCAAAACCATCACAGGACGTGTCAAAGCTGTCAAGCTGTCATTTGCCCGACCGGAACCTATGGGTCATTAGCTTCAAGTGGGTTGGACAAGGCACCAGCACGAGACAAAGACGATTGATCGTGAACCGAACCACAGCACCACAACCGCGGCACTTGACCACGCTGTAACAAACAGTAAGTGACGGTGGATTCAATATTCCAACACGCCCCCTGGATCCATAGTCATGAGGAATACCTCTGTACTTTTTCTACGTCTGCGCTCTGGCATCTCCTGCTCTGGCGTCTGCGCTACAGGGCTCATAACCTGATAAAGTACATAAAATGACTGGACCAGGATTCGAACCCGGGACTCCCCCAATTCATGATGGGTGCTCTAACCACTGAGCTACCCAGACAGTAAGTGATGGTGGATTCAATATTCCAACATAACAATACCAACGTTGACTTATCCGTCCACCTCAGCCACGTATACTGTCGAATATTCTGTACAATATGTCAACCCTCGCATGGTCGGCATCCTCTCCACTCAACGACGGGCTGTCGGTGCCTCTGGAAAGCCCCAGTGTAATCTCCAGACATGGTAGCATGACATTACAGGGGCTCTATGCTGAAATTTGTAACCCTTGGTGACGCCTCAGTCGGTAAATCCTCATTGGTGGCTCGACTTTCCGACTAGCGCTTTTCGACCAACCCGGATGCCACTGTTAGTGCATGCCCGTCCATCCATACGCATCCTATGGTGTCTTGGATGTCCTTGGCTACTGGGAATGGGAGGATGACGATGCTCGGTTTCTTGATAGCTCGGTGTGGAATCTGGAAGCAAATTGATATCCATTCCGGGCGAAGGAAGACAAGACTGTCAAACTGCAATGTGCGTGTTCGATCTCCACCTCGACTGTTAATTTCTAGCCGTGCGCCGGTCGTTGTTTCCTCACGAATATCCAATCTGACTGTATTGATGGCACTCTAGGCTGAGACACAGCAGGAACAGAATACTTCCACTCAATCACGTGCTCGTACTATCGTGGAGCAACCGGCGCGCTCATCATTTACAACGTAACCTCGCGCGCGTCCTTCCTGCAGGCAAAAGAATGGCGCAAAGACGTCCGTGCACACGCCGACCCGAACCTCCTCGTAGCGAACAAGGTCAACTTGGTTCCCGAAGATAGAGAAGAGTGCGAGCGCCTGCAGCACGAAGGCGAACACTCTGGTGGCTTTCAGCACTGGAGAAGGATCGGAAGCGATTAGCCTATGCGATTGGCATAGGAGGATGGGCCACTGCTGTATGAAGACGATTATCGATATAGTGAACGGCGCCGTGACTGGTTTGACTTGCTTCTAAACTGGGCGCCCACGCATTGGAACCGCTGGAACTCACCCACGGCGCCCATGCCTGTCGAATCAATCAGTCGTTGCCAATACGGTTTCATACCAGTGGACGATGACTCGCGTGCGAGTTAGGTACCGTCCCTGAGAGCGACACCTGATGCACCTGTGGAGTTCGAGAAGTGAGCTACCACGATGTAGAATGGAAAAGGAGGGCGATTAGAACCATCATGTTCGGTAACGCGAGGGAACTGGTAGCAGGAAGGACGGAAGAATTCTGTGAACAACAGGGGCTTCGGATTATCTCGTCCTGCACTCACCGTCATCGAATGGAGTCGCCCAACGACTCGTAGGTGTGGCTACCAACGGTATCTGCGCCATGCTTCGCGACTCGAACCTCCCGCCACGCTTCTGAGCTGATTCAGCCAATGGCGACATTTCAGGACGCCAACGAAGACGAACGAGGGGACAACGCCATATGAGCGTTTTTATGGCACGAACCGGATGTAGGCACATACGTAGCTTCGGATGCGTAGTGAGGGTTACACTATCCAAGGAGGCGCTGCGGAAGCTGGACGATCGGAGAGTGGGGTACAAGTATGGGGGTGGTTAAGCGTCTGGATCCCACAGAGTAGAGTTAAGGAGAGCAGGGACGTCACACTTTATGAGGGGACCGCTTCCGTGCTGCTTGACGATGGATCCGCTACGGAGGTCCAAGATGTAAACCTGCCGAAATTAACCCAACCACGCAGGCGACCGACCCCGCACCTACGAAGGACAACACAGAAGGTATCAGGAACAGCGAAAATGAGAGGTCAGCGCCGACGCCGGAGGGGAAACGTGCATTTCGTGTACTCACCCTGGTGCACTTAAACCCGTTCCGTCGCTGACTGAAGACCTCGCTGACCATCTCCCAGCCAGCCTAGCAGAAATCAGGACGACTTCTCTCAGGACGTGGGCCAAGTTCATACTCTTCCATCGCACTTTACTCGACCCAGCCTCACGCGTCGCGCTGGAGGGTAGGGTGCACTCCTTGCCTTCGGAGCATTTGAGACGCCCGGTCCAGTGTTCAGGCCTACGCCGTCGGCCCCTGATCCTCAGACAATTCAAGACGCGCGCGACGCAAACAAATGGCGAGCCGCCATGAACGTTGAAATCGAAAATATGCGTCACGTACGCGTCTTCACAGCAGCACCACGTCCTCTCAACACGACTATCACCACGCTAGGTTGGGTTTTCCACTGGAACTTGGAGAATGGCTCACTCGTCAAGCACAAGGCACGCCTAGTAGGACGAGGATTCGCCCAGGCCTTCGGTGTCGACTATCAGGAAGCCCACCTATATGCCCCGGTGATGCGACTCGAATCTTTTTTCGAGTTCTTGCCTCGATCGCCGCGCTATCCGACCTAAATATCCGTTCATTTGATGTATCAGCTGCGCATCTGCACGGGGACATTGAGGGAGAGGTCTACATGGAGTAACCCTCGGAATGCGGAGACAGGGGCTCTGTTCTGGAAGGGGATTGAACGCGTCCTAGGGCAGAGGCACATGTGTATTTAACAAATCACAATTGTATACAAATAATAAGAGTTTATACGAGTTTCCGCAGCTGCGCGTGGCCGGTGGGGGTGCTCGTCGTTGAGGAGGGGAGGAGGGAGGACGATGACAAGGTGAGAGAAGGATCCGACTTGTATCTCCAACTTGGCGGACGAATCACAGAGCCGCCAAATGGAGGCACCCAACTTTGGACTCTATCCACTCTCAACCTTGTACTCCGGCTGGCGCGTTAATCCACTTCGAAAGGTGTTTGGCATATTAGTATGAGTTGAGAATGTAGTCATAGACGAGAATGGGGGGTACAACTTGACACATTTCGTTCGGTTGCCATTGCATATACCGTAGGTGCCTCGTACCAGCGACTCGATGCAAAGTTAGAAACGGGTGGCTCGTGTTAAGGTAGACGATGTGGGTGTGCAGTGCGTAACCAGTGTGATAGCGAGAGATATTCCGGCGACAAGGGGACAGCCCTGACTGGGCATCACATATATACTTATGGAGACTGACTGAAAACGAAGTCGAGTGAGAGGGTGAACGGCGAAAGAAAGTCTTAGCGTGTGTGTTTCACCCGAATCGTAAAGGATACTAGTCGAGCGGTGGCAGCTTGGTCATTTCGGTAGTTGGCGGACCAATCACATGAGGCGCCGACTTTGAACTCGAGACGCGTACTTCCTCTGTCCGAATATGGCCCGGAAGCATTCGGATAGCGGCTAGATGGATAGGCCTTGCTGCCACTCTACCAGACCGTACCCCAAAGCAAAGCGAATCCGCGACATTATCCATAGCCGTAGGTTCTCTCCCTTCATCTTAGCATCTTAGCAAGTCCACCAGATCTTACCAGTTTCTATAGGCCATGTTCGAGAAGCAACCAGTCGTTATCCTGCTTCAACTCGCCTTCACTCTATCTCGGTAGTGACGTTCGCTCCTCCCACACATATTTCAAGACCGGATTACCAGGCCACCCGCTCAAGCTATGCAACCCCACCACTCTCCCCTTCCGTCCTTCGCCACTCCTGCCTTGGACGGCCGATCGCGCTCGAATTGCCCACCTCGCGCTGCTCCTTTACTGGCGTTCCCAAGCTCTGCGACGCTCCTTATAGACACCCACACTCGCTGGCTGCAATCCATCAATATTCGCGTCCGCTTTCGTTCTGATACTTCATCATCACGACAGTCCGATCAGTCGGCGGTGTTCCTACTCTCCATAACTGGCAACAAAATAATCAACCCGTCGTAAATATGTCTGGATTCCTACCCCAATAATCTTCCGAGTGTGGCCATCCGCTTTTAACTGCTCGAACAAATCCCGACATCAGGGTATAAACGCATCATGGCTTACCGATTATTGCACAAACTCTCTTTTTCACACAATTGCTCAGTATTCACGGTTCAAACTACCTCCGACTATCTCCCTTCGCATGCCATCCGGTAATTCAACTAGACGTGCTCAATATAGAGATATGCTAGTACCTCTCTCGTTTCTCCTACACACCACGCACAATTTGTATTGGGGCATTATCCGCTTGCAGTTTTCAGGTTATTATTTTTATCATCCTCAAGCTCACCAGGATGTGAAATGAAAGGGGTGGTATGGGATGCATGCACATAATCAGCGGTTTCATACACATAGCTAGACACAGACAATACCTAATGGACCAATAAATGCGGTACGAGTGACGAAGCTATCCTCTCCCAGTAATACATATTTTCGGAGCACCTGCACCCTCTTTGCGAGCCCTCTTCTTACCACCTGTCCAAGTGAAATGTATGCATATGGTTCCATCCCGTGCTTCTTGACATCGCCAGCTGCGCGCTACAAATGTGTCAACAAGTGACTTGACTTTCCCATTCGGACCGCGTAAACCCATGAACGGACGTTAAGCCCTCCTTGTACAAGTTGCCATCCATGTATTCAGGCTTAAGCTTCGACTTCTGAGGCCCTTCCTCGTCAGAGTAGTCGCCATCGATAATCATCCGACCCGTTTCTGCGTCCGTCTTGAACCTGGACGCCTCTTGACCGGGTTTGCGGCGCCTCTTGGCTCGAAGAGCTAGGGGCCGTCCAAGTTAGGTCTAATGACAAAGTCGTCCGAAGAGTAGGAGTGCTCATAAATGAGTCCGTGTGCACCAACACCCTCGAGTAGATCTATCGGACCGTTGCCATCTGGACACAGACGAGCAGCGCTATTCGATCTCTTCAGTGCACTCTTTAGGGGCCGCTTAGGCTAAGCGTTTCCTTGAGCTCCCTCCTCCGAATCGATGTCGCTCTCGCTTCCATAAATGACATCCTCAAAGGCATCTTCCCCTTTGCGTTCGGTCGGTTCCTGTTATATCACTGGATAAGTTGAATTAGGTGCGAGTGTGGGCGGAACGCACTTCCTCATCGCTCTCTCCCGCAACGGCCTTCTTTCGTTTCGTGCGTTCTCGTCGCTTCTTGATGTTAGCAAGGATTTTGCGCCAGTCCTTCATATCGGTGGTATACTGTATGATGTGGTCATATCCAAAGGATCGAATCAAGCGCTCAAGAATATGTCGGATCTTGACCTAAGTCACAAAAGACAGCTGAGTAAGAACCTGAGGAGACAATAAAAAAAGAATATGCACCTTGAGCACGCGGTGTGTTGTCAAGCACCCAATCAGCCCCCGAACTACATCACTGAGTTGGGCTGGACGACCTCAGCGGGGAGACTACACACACAAAGCTTGACAAAACTAAGGACAGCATTGTCAACTTCACGATTTCTTGCAGTGAGAAGGGGATTGACGGCGTTGAGAATCGACGTGAGGTACTCTGGCGAGAGATCATCTGCACCAGGCAGTAGTTAGATTCTACCTTCATCGAACGAACATGACATAGCGCACTCTTGAACTCGAAATGTACCCGAGAAAGCCCCATCACTCCCACACTGATCGTATGATCCTTCTCCGCGGCGAGAGGGGCACCAACCTCATGCCCACTACCCCGTCGCTCACATCGAGCACTCCGCCACGAACCACAACTTCCACAACTTCGGCCTTCTGCACGACAGGCAGATGCGGCGCAAGGACAAGCAAGATGTCAAGCATTTGCAGCGCCGACTTCACTTTGCCATCCTTTTCCTTGGGCTGGGATCGGAGCCCGGTAAGGGAGGTGTTACGGTGCCCCAACACACTCCGATACGCGCCTGCCAACTCACTTTTCCCCGCTACACCTGCCCATACACCAATGACCTCCCCGACTTGCGCACGCTCCCCACGCTCGACGCTCGCAAAGACGTTGAACAATACCGCGAGCCAGTTCTTCGCATGTCCTCTCAGATAACTAAGGTTCTTCTTGCTCTCTTCCTTTTCGCTCTCGTTTTCCTTCCCCTGGTTTTGGACTTGTGTTTTGGACTCGACGACGTTCTTCAACGCGCGTAAGATCGGTGGGCGGAGTGTGGGATTGGCATACATTCCCTTCGTGAGCCGCTCGCCCAGCTCACGTCCGAACGCGTTGGAAAGGTCAGGCGGGTTGGAGCAATACGCAGGGAGGGTGTACCAGCACTGATCCGCGAGGACCGACCAGACTTTTGCGATGCTGGGGTTCGAACCCGATGCAGTGGCGAGGTTGGTGAGCTGGTCAATCAGGGGCAGGAAGGTCTGGGTGAATTGCGCGAGGGAGGTTGGATGCGAACGCAGCGAGGCTAGGATGGGGAGGAGAAATGCCCGGGGCGTGGCATTCGTGTTAGGTATCTTCTCCCTATCTTCCAATCAATAACTCCAGCTAACCCACCCAAACAGAGCAAATATGGACAGCTTACCTCTCTTCGGGAACCAAGTTCAAAGGTAATAGACGTAACAGCTCGTCGACCCCCGCCGCTCGTGCAAATACAGAGAAGACAGCATCTGCGCCTTCGCGATACTGAAACCCCTTCACGCGCATCTCGCCGACCTTCCTCACCACATCTCCAAAATATTCCTGCGCACTTGACTTCTTCACCGCATCGCTCCACGGCGCCGCAAATACCATGATGAGACCTTCCAGAGTGCGGAGAACGTTTCCCAGAGCGGGGGCATACGCGAGGGATGTCAGGCCACCTTCGAGGGTTTGCAAAAGGGATGTGGGTGGGTGCGGGAGAGGGACCGCGACGCATTGGGTGAGCTGGATGAGGGTTTCCTCTGCGCTTTTACGAATCTCTGGGGTCGATCCGAGGTATGTGAATGCCAGATTCCAAATTTTGGGCAGGTCGATCTGCGTCGCGGTTGAGTGTGAGTGTGTATCGAGGTCCATTCCTGATGGCAAAGGGGGGGTGGGTGAGGATGCTCCAAGGGAGGCTTGGCCTAGGGCGCTGAGTCAGTACTGCGCAAGTTGGGCGTCTTGCTTTGACGGAGGATTTGCGGCGGTCGTTTCTAATACAGAACTTGCCATCTCTCGTGCGTCGTTCGGATCAATATCGTCCGATTCCGATGAGAGTAAAGATGTGAGGAGGTCGTACGCGGCTCGGGAGAGGTACGGATGCGAGAGTTTTGGGAGGAACAATAAGTGGGTCGTGAAGGTTTTAAGATGTTCCCGCGCGATCCATTGAAGGACGAGCATCTTGAGAGATGCAAGAAGATGGATGAGCGTATCTGGCTTGGCCGTCTGCGTCTGGAGCACCGCACATGCCCACTCGCCGACACGAGCTCGCCATGGATCGGGGGTGGAGGATTTGACAAGATATCACGGACGGCCTCTGCGGCCTTGCGACGAACTTTGGGGCGGGGGTCGATGGTATGTTCGACAATGGTGCTGAATGCGTTGCGGAGAGCGGGAGCGTCGAGGGAGTGGGAATCGAGGGAGGAGATGAAAATGCCAAAAATTGTGACGAAGGACCGGAGGGAAGGCGCGTGAGGATATGTATGCGGGAGAAGGGGTACAAGGATGGGGAGGAGAGTGGAGGACTGGGATCGGAGGGGAGCAGGAGGGACGAATGGGATGACAATGGCAATGAGGTGGGAGGACGTCGCCGTCGTTGAGGGACACCTCGTTGCGGGTGAGAGTGCCTTGAAGGGTTGTAACGAGTGCTGCAAAGTAGGCAGAGGCCGTGGGAGTTGCAGACGAGGATGAGTTTACAGAAATTCAAGGTGTTGACTGGATCGTCGATTCGAGTGCAACCAGCAGTTGGGTAGGCTTCTTTTGATGAGCCAAGTTTGATGAAGTGTGTGGACGTATTTTTGACAATGCTACTTGCATTTCAGGCGGCCCATCAGAAGGTTCGCCCTCGCAGGCAAGGCTCGACTTGCTCAGGCTTGATCTGCGCCAAGATGGCCTCGACGATGGCCTCGACGATAACCGCTGTCTCGATTGACCCAAGTGGACCTGTTTCTTTTTTCAAACGAAAACTGGTCAGAAACAAGAGCGGCTTGTTTGTCACTATTTGGTCTCAGTAGCCGCGAATTTCGCTCGATGATGAGATGAGTGATTGCTGTTGGTACATCCCCCAATCCAGTGCGTCATACGCCAAAAATGGACAAGCGCTCGTTTATTGGTTTATTTGTTAAATTTAATTCTCAGTAGGAAGAGTCCCCGTAACTCGAAAATGGATTTGTCAGGAGTTTGGATTTTCCTTATTATTGTACTGTTCTATGTAGTTGCGAGTTGGGTCCCACGAATAGCCTCCGTCGTGCGTATCAAGCCTCCGCCATCCACCTCCTCCTCCAGCCTCAGTGACCACCTCCGTCGTAGCCAGGCATTGTTATGATACTATCCGAAGCCTGTTAAGCCTCCGCCACCGCCACCGTTCCCTACTCCCGAACTCCCGAACCCTAACCCCTCGTCTTTCTGCTATCTGATCATCCGTATCTAGAACCCTTCTTTGGTCGGCCTGCCACGTTTGAAACGAAAATCTCTAGTGTTTGATGTGTAAGAAGTCGAATTATTTTTCACATACTATATATTAGCCATGCGTGTGGGTACGTCGATCTGTGCATGCATAGGTAGGGAAGAAAGGCACCGCACATAACCGCGAGGCCAGTTTCAATAACTCTTGTAAAGAGGCCCACTCCAGAAGGAAACTATACACCAGTTCCTTACTCAAAGCCTGGCGCCCCTCTACCAGCACGCTTCTTTCCACCGGCCACGTCCCGCATCGCTATTACTTCCACAATCCCTTGCACCCCCCTACCAAACTTCTTCCCAACACTCGAATCCTTCCCCAACTACAGGAAGTGATAAGGAAGACTAGACCGAGGGACTCGCTACCTCTAGAAGCGCGCGTTGCCACTACGCAACCCAGTCGGGATGTTGGAGGAATCAACTCCACCAGCCAACTGCTCTCGCAAAACCAGCTACCCTCAGGTTTCGCCTTTGAATCAATCCCGACACACGCAAAATGAACCACCCCGTTTCGTCCCGATTATGTATCCAGAGTGTAGTTGATCGTCGTCTGGGTCGATCACGTTGGTTGCAGCCAAGGCGTTGCGGGCGAGGAGCCTTCGGCTACTATTCTCGGAGAGCGTGGATAGCGTTGAGTGTGGGTGAGAGCGACAGATGAGGATTGTGGCGCGCTGGCAGCAGAGGCGCAGGTGCGTTCGAATGCGTGCTCACTCCCCGGATTGGCGGACGGGTGGTAGCGTCAACTTGGCTGGTGTACAAGTGACCGAGCATTGCGACGCCGTCGAAAGAATGAACATGCATGGGTCAAACAGGGTGAGCCTTTGTTTACCACTTGCGCGATGGGTCTTTTTTACACAGCAGGGCAGATAAAATAATCATCGGTAGTAAATTTGGGCAGTATTTCACGATACCGCAGAAGGACGAGTGGTTCATATCCAAAATGCCCATATATCTGCCTCCGTCTTCCTATCATTCATCTGCTGGTCACCTGCTGTGGCATTCTCAGTAATATAGTATGTCGACCAGCACTGTGTGCCAAAACGGAGACACACTCTACCTCTACACCACATGGATCGCAGTAACGTCCAGTTAGGACGGACCTCGGACTTGGAAATTCTGCGCATTCGATAAACGATTTGAACAGAGGATGGATCCAACACTGTCAGGAAAACTTCTTCCATGCTGTCAGTACTATTTCGACAACCGGTTTCAACATTTGAGTGCCCATAGACCCCCAGATCTAGACTCAACATATTGGTATTTGGGATGGGGACCAAACGGACTGCAGAGGAGGACAATAAATAAGATCAGGTTGGTTCAATTGGTTTGCATACTTTGGACGCTAGCCCCATAACCTAAGCATAGATATTCAACCTTTCGCCGTCAGTTTGCCCCATATCATGGGTTTTACCTTTGTGGACGCTTTGAAACGCTACCCATAATTTGATTTAAACCGCTGGCGCCCTGGGGAGGTCTTGTGTGTTCAGGAAATCAGTCTATCATGTGAATCATCTCTCCTCTTAATTGGAGATCTTTGGAACTTTCATGGCAAGTTACAGGTGTTGAGTGAGCATGATTCAATGTTACGTCTCTGTGTTTGTTGGTTGGTCCCTGTTCTGTATATATAGTGCGCGTGCGAGGTGTTTGCCCATATGTATATCACGGTTCATCCTCACCTTTTGTGCGCTAGGGTAGTCTTCAATAAAAGGTCCACACATTTGGTTTGCAAAGTCGTCCATGTCCTTCTGTCCTCGGGTCCATCATATGCCGTGCTGTATACTCTTACAAAGGAGAAAGGATCATATTGGAAATCATATGTGCATGTTATTATAAATGGAAGAGATCCTGCTATCTGGCAATACGTGACAATGTGAGAATACAAAGAGGAGACCTAGCACGCGCACGAGCAAACAATATAGCAAACAAACACAGAGTCAAGAATAAAGAAAGGCTAGGGCCCTGCAGTGTTAGAAATTTGGGTCCAAGACTTTCCAAACGCAAACTGGTCAAAATGAAGAGAAACTGACCGAACAGGGGATGTGAGAGAGATTATGAGGGGAGCTGATGAATGTAGGCCTGCACGACAGTCATGGGGTACCCAATAGAGTAAGCCGCCACCCGGGTCTCTGACCCAACCCTCTTGGTCTGGCCGTTCAGCCTCGATGTATGAGGTGAACCGGGAGGGAATTTGTGGAAATGAGTCCCATAAGTGAATAGCCCTGTCACTGCATCCAGAGATGATATGCTGCCCATCGGGAGAGTAAGCAACTGAGGACACCGAGTCAGTGTGCCCCTCCAAAGGCTTGCCGACTGCAGAGCCAGTCCCGGCATTCCAGATTCGAATTGTCTCGTCACCTGATCCAGAAACGATGTGCTGCCCATCGGGAGAGTAAGCAACTGAGGACACCCAGCCAGTGTGCCCCTCCAAAGGCTTGCCGACTGCAGAGCCAGTCTCAGCATTCCAGATTCGAATTGTCTTGTCAAAGGATCCAGAGATGATGTGCTGCCCATCGGGAGAGTAAGCAACTGAGGACACC
>Ga0307515_10021571_pt1 | contig 11411 bp, 8 predicted proteins | sample 17_EM_MG_FD_194513 | JGI IMG/M metagenome (GOLD analysis project Ga0307515, IMG submission 194513) | Populus trichocarpa ectomycorrhiza microbial communities from riparian zone in the Pacific Northwest, United States - 17_EM | ecosystem: Host-associated > Plants > Roots > Unclassified | place... | reverse complement strand
AGTCGGCGGATTCAGAACGCAAGAAGGCTTCGGGCATCGCCGCCAGCGAAATCGCCAAGCGCTCAAGCCGAGCGGCCAGGCGGGCGGGCGGGCGGCCAAGCAGGCGGGTGAGCAAGCTGTCGACCAGATGTAAAAGCGGTCCCCAAGGCCCAGGCCGCCAACACCCCACCCCTCCCCAAAACCAACAGCCGGACCCCCTCAGGGATCCGGCCGTCGGCCTCTCACCGCGGTCGCCCGCGGCTCACTACCTCACACGCGCCTAGTGCAGGAGCGACGGCGGGGCGTCGTCGCCGTCGGTGCCCCACACGTCCTCGTCTTCCTGGAGCCACGTGCCGTGCTCTTCGTTCTCGTTGCCGTGTGCGCCGCCGCGTCCTGCGCCGCCGCCCATCATGCCCGCGCCGCCGCGACCGGCCGCGCCCTTGCCTGCCGCGCCTTTACCGGCACCGCCGGCACCTGCGCCGCCGCCCATCATGCCCATGCCGCCACGGCCGCCGGCACCCTTGCCGGCGCCTGCTCCAGCGCCGCCGCCCATCATGCCGCCGGCGAGACCGCCGCCGGCACCGATGCCACCGGGGCCGCCGAGCGTGCCGCCACCGCCGCCGAAGCCACCGGGGCTTCCGATACCGCCGCCACCGACTCCTCCGCCACCGATGGAGCCGATACCGCCGCCGCCGACGCCGCCGCCCTGGATGTCACCGTAGTCCGGCGTTCCAGTGGTGGGGTTGTCGATGTCGGGACGCGGGGGAAGGTCGGTGTCCGGGGTGGGAACGTCCGGGGTCGGGGTGTCGGGCGTGAAGCTGGGGGGCGGGTCCATCTTCGGGGTGTCGGGCATGCCGCCGGGAGGCGGCGCCGAGCCCGGGGGCTTCGCCAGGCTCGGGCTCGGGGTCGTTCCCGAGTCCTGCCCGGGCGTGCCGGGGGGCGGGGGCTTGTTCGGGTCGAGCTTGGGGTGCTCGTTCTCGTAGAGGGTGTTGGCGCCGTCACGACGACCGATGATGTCGGTCTTCACCTCGTCGTACTGGCCGTTGTACTTCTCCAGGACCTCGTCCTTGGCGGTACGGGCCGCCGCGGAGACGTGCTGGTTGGCCATCTCGTTGGCCTCGGCCTGGCTGCGCTGCTCGTCCGCCGGGAGCACCTCGCAGCTGTTGCCGAGGTCCATCTTGGTGTCCTGCTCGGTCCAGAAGTCGTTGTCGCGGTGGCTGTACGTGGTGCAGTTGGTCTGCTTGAAGTGCGCAGCCCACTGCTCCTCGATACCGCGGTACTGGGTGCCGGCGTTCTGCATGCCGTTGACGAGGACCTTGGCCGAGTCCTCAAGGGACATGTCCTTGCAGTCCTTGCGCGTGAACGCGGGCCGGATGTGCACACGGTCCTCGTTGGAGCCGTCGGTCTCCTCGTACGACCAGACCTTCGCGGCGGGGAACGGGCAGCCGCCCTGCTTGGTCCTCAGGGTGTCCTGGTAGTCCGACAGGCCCTTGACGATGCTCACGTCACCGGAAACATCCTCGATGATGTCCTTGAGGAACTCGCCGGTCGCGGTGGCGCGCTTGGCGAACTCGTCGAAGTCCTTACCGTCCCACTCCGGATCGAGGTCCTTGTACGCCCTGTCGAGCGCGACCTGAATCTCGTCCAGCTTCGTCTTGACGACCGTGTTCCAGTGGTTCTTGACCGTCTCCAGCGAGTAGTCCTTGCCGATCTCGGGCCGGATCGCCGCGACGGCCGCGTCGAAGTCCGCCTTGGTCGGGGACGTCGCCGCCTCCATGTCGGCCGGGTACGGAATATCCGACTCGTCGACACGGCCCGCGAACAGCTCTTCCCAGCCCTGCCACTCGGGCTCGAAGGCCGCCAGCTGGCAGTCGTTCTTCGTGCACTTCTGGTATCGCTGGGCGAGGTTCTCACTGCCCTGCGATCCAGCCGAATCAGAGTGGACCTTCATGAAATCCGGCGTGGCGTCGATCGTCTCAGCCGGGGGGTTGGTAGTCATCTCGCTTCTCTACTCTCGTCTGTGTTGGCTGAACGTGGCGTTCTCCACGTACCGGGGTCTACTGCTTAACGGTGTTGTCGACCTCGGCCTTGCCGTAGTTCTTCAAGGTCGTGGTGCAGGACTCGTCGATGGCCTTGAGCGCGTTCCGCAGCTTCTGGACGTCCTGCCAGGCCTTGTCGTAGTTCTCGCGGTACTTCGTACCGGCCTGGACGGCCTGGGGGAACTTCCCGAAGGCGGGCTCGACCGCGAGGTCGCCCTTCATCTTCGGGATGATCACATCCTCGATGACGTCGATCTGCTCGCGGATCTTCGTCTGGTACGCCTGTAGCGCGGTGTCGCTGAACTTAATCCCCGCCATGGCCGGGTTCCTCCCTGAATGTCGTTGTCGCTGTGAAAGCCACCATCAGCCTCCGGCCTTGGCGCTGACTGCGGTGTAAAAGGGCGTCATCATCGTCTGAAATGTGCCGGCGACGTCATCACGCGTGAAAGGGAACTTCCCGGAGGCGTCGGCGTCGGTCTCCCAGGACATCTCGATCTTCAGCAGGTAGCTGTCCTTCTGCACCAGCGCGTAGACCCGGTTGGTCGCCTGATCGCGTCCGTTGACCAGCACCCCTTTGGTCCACTCGCCGGTCAGCGGAGTGTCGGTCTTCTCGACATCGAGGTGCCCGGCCACCTGCTGGAGGCGGGTGTCGTACTCCGCGGCCGCGTTCTCCACCGACAGGTAAGGCAGGGCGGCCACGTTCAACCGCGCGTTGGCCGTGTCCGAAGGCGAGGCGTCGGGTCCGCCGAAGCGAAGCGGCGGCAGTGCGATCTGAGCCTCACACTGGGGGCCTGCCGGATCGACACCGACACCCTTACCGACGTCGGTCGGTCCCTCGGCGGGCTCCGCCTTCATCGCCGTGAGCAAGGGCGCGAGGTCGATCTGCTCGCAGACCTTCATGACCGCGATCTCGGCTTCGGCGACCACGGCCGGGTCATCCGTGCCGCCGCCGTCGTCCCCGGTGTTCCCCTTGTCGCCGCAGGCGGCGGCGGACAGCAGGAGGCCGGCGCTCAGCGCGATGCCGACGGCGAAGCGCCCGTAGCGCGACCGCCCGCGGATGGTCGATGACATCTGTCGGCTCATTCGGCCATCGTAACCACATCGGTCAACTGCGACAGGTCCCGGATTCGTGCCGTATCCGGACCCACCGGATGCCGGCCTACGCTGGTTAGGCTGTCGCGTCCCTACCCGGATTGGAATCGCCATGCGCATCCCCGCCGCCGTCGACGCACGTGAGCCCGAATGGGGCGAGCTCGCCGCCTTCGCGACCGGCGGCGAATCGCGCGCGACCCTCGGGCTGGTCTCCGGTCGGGTCCGCATGGGGAAGAGCACGCTTCTGCGCACTCTGGCCGAGACCACCGGCGGTTTCTACCACCGGATCACGGCGATCGACTACGACGGCTTCCTCGCCGACCTCACCGGGGCCCTGCGCGCGTTCGCCGGTCCCGCGCATCCCGCGCCGGCCGACCTCGGCGAGGCCGTGGACGCGCTGGTCGCGCTCGGAAGGGATCGCGAGATCCCGATCGTGCTCGACGATCTCGCCCAGCTCAACGCCCCGCACGACTGGCTGATGCGTTCGATCGCCACGGCCGTCGACGGGCCCGCCGGACGATCCTCGCGCGCCCGGTTGCTGCTCGGCGGGTCGGCGGTCTCGACCGATGCCAGGCCGCTGCTGCGCGACCGTTCGCTGCGGGAGCTGGCCTCGCTCGACCTCCGGCTCACCGGCCACGACTACCGCCGCATGGCGGACTGGTGGGGCGTCAAGGATCCGGCGGTCGCGTTCCCCGTCTACGCCGTCCTCGGCGGTACGCCGGTCTACCGCGACTGGGTGGACGAGCTGCCGAGCGGCCCTGACGACATGGGGCCGTTCACCCGGCGAACGGTGCTGCGCAAGGGACATCCGGTGTTCGACGCCGCCCGGCGGAGTCTGCGCTACGAGACCGGCCCGTTCGACCTGGGCTTCTACCGCTCGATCCCGTTCAACGTCGCCTTCGGCGCGACCAGTCTCGACGTGATCGGGTACTGCCTGAGCCGCAAGCCGATCGAGCTGCGGAAGCACCTCGCGGTGCTGACCGCCTCCGGGCTCCTCGAACACGACGACGACCTGCTCGCGCCCGGCACCGTCCACTACCGGATCGCCGACCCGCTGTTCAACTTCTACATGGCGATGATGCGGGTCGACATGGGCCGCATCCAGCGCGGCTACATCCTCGAATACCTGTGGAAGTACCGTGCCGTCCGCTATTCCGATTTCGTCATCAACCCGCAGTTCGCGCACGTATGCCGCACGTGGGCGAAGAAGTACGCACCGGAGGGCGCTTTCGGCGAAAGCCCCGTGCGGGTCGGGCGCGGCACGATCGCCGAACCCGGACGGCCCCATCCGCGGCCTGTCCCGTTCGTCGTGCTCGGCGGGGAGGTCGACGGGCTTCCGGAGCTCCGGGCGCTGGGCGCCTGCCGCTACGACGGTCCCATGGACCTGGCGGATCTGACGGAACTGCGCCGCAGCGAGGCGCACCTGCGCGAGGCCGGCCGGCACCACGTCGGCGATACCGCGCTCTACTGCTTCGGCGGCTCCGGGTTCACCCCGGAACTGCGGGCCGCCGCCGACCGCGGCGAGGTCACTCTCGTCGACGCGGCGGCGCTCTACGCCTGAGGACGCGAAAAGACCCGATCGCGACCCTTGCGGGCCGGCGATCGGGTCTTTCGAGAGTTCGCGCCGCGAGCTCTAGCCGGACTGGCGGCGCGGGCGGGCTCTCTGCGGTCGAGCGAACCGATGTCCCGAAGACAACAGACCCGACCGGCGGCTTGAGCGGTCCCTGCGCGGGACCGGCCGTGTGCGCCGGTGTCCAGGTGCCTTTAGCCCCAGGCCTTGGTGTTGGCGCCTTCAGTGGCCTGGTAGTTCGAGTTCGCCTGGTCGACGGCGCCCGCGATGGCCTCAAGGAGTTCCTTGATCTCGACGATCGAGGTGTCCATCTCGGTCTGCTGCGCCTGGTAGGCCTCACGGTCGGCACCGTCCCAGTCAAGGGCGCCGAGCTTCGACTTGAGGTCTTCGACCTCACCCTGGATCTCGCCGGCGAGCTTCTTCATCTGCCCGGCGGATTCCTCCATCTGGGCGTAATCGACTTGAATCCTGTCAGTCATGCTCTCTTACTCTCTTCCCGCTAAGTCTGGTGGATGCCGGGTCGGCTAGATCATGCCGAACTTGTCGAAGGAGGCGTTGGACTCCTCCTCGTTCGTCTGGATGTTGGCACCCGACTGCTTGAGGATCTCGGCGATGTTCCCGAGAGCCGTCATCATGTCGTTACCTTCTTTGTCGAAGGCCTGCATGACCTGCATGAACTTGGCCGAGGCCGCGCCCTGCCACGAACCGGTCAGGCTCTCCATGAGGTTGCGGAGGCTGCTGAGCTTGCCCTGGATGGACTCAGCGGTGTTGTTCGTATCGGTCGCAGCCTGGTTGATCGTCTCGACTGAGGCGGCAATCGCCATCTGTCATCCTCCTGTTGGTCTGCCGTGCGTACACCGCCGGCGTGTTGACACCGTCGGCACGGGAGTGAACCCGCCTTCCGTTCTTGCCACCATATCCGAGCCGCGCAAGTCCCGGCTTCGAGGTTTTTCCCCCGGTGAACCGGGACTTGCGCGGCTTCGGCACTACTGGTCGGGCGGACGGATGACGGTCTGGATCAGCTGCTCGCCGTCGCGCCGGCGCACGAGCGTGCCCCGGCCGGCGGGCTGGCGGCTCGGGCGGAGCGTGCCGAGGACCTGGCCCTCTTCACGGCGTCCGTCCATGAGGAGGCCGGGGGCCTCCAGTTCCTTCATGCGCTGGATGACCGGGTCGCTCATGGTGCGGGCGACGCCGGACATGCGCCGGGCGATGATGACGTGCAGTCCGATGTCCCTGGCCTGCGGAATGAACTCCGCGATGGCCGCCAGGGGGTTGGACCGCCCGACGGCGACCAGGTCGTAGTCGTCGACCAGGAAGTAGACGTCGGGACCCGTCCACCAGGTGCGGCTGCGCAGCTGGTCGGGGGTGACGTCCGGGCCGGGAAGCCGCAGCTGGAGCCGCTTCTTCACCGCTCCGACGGTCTGCTCGAACTGCGTGGAGTTCATCGAGTAGTCGAGCAGGTGCTCGCCCTCGACGGCCCCGAGCATGCCGCGCCGGTAGTCGCCCATGATGATGCGCGCCTCGTCGGGCGAGTGCTTCTCCACGATCGACTTGGCGATATGCCGCATGAGGTTGCTCTTGCCGCATTCGGAGTCGCCGAAGATCATCAGGTGCGGTTCGTCGTCGAAGTCCAGGAACACCGGCTTCAGTCCGGCCTCGTTCAGGCCGATCGGGATGCCCTGGTGACGACGGCCCGTCACCTCGGCGAGCTCGGCGATGCTCAGCTCGCGCGGGAGGAGACGGACCTTGGGGACCGTCGGACCGCGCCAGCCGGCCTGGACCTTGGCGACCATGTCGGTGACGCCGTCGGGGAGGTCCTCGTCGCGCTGCTTGCCGTCGATGCGCGGCATGGCCGTGAGGAAGTGGAGCTTCTCCTTGGTCATGCCCCGGCCGGGGGTCTTCTCCGGCACGTTGCGGGCGGCCTTGCGGTCGAGTTCGGACTCCGTCGGGTCGCCGAGGCGCAGTTCGAGCTTGGTGGACATGAGGTCGCGCATGTTGATGCGGATCTCCGACCACCGGTTGGCGGTGATGATGAGGTGGACGCCGAAACCGAGACCGCGGCCGGCCAGCGACAGCAGTTTCTGCTCGAACTGCTCGTAGTCCTCGCGGAGCGTCGCCCAGCCGTCGACCACCAGGAAGATGTCGCCGAACGGGTCGTCGGCGTGCTCACCGCGCGCCCTCATGCGGCGGTATCCGGAGATGCCGTCGATCTGGTGCTCGGTGAAGCGCGCCTCGCGCTCCTCGATGATGTTGGTGACCTCGGAGATCGTGCGTCGCACGCCCTCCTCGTCGCGGCGGCCGTAGACACCCGCGACGTGCGGGAGGTCGCCAAGGCCGCGGATGGTTCCGCCGCCGAAGTCGAGCACGAAGAACTGCGCCTCTCGCGGGGTGTGCGTCAGGCACAGCGAGGCGATCATGGCGCGGAGCATCGTGCTCTTGCCCGACTGCGGACCGCCGCAGATGGCGACGTTGCCGCCCGCGCCTTCGAGTTCCACGACGAACGGTGAACGCCGCTGCTCGAAGGGCCGGTCGACCTCGCCGAGGACGGCCATCAGGCGCCCGTTGTGGTTCCAGCCGATGGGGCTGAGCCCGCGCTGGGGGTCCACGCCGAGCGCGGGGAGGACGCGGTCGAGGGACGGGGGGTCCTTCAGCGGCGGCAGCCAGACCTGGTGGGCCGGGCGGCCGTGCCCCTTCATCTTCTGGACCATGACCTCAAGCATCGAGATCTCTTTGCCCTCGGAGTTCTTGGGCGCCTCGACCTTGGCCTTCTTCTCCTTCGGCTTCTCGATGATCGGCAGGTAGTCGACGTCGTAGCCGACGAGCTCGATCTCCTCGCGCTTGACCTGCTGGCCGGGGAGGCCGGGGGCCTTCCCGGTCGGCTTGTAGGCACCGGAGACGTAGGCGGCGCGGAAGCGCTGCATGACCTCGGTGCCGACCTTGAGGTACCCGTGACCGGGCGCCTGCGGGAGGTCGTACGCGTCCCCGACGCCGAGCACGACCCGCGACTCCACCGCCGAGAAGGTCCGCAGACCGATCCGGTAGGAGAGGTACGTGTCGAGACCGCGCAGTTTGCCCTCTTCCAGCCGCTGCGAGGCGAGCAGGAGGTGGACGCCGATGGATCGGCCGATTCGCCCGACCTGCACGAACAGGTCGATGAACTCGGGCTTGGCGACGAGCATCTCGGAGAACTCGTCACAGATGATCATCAGCGCCGGGAGCGGCTTGAGCGGTTCCCCGGCCTTGCGGGCCTTCTCGTAGTCCTGCCGGTTGACGTAGTTGCCGGCCGCGCGCAGGAGTTCCTGGCGCCGCACCATCTCACCGGCGAGCGCGTCCTGCATGCGGTCGACGAGGGCGATCTCGTCGGCGAGGTTGGTGATGACCGCGCTGACGTGCGGCATCTGGTCGAGGAAGGCGAAGGTGGCGCCGCCCTTGAAGTCGACGAGGACGAAGTTGAGTTCCTCCGAGGAGTGGGTCGCGGCGAGCGCGCCCACGATGGTGCGCAGCACCTCGGACTTGCCCGAACCGGTCGCGCCGACCATGAGGCCGTGGGGCCCCATGCCTTCGAGGGAGGCTTCCTTGAAGTCGATGTCGACGACGTTGCCGTCGGGCGACATGCCCAAGGGGACCTTCATGAACTCCTTCATGGGCCGGGCGCGCCAGTGCAGGTTCGGGTCGAGCGCGGCGGCGTCGCCGATGCCGAGGAGTTCGGGGAGTTCCATCGTCGCCGAGAGCGGTTCCTCGGTGATGGCCTGTGCCTGCTGGGACAGCCGGAACGGGGCCATCTGCCGGGCGATGCCCTCGGCCTGGCTGATCGACATCTGGTCGGGCCTGCCGAGGGAGTTCTGCTTGTTCCCCTGGTCGACGTAGAGCGAGTCGCCGTTCGACTCCAGGCACAGCAGGAAGCGGCCCGAGTCGCGCGGGACGTATCCGGAGGTGTCGACGACGGTCGTGCCGAGGAGGCCGCGACCGGCGAGCTGGGAGTTGGGGCCGACTTCTCCGCCGTCGAGGATGACGAGGATGTGCGGCTGCCCGACGAGGGGTTTCGCCTCGGGACCGAAGCGGACCCGGCCGGCGAGTTCCTCCTGGAGGGCGCGTTCGAGGCTGGTCATGTCCTCGAAGGCGAGCCGGAGGGCTCCGGCGGCGTCGACGCGCGTGGGGTGCTGGAGGTGCGGCAGCCACTTGGTCCAGCGCCAGTTGTCCATGCGCTCGGCGGCGGCGACGACGGCGATGATGAGGTCGTCGGGAGAGTGCAGTGCCGCGAGCTGGGCCATGACCGAGCGGGCCATGGCGGTCGTGACGTCGTACTCGCCGCGCAGCACGATCTTGCTGAACGACCGGACGGACATCGAGATCGGCAGGTCCTGGACCGAGTTGTGCGTGCGCACGAAGCGGCGCAGCGCGATGGCGCTCATCGGTTCGAGGTCTTCGACCGGTTTGGTCTCCGGCGGCACGATCTTGACGGCGAGGCGCTGGGGCCCCCTGGCGACCCGGACCTCGCCGAAGTCGTCGTCGGTGCTGCGGCGTTCCCACATGCGTCCCGAGGCCACGATCGACCAGAGGCTGTCGGGCTCGGGGTGGCGCCACTGCTGGGCGGCACGCTGCTGGTCGGTGGCGCGGCGGACCCTTTTGCGGGCCTGCGCGAGGTACCGCATGTAGTCGCGTCGTTCGGCGTTGAGCTCCGCTTTGTCCTTGCCGCCGGTGTTGCCCAGGTTGCTGACGGCCATGCCGAGCATGGACACGCCGAAGAGGCCGCCGGCGACGTAGGACATGGTCCCGCCGCTGCGGCTGCCCATCATGAACATCATGGCGCCCGCCCCGCACAGCATCGGGAGCAGCATGAGGACCTGCCCGAAGCTCTTGGGCAGGACCTCCGGAAGCTCCGGGGGGGATTCGAGCAGCAGTTCGCCGCGCGGCAATTGCGGACCACGGCGCCGGGGGGGCCGCTTGAACAGTTCGGTGCTCACCGGTTGCCCTTCTCGGACTAATTGCGGGGTTGCCTTGAACGATACTTACGGGTGCAACCCCGGGTCCAACTGCCGGGGTCGTGAGCCTGTGTTGCGCACATCGGTACGCTGGGCCGCAGTTCTCGCCAACCGTGGCCATCGACCCCTCCGGTCACGGAAAAGGCAGTCACGCTCTTGAGTGAACTCAAGCATGGGAGGAGCCATTCGTGGCCGGCACCGCAAACGGAGAACTGACGCGTGTGACGATCGTCAGTCCGAACACCCGGGTGGATCTGGCTCTGCCTGCCGAGGTGCCCTTGGCCGAGCTCCTGCCGACGGTTCTCCGCCACGCCGGTGAGGAGCTCGCCGACGAGGGCGCGGCCCACGGCGGCTGGGTGCTGGCGCGGCTGGGCGGTCAGCCCCTCGACTCCGGTCGCAGCACGTCGCAGCTGGCGGTGCGCGACGGTGAGCTGCTCTACCTGACGATGCGCCAGAAGATGGCGCCGGAGATGGTCTTCGACGACGTCATCGAGGCGGTCGCCACGGCGACCAACAACCGCGGGTCCCGCTGGGACCAGCACTCGACGCGCCGGTTCAGCCTGACCGTCGGGGTGAGCGCGCTGCTGTCGGGCGCGCTCGCGGTCCTGTTCTCGGGCCCGCCTCAGCTTTTCGGCGCGATCACGGCTTTCGTCGTCGCGACGGCCCTGTTGTCCATCGCCGCGGTATTCGCCCGCGCCCTGCGCGCGACCGACGCCGCCGTGGCGTTCGCGATGGTGTCGCTGGCGTACGCGGGCGTCGGGGGCGCGCTGGCGGGGGCCGGTGACCGGACCTTCGCCGAGTTGACCGCGGCGAACCTGGTGATCGCCGCCTCGTCGGTGCTGGTGTTCGCGGTGATGGCCCTGGTCGCCGTCGCCGACCGGGCGCCGCTGTTCCTGTCGGCGTCGTTCTGCGCGGTCGCGCTGGGCATCGCCTCGGGCGCCTCGATGGTCCTCGACGGCAACTTCGCGCTCGGCGCGGCGATCGTCGCCGGACTGGCCTTCGCGCTGATCCCGATGACCCCGATGCTGTCGCTGCGACTGGCACGCGTGCCGATGCCGCAGCTGCCGAGCAACGTCGAGGAGCTCAAGTCCGACTCCTACTCGGTCAACGGCGCCCAGGCGCTGGAGCGCTCGACGCGCGCCAACGAGTTCCTCACCTCGATGTACGGGACGATCGCGGTCATCAGCTTCGGCTGCTGCATCGCCCTCTCCCTCGACGGCGGCGCCCCGGGCTGGATCCTGACCGGTGTGCTGTCGGCGGTGCTGCTGTCGCGGGCGCGGGCCCTGATCGTCCGCAGCGCGCGGATCCCGCTCCTGACCGCCGGCATCGGCGGGCTGGGCATGCTCACCTTCGCGGTGTTCGTGGCCTCGTCGTCGATCGTGCGCCTGTCGGCGGTGCTCGGCGCACTGCTGGTCATCACGCTCATCGCGGTGTTCTACGGCCTGGCGGTCACCGGCAAGCGCATCTCGCCGGTGTGGGGCCGCACGCTCGACATCATCGAGGTGTTCCTGATCGTGGCGATCGTCCCGCTCGCGGGCTGGATCGGCGGTCTGTACACGTGGATGCGCAGCCTCAACGGCTGACACCCGGACGTGAGAACGGCCCCACCGGATCACCGGTGGGGCCGTTCTCGTTGCGGTTCAGCGCCGTGGCGGCGGCTGGTGCGGCGGGTACGTGTACGGACCCGCCGGTGGCGGCGGCCTCCGCTTCGAGCGGCGGCTCAGCACCACGATCACGATCACCACGACC
>Ga0307515_10021570_pt1 | contig 11411 bp, 9 predicted proteins | sample 17_EM_MG_FD_194513 | JGI IMG/M metagenome (GOLD analysis project Ga0307515, IMG submission 194513) | Populus trichocarpa ectomycorrhiza microbial communities from riparian zone in the Pacific Northwest, United States - 17_EM | ecosystem: Host-associated > Plants > Roots > Unclassified | place... | reverse complement strand
GTAAAATTGAACACAAATGTTTTATTTTTATTGATAATTGATAATAATTGTTAGAGATGTGTTAAAGAACATGTAGCTTTATGTGTAACTAATAAAGCAAAAATAAATAAATAAATAAATAATTGAGCAAGGCCATCCATTGACTTCCAGTTTTGTACAACTTCTTGGACATGTTACTATCATATGATGGAAATGGAAGGTGTGGACAAGGATGGATCGAGTTCTTGGAAGCATTCATACAAAATTGTGTTTCTGTTGGTTGCTCTTTCATGTCAAAAGGGCTTGGACAATGGATAACACTCTCAGCAGTTTACTTTATTGCTTTGAATTTTCCTGGTTTTGCATAGTGATTAATTTTATGAGCTTTGAGTTTTCCCAATGGGATTTTAACCCACTCAAGAAATTCCCTGATTTTATTTAATTCTCTTTTTTTTTCATGGCAGGGATTGGCTTCATGGGGGGTATGCTTCCTTTTTCTAAGAATCAGGTTGTGTTTGTTAGTGTGATTCAATTTATTTTTTAAAGTATTTTTTAAACTGTTTTTCATCTGAAAAATATTGAATTAATGTTTTTTATGTGTTTTTTAATGATTTTAATGAGTTAAAAATAAAAATAAAAAAATATTATTTTAATATATATTTAATTAAAAAATACTTTTAAAAAACATATTTTATCATGTCTCACTAATATTTTCCATGTCAAATGATGTGAAAATGAAATCCATTTAAGTATTTCTACTTCCAATATAGATCCCCTGTACTTATTTTTTAGTACACTCCATAAATTCAATTGGGTTAATTATCAAAGACAATAATAAGCATTAAAAAGATAGAATTTGATAATATTGCAAATACAAAACCTAGATTCTTAGTTTCATTCTTTAAAATAAAGTCTAATGAATTCTACCTTTTTAAAAGGTTCAAAATTCCTTTAAATATGTTGGAAAACCAACTTTTACAAGGTAATAAAGTTTTAAAAATTAATGACAATAACAAAAAAAAAAAAAAAAATGAGCTCAAACAAGATCTTTTAAGCTTAATTTGAGAAAATTTGAGTAGCGCATCAACTGATGAAGCATCCTTTTAGAACCTGACCTCAAGAATCTCTTGTAAAAATTTGAATTTTTTCCGATCATTAGATCGAAAATCATAATCTATTTTAACTATTGTATTGGTTTGACATGACTAAATCTCCTCTTAAACTTATTTTGGCTCGCTAATTTATAAAAAACACTTACTAGATTATTCTCTTTCCTTCATTTTTGCCCCTCCCCTCTCTCTCTCCACAAATAGAACCATGTATCAAAAAGCATTATAATTGAAATTTAAGCATCAAAATAAAAAAAATAAAATAAAAAAATCAATGGCCAAGATCCTAGACTTCTATGTGAACGGCTAAAATGGCTTAACACCTATGCTGCACCAAAAGAACCGATCTTTATATTATGATAATTGGATCCTTCCTCTACATACAATATTCATAACTATGCGGTCTTCAGTTTAATACCTTGCATGTATGTATTCAATGAAATTTCTTATTTTAACAGTTTTTTTTTTTTTGCAAAAATATCTTTAAAAAGATTTAGTTTTTTTTTGTTTTCAATTATTTTATATATATATTTTTAGATTATTTTAACGTGTTGATTTTAAAAATAAATTTTAAAATATAAAAAAATATTAACTATTGTAATATATTTTTAAATAAAAAAACAATTTAAAAAACAACAGGAATACTAACACTAAGCATGATGGAATCATCTCCATTAATTATCAAAACTCAAGGTGACCCCCACCTTAATTTCCAATGGCTCAACACCAAGAAATCATCAATTTAAATATTTATCCCATGTTCTTCATGGAACAAAATAGGGTAGAAAACCATGCTCTTGCGCTGAGATATTGTGTTTTACTTCAACAACGATAGCATGCATGAAATGAAATTTTGTTGCCGCAAAAAACCCAATGAAAAGGTTAAAGCCACGTACGTACCTTTTGAATGATGACTCTTTCTGAAATATAGAGGCGCCACTCATCTTCTTCCCCGCAAAACCTCTTAAAACTCACATTCTTCAAGTAAAACAAATTAAGAGCATGGCAATGAAAACTTAAGAGCTGAATCCCAGATTTTTCCGTGTTGAAAACCAAGAGGGAAATAATAACTTCAATGGCATAGCTGTGTAATGTCTGCTGTGTTTGCAACAGTTCTATCGCTTTGAAGCAACCTCCTCTTGATTTTGCCGAAGCTGCTCTAAGGATTCCGGCCATCAAAAATAAGTTCTTTAAACGAGTTCAGTCTACTCACTTCATTTGTTAACTTCAATTGTTGATTTTGTACTCTCGAAGGCTTTTAGGCATGTTTCGCAGGCATCAGCATCATTTGACTCAAGTGTCCTCGAAATTGCTATAATTATGTTTGGATGTATTTTAAAAATATATTTTACATGAAATTGATAATTTTTTTTATTTTTTAATAATTTTAATGCGTGTTTTAAAAGTATATTCGGATATATTTTATTTTTTAATGATTTTGATGTGTTGATATAAAAAATAAAAATAAAATTTTAAAAAATTATTATATATTTTTAAATGAAAAGCATGTGGTGTTTGATAAAGTGATGCAAAGTAATTTTTAAAAGTGTTATTAATTTAAAATATATAAAAAATTATATTTTTTATATAATTTTTTTTTACATTGAAAGGTAAAATTATTAAAAAAAAGTTAAAAAATATTAATTTAATATTTTTTCAAAAACAATAATTTTAAAAACATTTTAAAATCAAAAGCTTCCGCACAGATATTCACATGCTTTGAGTGCAGCGAACCGTGCTACTGGCCGCACTCCCAAACGAAAGCAACTGACTAGGCCCAAAACCCAAGTATCAAAAGCCCAAAACAACCTAGCCTGAAAAGCCCCTAAAACCCTTCTTCTTCTTCAGTTCTTCTTCGACAGTGAGGAAGGGCTTATTTCATCTTGTCCAGACACGAACTAGGAACAGAGAAAAGCATGGAGTTTGAGAAGAGAAAAGCAGCAACGTTAAGCTCACTGGCATCCTCAAAGACAGATAAGTCACCAAAAGGAACGGTAGACACACACTTAATCCCACTCATCAACACCATCAACTCTCACCCTTCTTACTTCACCACAAGTTCCTGCTCCGGCCGTGTCTCTATCCTCTCCCAACCGAAATGGACCCCAACACCACCCACCAGTAAGAAGAAAGCACGTGGAGGATCCTGGCTCTTCATCTCCCACGACCTGGCCAATCCCAACTCTCTCCTCCCCCTGCTCTTCCCCTCTGAGTCGACCGAGTTTACCACTGAGTCTGCCAGTTCAGCAGATCGGCCCTCCGAATCAGCAGCTGGTTTGGTAACCGAGTTGGTGTTCCGGTTCGAGCCATTGATTATTGCTGTGGAGTGTAGAGACATTGAAGCTGCACAATTTTTGGTGTCTTTTGCTATAAAGAGTGGGTTTAGAGAGTCAGGGATTACAAGTGCTAATAACAAGAGGGTTATTGTGGGGATCAGGTGTTCTATAAGAATGGAGGTCCCTTTAGGTGATAGTGATAGGATTTTGGTGTCAGAAGAGTATGTGAAGTTTCTTGTTGACGTGGCGAATCAGAAAATGGAAGCTAACTGGAAGAGAACTCAAGGGTTTTTGAGTGGTTTAATAGACAATGGGTTTCAGAGGCATACAGTTTCAGAGAATGGTGAGCGTCGAGATGGGGATGATGATCAGTCGGAGAGAACAGCAAATGGGGATGCTCATATTGGTAATCTTTATTAATTTCTTGATTTTTTTATAGCTTATATGTCTTGAGGTATCGTGAATTACAGACTGACTTTGAAAGATTGTGTATTCAATAGAAACAAATGTCAAAGTTTCTGACTTTGAAAGTTTAGTAGACTATAAATTTTGTGTCTACTGTATTGATTTTAGCATATTCTTGCAATTCTGAATTTAGCTATTTTTCTGTGTAAGTGGTTGGAATGTTATAATGTCGCTGTTGCATAGTGATGTATATTGTATATGTCTGATGTGTGATTTTTTTACAGATTATATACGTGTGATTGCAGGAGACTTTTCGTTTTAATATTACACCAAAGTTTGAGTCTTTGAATCATTGGCATTGGCAGGGATGGTAGGAGGAGAAAAAGCTGCTGATTGCAGTTTACCTGTTTCTTCGATCCTAGTTGCTGGTGAATCTGTAGAGAAGCTTTTCCTTTGGGGCCACTCTGCTTGTGTATTGGATAATGGAAGCAATAAAAGTGTTCTGGTATTTGGTGGTTTTGGAGGGATTGGAAGGCATGCCCGGAGAAATGATTGTTTTTTGCTTGATCCGTTCAATGGCAAGTTAAAAGCAAATGATGTTGAGGGTGCACCATCTCCGCGATTGGGTCACACGGCTTCTTTGGTTGCTGATTTAGTTTTTATTATTGGAGGCAGAGCTGATCCTTCTAGCATTCTGAATGATGTATGGGTTCTAAATACAGCTAATATGGAATGGAAGCTGATACAATGCACTGGCAGTGTTTTCTCTTCAAGGTGAAGTGTTGAGAACATTTATATTACTTTCTTCAGTTCACATTTTAGTCTCCCTTTTTTTTGCCCTTTTGATATGTAATGACAGGCTTTATGAATTGTTCGTCAAAGAAACAAAAGAGTGTATCCCATCTTGCAAAACAACTGTTGATTTTGTTCACCTTTCTTTGCATCTTTAAAATCTCTTATAATGGATTCCTTAGAATCCATGCATCATGTGTTTTCTTTTCCTTGGAATGAATGGCATATTTGTGCTTTTGAATTCTTTATGTATGTTTTGCAGGCATCGGCATTCAGCAGCAGTAGTTGGCTCAAACATATATGTATATGGTGGGCTTAACAACAATGATACAATCTTATCATCCTTGCATGTTTTTAACACTGGAAATCTGCAATGGAAAGAAGTCTTGGGTGATGGGGAACGACCATGTGCTCGTCATTCTCACTCAATGCTAGCATATGGGTCTAAAGTATTCGTGTTTGGAGGATACAATGGTGAGAGAGCTCTTGGAGATTTATACAGTTTTGATGTCCAAACATGCATGTGGAAGTTAGAAAAGACAGCTGGAAGAAGTCCACATGCTAGATTTTCCCACTCAATGTTTGTCTACAAGGATTTTCTTGGAGTCATTGGTGGTTGCCCTGTTGGACAACATTTCCAAGAGTTGGCATTGCTTGATCTGCAGTCCCATACATGGAAACAAGTAACACTTGATTATATTGGCAAAGAGTTGCTTGTGCGAACTACAGCCAATGTTGTTGGTGATGATCTTGTTATCATTGGGGGTGGTGCAGCTTGTTATGCATTTGGAACAAAATTCAGCAAGCCATTTAAAGTCAACTTGCTTCCACTGGTACCTTTAGGAGACAAACTTATGCCAACAGAGAAGAATGTCAACTTTAGAGTTTCTCATGCTGAAAATGCAGAGGCTTTAACTCAGAGTCCTGTCATGAACTTTGAGGCTGAGAAACATCAGTTGGTTTCTTATAACCGGGTACTAAAACTTGAAAAGAAGTATGCGAAAATGGGGAAAGACATACTGAAGAATTTTGGATGGTTAGATCTTGGGAGGAAGGTTTATACTAAGGAGGATGGGTTACATATTTGTTTTCCTATCACAGAAAAATTCTCTGCCATGTTTCTGAAAAAGCATGATCAGGATGTGGATGTGTTTGAAGAGGGGAATGATACTTTTGTATGTAAACCATTTACAGGAGGAATTTTGTTAAATGAGGTGTCCTGTTCAACAGCCTTGAACTTCCTTAAGAAATGTGGTGCCACTAATTTAGCAAATGAGGTTGGTGAAGTTAGAAAATCTTCCAAATCTCCCTTTCAAACAATGAATGAATCGATTGCCTTGTTGATTAAACAGAAAGACCTAGCAGAAACACTATTAGAGCAACTGCCAAACAGGTTAGTTTGTCGGGAACTTTATATCTTTGGCATCTGTTGTTGTGCTGAAGTGTTGTAAGTTGAGGTCATGTCACATTGGTTACTGAGAAATATACTTATTGAGATTGTTGCTCACCTTTTTTTATACCGTTCACCCTGTCAACTTTTCTGTACATTCAGATGGGAACGACTTGGGGATATTGTGGTGCTTCCAGCAACATCCTTCAAGGATCCAATATGGGACTCAATCAGCAAGGAGCTTTGGCCTATCGTTGCCAAATCACTTAATACTCGCCGTGTTGCTCGCCAAGTATGATAGAACGTGAAATATTTATAAACTGGAGTTGATATTTTGCTTGCTTACAGATGTTTTTTTATTTTAATTTGTAATGTATCTTATTTAATAATTTGTTATTGCCAAGCTCATACATATCTTTGAGCCATGATTATCCAACATTTGAAGTTTTCTAACTGCATGCTGAGGCTGTAGTATCCTAGGTTGATTGGCAGAGGAAAGATACTAGTTGAAAGCATGAATTTTTCTACATGAGTTTAGAAATGTTGGCATTGATGTATGATTTGTATCATCACACTTTAGTGTGGTAACTTTGATTGTTAAAAGGATCTCTATGCATAATCATCAGGCAGCATCTTGCTATTGCTAGGATCTATTTATGTATACTTTCTTTTGTTAGTTTGCTGTATAAGCATAATTCTTGCATTTCTATGCGCAAAGGACTGAATGTCATGGCTATTTAGTGCATACTGCTATTTTTATGTATCATCATATTTCCCAATGTGTTTTATTAATCATATGCCACTGCTATGATATGCTCATAAACAGTATTCCATAAAAAGGTTCTTGAATTTCAATTGGATAAAGGTTTTCTTAAGCTTACAAAAATTTTGAAAGTATTGTTGATTCATGTATTCATTCTGTGAATCTGATGGTATTTTAGGGGCGAGTTGCATCCACTGGAACAAGGGACAGTACTTTGGAGATTCTGGTAGGAGATAATGGGTGGGTTGATCATCGAGAAAATGGAATTCTCTATTCCTTTGATGCTACCAAGTGCATGTTCTCCTGGGGTAATCTTTCTGAGAAGCTTCGTATGGGAAATCTGGAGTGCAAAGATGAGGTTATAGTGGATTTATTTGCTGGAATAGGATATTTCACATTGCCATTTCTTGTCAGGTAATATGTGATTTATATTAGTCTCTGTACAAATTGAAATTCAATTGTTAGTACTTTTCTCTCTGTTAGAAAATCTGATTGTTTCAAATTCAATTGGTCTTTTACTTACCAATGTCTGGAGAAGTAAAAATTTGGGAAGATAATTTCAAAGGTTTGATGAACACCTCCTAAGTTCAACTTCAATCAAAATGGTGGAAGTTATTCATGAAGTAGTTTAGTTCAATCTTCAATTCTACCAATTTATTAAGCCTACTTTTCATTGTTTCATTTTTGTTTGTATTTGATTTTGAGTTTTAATGATGTGTTGATTAGGGCCAAAGCAAAACTAGTTTATGCTTGTGAATGGAATCCTCATGCTGTTGAGGCACTCAGACGTAATCTTGAAGTAAATTCTGTCTCTGATCGATGTATTGTACTTGAAGGAGATAATAGGATGACAGCTCCTAAGGTACATTTTGCTCTGGTCATTGTTAATGTTTTACCTGCAAATTCTCAAGTTTTTGGGGTTTGTCTATACTGAATGCCTTTTTATTTGTAGTTGTGAAAGGGGTGGGGGTCTTAGATTTTGTTGTTACCAGTTTTCAAATTTAAAGTTCTTGCTCTTTGTGCTGCTTCTCTGGTGCGAGTTGACTTGGTGTATTTGTCTGTAACTTGATACTTTCTTGATTTATATTGAAGCATGCACCTAACTTTCAGGTCACCTGGCTTGATTCTTTGATATGTTGGCTGCAATCCAATGTGGTTCCATAATGTACATCTTTTTTTTTTAATCATGTCCATAACAGACATCCTACCACGATAAGATGTGCATCAGTTACAAGGATGTTGTGCTATTACATATTAATCTAATTGCTTTATTGCAGGGAATTGCTAATCGAGTTTGTCTTGGTCTTCTTCCAACAAGTGAGGACAGTTGGGCTACAGCTGTTAGGGCATTAAGGTGATTTATCCTAACATTAGACATTGCTCATCTCTCAATGATCTAAACATGAAACTTTCATACCAAGTTTATTTTTAGCTCAAAACTTTCATCTCCACAAAATGTTTAAACATCCTTCGAGATGTAAGCCACATTAGCAGTGAAAATTTTCCAGGGGGTTTGTCCACTCTGGTTTGACCTTTCCGAGCCTATAGTAAAATGCCTGCCTTCTCTCCCTTTCTGATGGTAGCACCAATAATGCAGGAGCGAGGGTGGGATGTTACATGTGCACGGGAATGTGAAGGACTCACAGGAGTCTTTGTGGACCGCACATGTTTTGAAATCTATTGATGAAATAGCTAGATTCGAAGGTATGGTCTTCTGGACTCTGGGTCTCCTTCTGAAGTTCATTTAACAAGAGCACGCAATGCCAAGGATGTCAAAGCTCACCCTTGACATGCTAAGTTCACTCATGACATGCTGCTGCTTATCTGCAGGTCATTGTTGGGAGGTCTCAATAGAACATGTGGAACGAGTAAAATGGTATGCCCCTCACATCCGCCACCTAGTTGCAGATGTGAGGTGCAGCAGCTTCTAAGATAACACTAGAAACACTGTCCTCATTCAGGGTAACAAATTATTCTCCTGCCAGTATTTGGAAGATGCCACATGTCAAGCTCCATGCTGATCACCTTATGGTAATACCCCTATCACAAAATGTGGCATTTAGAGCCCCAGGAGCTCAAAAGAGTTATGAACATCATGTGGATGCTGGAGAGATTAGTAGTTCAAACATTCTTGCAGTCTCAATTTTTTGAGAGATCTGTAGAAGAATGCAACACTTTAGAAAAAGGCATTTGTTATGTAACTTCCATGCATATTTTTTAGACTGAGACAACGAGTATGGTGCGTGTGGACTAGTTTCCATAGGACAACTTTATTTTATAGTGCCAGCAGCTTTACTGGTGGTGTATTACGATTGCCCTGTTCTCCCTCCACGCTTTCTCTAATATCCATAGAACAATCGCATGCACTTCGAAAGGTGAATGAATGATGGCTAGATGAAGTTGCATGGGACCATTAGTACTAACTTTTGTTTGAGTAGGGAATTAGTCAAAGGGAGAGCTTAGAATTCTCTACATTTTCATGGCAGGCTTGTTCTTATGTACCCTTTTATTAAACGAACAGGCCACCTTTGGCAGCCGATGATGTTGGAGATTTTTCTGGCTCCATTGGATGTTGAAAAATCACAACTCTTTGGATAACAGAGAGTTCCACTGTGCTCACATGTAAGCTTACTTGCCATGGCTGGGCCCTTTTGTTACTAATAATCATCATCCTTTGCAATTGATTTGGAAGTTGGAACTAGGAACAGTACATCATTCTTGTTGAGATGTAGATAACTGGATGTGGTCCTGTGATTTGTTGTGGGTCCCCATTAATTATTTTTAGTTCAAGTGTCATTGGAGTGTTTTAAATATAAAAAACTCTATATGATTGAGAGTATATTTATCGTAAAATAAATTGATTTTATTTTAATTAGATAAAAAAAATAGTGATATTAAATGGATAAAAAATAAGAGAACATTTTTTCAAGAACAGAAAAATGATGATGTTTAATTTTTATTTAATTAAATATGAAAAGAGAAAGTTGGGTAAAAAGAGAATTAAAAAACCAGCATAATTTTTATTCAATTAAAAATTAAAGGATGAAGTGGTGTAAAAAAAGAATTAAAAAATCGACATGGCATGAGTTTGCATGATAATCATGTAACTTGGATAATCAAGAGTAATTCAATATGAGATAACTCGTCAAACTTGTGTTTCAACTTAATAACATGACAAAAAAAATCAAAAGAATGAGGATCAAATTGAAAATATAATATACTATAAATTTGGATTGAAAGATGAAATTGAAAGCCGAAAAAACTTTTACAAAAAGGTTAAGAAAAAAATAGAAATAAAAAGAATAAGGATCAAATTTGAAATAATAATATATGACAAATTGAGATTGAATGATGAAATTGAAAGCAATTAAACTTTTACAAAATAACCAAAAATAAAAATAAAAAATAAAAAAATAAGGATTGAAGTTGAAATAGCAACAACAAAAAGAACCAACTTGTAATTTTTAAAGGAGAAGAGAAAAAAAAAATAAAGCTCCATTGGCGATAAACTACGTCTTCATCGTCGACATGTGTTGCATCAACAAGAAAAAAAAAACACAGCAACATTTCCAATGAAACAACAGAAGATGACAATAGGAGATGTCGCACATGCCACTCGAAGCAAGCAAATGCTGCCCACATGATGATACGTGCACTACACACATTAGTAGCATTTTCAATTAAAATAATAATTAACCAGTATTACAAGACTAAATTGTCCACAATGAACTTGGTAATAACATGATAGTCCCAATGAAAAGATCAAATGGTCGTGGATGCATGGTTTAATTTATTTGATTTAAAAGGTAAACTTGTTATTTTATTGTATTTAAAGAATTTAAAAGACATAAATACCCTCGTGTGCTCATTTTTTTAAAATTAATTCAGAAAATAATTAGATTATTTTAATGTGATTAAAATTTTTTTAAAAAAACTTATATCTCTAATGAATTCTTTAATAATTATTAAGCCTTGTGAAAAAAAAACCAAAATACTTCAACACCAAAGCCATTAAATTTTTTTTTGCAATGGAAAAATTATAATTATATTGTCACAATAAATAGTAAATTATATCTACATACAAAGTGATTTTTACTTCCCTTTTATTTTTATTTATTGTTTTTTTTAATATCCTCCATGGCCAGTGGGGGTACACATTCTAAGGGAGCATTTGGAAATGCGGGCCCTGTGTTTTTTAAAAATTCAAATTTATTTTTACAAAAAAATAATTTTTTTATGTTTTGAATCGTTTTAATGCACTAATCTTAAAAATAATTTTTAAAAAATAAAAAATATCATTTTAATATATTTCGGTATTAAAAATACTTTGAAAACAACCGCAATTACATTTCTAATCAGGCTCTAAAATTTTATTACTGGGTGGTCCATGGGCCATGAACTAAACTTTTCCCCATGCCTTAGCCCCACCCATTGCAAATGGTCAAGATTCCTGTGAAGGAATCACACCCAACTAAAGCATCCAAAGACTCCAAAGTAACTGAATTCTATTGAATGGCATGTTGATCAGTGTTATTAATCCCGGTTTGTTTGGGTGGGTCAACTCGGTGAGTTGCTAATATGACTCTAGACCCGAGCTGGGTTTTAAAGAAAACCAAATAAAAATTGATATGATTTGATTTTTTTTAAAAAATCTTTTATTATAATTTTTATATTGATGTAAATTAATCTTTTTAATT